>Ga0209725_1001031_pt1 | contig 16313 bp, 15 predicted proteins | sample I18A1metaG_FD_184145 | JGI IMG/M metagenome (GOLD analysis project Ga0209725, IMG submission 184145) | Lake sediment bacterial and archeal communities from Gulf of Boni, Indonesia to study Microbial Dark Matter (Phase II) - ​I18A1 metaG... | ecosystem: Environmental > Aquatic > Freshwater > Lake... | reverse complement strand
ATGTTCAAAGTTGCGATCGGACCATATGAGAGAGGTGTTACAGGCTACGGCAGACCAGAGGCTGCTCAGGCACAGTTTGTGGACTTCAAGAGGGTCTACTTGGCTGAGAGGGAGAGGCTGCCACTCGGTATCGCTCAGGTTGGCAGATGCCTGCGCAACGAGATTGCACCTAGGAAGGGGCCGATTAGGCTCAGGGAATTCACAATCATAGACTACGAGGTATTCGTGGACCCAGAAGACATGACGTATCCAAGGATCAAAGAGGTCGAGGACAAAAGGTTTCGCATTCTGACGGCTGACGAACAGCTGAGGGGAACCAACAAGATAGATGAGGTTACGGTTGGCGATGCTCTTAAGAAGGGTTTGATTGGAAACGAGGTTCAAGCCTACTTTTTGGCCCTTGCTGTGAAGTATTTGGAGGAGCTTGGAATACCTCCCGATAAGCAGCGCCTCAGGGAGCAGTTGCCTACAGAGAGGGCTCACTACTCAAAGCAGACGTTTGACCAAGAGGTTTGGCTTGAACGCTGGGGGTGGACAGAGGTTTCCGGTCACGCTAACAGATCAGATTTCGACCTGAGCAGACATATGATTTACAGCGGATTTGATATGCGGGTCTTCAAACCCTTTGACAAGCCTATGGCTGTCAAGAGGTTGACAATGCAACCCAAGAAGAAGTCAATCGAGGAGGAATTTAGTGAGAACGCTTCGATGATCCTTGACTTGCTCTCTAGAAGCGATCCAGACCTCGTCAAGAGGTGGCTGGATGAGAAGGGCTTCTATGAGGTCCCAGGACCTAATCCCGCGAGGATTGAGGCAAGGCATGTGGAGTTCGGTGAAGTTGAGGAGGCGGCTAAGGGCAGGTACTTTGTCCCCCACGTGATCGAGCCCTCTTTTGGGGTTGACAGGATTTTCTACGCTGCCCTTGAGTATGCGTACTCTGAGAAGAACGGGAGGGTTCTTCTAAGGCTGCCGAAGGACATAGCTCCTCTGAAGGTTTCGGTTTTCCCACTAATGAAGAAGGATGGTTTACAGGAGGTTGCTGAGAAGATCTATCGTCTGATGATTAAAGAGGGGTTTGTAGCGGATTACGACGACTCCGGCTCGATCGGAAGGAGGTACGCCAGAGCCGATGAGGTCGGCGTTCCTGTCTGCATTACGGTTGACTACCAAACGCTGGAGGACGACACGGTCACTCTTAGGGACCGCGACACTTGGAGGCAGGTTAGAGTGGGAGTTGATGGCTTGCCGGGTCTTCTCAGGCGCTTCTTTGTCGGTTCGATTGAGTTTGATGATCTGGGTGTTCTGTTTGGTGGATCTGACTGACCTTAAGGCAACTTTCATCATAAGCGGCATGTGGGGGTTATTTTTTTAAGAGTGTTACGCTTCTAATGTCTTTGTATGTGATGTCGTTTCTTGGTGAGGCGGTGTTGGTTTTCCCTGGGAATACGGAGGAGCAGGTTAGGGGGATGGTTCTTGGCATATGCCAAGACCATGTCAGGAAGGTCCTACAAGGTGTGAGGGAGTTGACCGGTATGGTTGACGACTTTGCTTCCGGGGAGAACCAAGAAGGTGCGGGTGAAAGGCTTATTCGGATTAGGGGTTTGAAGGAAGAAGCCGCCGAGATGAAGCGTGGGCTTCTGAAGGAGTTAGCTGAGGTGGGGATGCTCTTGATTGGCCGTGACGATATGCTCAGGTTGGTGACACATGTCCACGAGATCGTAGAGCTGAGTGAGGAAGCTGCCTTTAGGGTTTCTGAGATAGTGAGGAAGAAAATAAGCTTGGAGGACGAGATCCGGCAGGGCTTCCTGAATATTGCCAAGAATGTTCTGAGGGCGGTCACGAACCTGAGGGAGACCGTGTTTTCTTTGAAGTATGGCCGCGAAAAGACTATTGAGCTAGCTGGGAACGTGGACATCGCTGAGTACGTCGTTGATGAGATCTACAGGGATCTGGACATGAAAATCATAGACGCCAAGATGGATGTAAACCTCAAACTCTTGCTGAGGGAGGCCGCCCTATTCCTTGAGAACATTGCGGACAAGGCTGAGGAGGCCACGGACTCCGTTAGAATCTTGACGATTACGTATTGAAGGAGTTACAGAGTGTGAGTGAGCGGGAGAGGCCTTTCAAAGCTGAGCTTCTGGAGAACAGGCTTGTTGTCTGGGATCCTAAGGAAGGATCTAAGCTTTTTGGTCTGGGCTTCTATGGAAAGCCTGTTGGAATACCCAAGCCGAAGATCGCGGAGTTTGATACTCCCCTCAACGTCGATCTGATTGAGGGTCTCTATCTGCTTGAGAAGGGACTAATCAAGGTCTATAGAGGCCCTAAACAGCGCATGGTAAGCGCCAAGACACTTAGGGAATACGGAACCAAAGCCTACGATGGGTTCAAACTGAGGTACACGGTGTACAAGAACCTGAGGGAAAGTGGGTATGTAGTCCTGCCGGGGGTCAAGTTTGGATGTGACTACGCGGTTTATGAGCGGGGACCTGGAATAGACCATGCCCCATACTTGGTCTCGGTGAAGGAGTCGAAGGAGAACATAACGTCAGCGGATATCGTGAGGGCTGGCAGGCTGGCAACAACAGTCAGGAAACGGTTCATAATAGCTGTTCCGAAGTCGAGGAAAGGAGAAATTCAATACCTGATGTTCAAGTGGTTCAAGGCATGAAATAATGATTCTTTTTTTCAGTCTGTTTCTTAAATTAAGCTATTACTCAAGCCCTTACTCATGGGCATACTCGTTTTGCTGAGTTAGTAAAAAGATAAATTTTTCCTTTGTTTAAGAAATCATAGCAAACTTATGAGGCTCTCTTGGAGAGTGAGAGGATTATGAGAGAATTAACTTTCATTAACATCGGGTCGGTCTTCGAAAGGACGAGGAAGTCGATGTGGAGCACTTCCCTGATTGGAGAGCTATTCGACATTGATGTGGATTTTCAGGTGAGCACATGGCATGAAGCAATTCGAGATGATTATCTATTTCCTGAAGTGTCGGGCGATGTGGTGGTGAAGTTTCATCATCACTACCCTGACCAAACGTTGACAGATTATATGAAGAAGGAATACGGGCAGACCCACCTGCGTCCCGGAACGAGGTACACCGAGGCTTTCTGCTCACTGGTAGACAGAATAGAAAGGAAGATCAAAGAACAGATTGGGAACGTTGTCTACGTAAACTCTCCCTCCGCCATCAAGCAACTCAGAGACAAGAGAGAGATGTCGAGAATGCTGATAGAGAGTGGTATTCCTCATCCTCGAGTCATTGAAAACCCAACTGTTGACGCGATCCTCAAAGAGCTGGATGAGGGTAAGCCGATGTGTCTGAAACCCATCGGAGGATCCTGCGGGCGGGGCATAACCAGAGTGCAAAAAGCGAACGAAGGATATGAGGTCAAGACGACATGGGAAGCCAGTGACAAATTTGAACCAGTTGAAAAATCCCACATGGAGATATTGACCAATGAGAACTTCGAACAATTTTTGGCCAAGTATGTAAACTTCGGATGCTTGGTCCAAGAGTGGGTTGAGCCCCTTACAGGCATGTATGGAGGCGAGGGCTACATATTTGATGTAAGGGAAGTTGTCCTTTACCCAGATATATATGGAAGACCAGTAACAGAAGTGGTCAGAAGGGCCCCTCCAGACCAGGTGACGACAAACGTGGCCATGCACCACATGCCAACTGGATACAATTTTCTGAAGGACAACTTAGGATCCGAGGGAATCAGAAAGTCTAGGGAGTTGGCTATGGAAGCAGCACGAATCTTTGACAACTTAAATGAGAGCGGGGTCGACATTCTGTGGTCAAATGAAAGGTTCCCGTTCGTGATCGAGCTGAATGCATTTCCCGGTCACGTAGCCGCCTCATATTCAGGAGTTGATTTTCCCCTGCTTGAAGTACTTGGCATGCTGGAGTCTCTAGAATATGATGTCAAAATAGACCTGCGGAAGCTGTGTTTTGAAAATACTATTCAGACATTATATGAAACTTGATCGACACAAAAGTTTCTGAAGGGCCTTAGTACATTTTAGATGGAGAAGACCTCAGCCCATCATGAAAAACTAAATCGGTCGAAAATCTAGAGCATGTCTGCCAAGGCTCATCAAGTTTTCTTAAGTCGATGTGATTCGACCTCTTCTGATCTACTTTACTCTTGCCTCTTTCCTCAATTTCATGCTCTTCGCAAAGTGTTGCCTACACATCGGGATGTACGCTTCGTGACCTCCTATCAGAATCTGCTTTTCACTATACACCTTCCTGAAGCTTCTTGTAGCCGGGTTGTCGCATCTGCCACCCTCTTCGTATTCGCATATCGCCGTCGTAGGCGTGTGCACATCCGCTTGTGCCAGTAGGTCTCCTGCTATACCGAAGGTTCTACCGCTGTAGTCTGTTGGAAGCACAGTGGTTATGACTATTATGCCTCGTTCCTCCACCCATTCCCTGATTTTTTCAACCAGCTTGTCAGAATAGAACTGCGCCTCGTCAATCATGATGATCTCTGTGTCGTCACGCAATTGTCTCTCTATATCATCAATGTCCCTTGCCACACACACGTCCTTGTCATCAAACCTCACCCCATCATGCGATCGGATCCCCTTGAATCGTTTATCGAAGTATTTTTTGAAGACCTGAATTCTCTTCCTTCCCCTCTCTCTTGAATATATTTTCTGCATTTCCCTCGTCTTACCAGAAAACATCGGCCCAAAAATAACGTGATGATACCCCAAGGTCCACTTCCCTCTTTCTCCTGTTGTTATAGGTCTATAATCAACCTGTTCTTAAACTTTCAGACACTATCAAAGGAAGACGCCCCGTGATGCTGGTCCAAAACATCTCTGTTGCAAGACTAAATGACCTATACTAATATTCCTGCCGCAGGCACTCCAAAGATGTCAGATGAAAACTAAACAAATGGGTCTTAATACTTACAACACTCAAAGCTATGCGTACTGGCCTGTTGGTGGCTCTTTAGGCGTAAACGGTTGTCCTTTCAGCTTTTCTGGAACGTTTAGAGCCCTCACCACGTTCGTGCTGTTGACAATGTATATTGGCGAACCATCTGGATTAAACTTCTTTAGCCTCTTGACGCCCCTCAAAATCAGCCTGATCTTTAGCGTTGTCCCATCACTCAGCTTGTATGTATTCCAATACTCCTTTTCTTCTTCAAAATCTACATCCTCGGCAGAAGCCAGGTCCTCGGGTCTAAGAGCCAAAATCACCAAACCTCCGTAACTGACAAGGCAGTCTCTACCTTATAACAATTTTTTCGCGCGCATATAATATGTGCAGCTGATATGTCTTTTGAGCTATTACCGAAAGAATACCTGACCGACAAATGGTTGGGAAGAGCATAAAATGATCAAGGTTGGCTGTTGTGGTTATCCAGTCGGTAGGAAGAAATACATGGAGGCGTTCCATCTCGTTGAATTAAACACGACTTTTTACAACTATCCGAAGACTTCAACTGTTGTGAGATGGAGAGAAGAAGCTTCAGAAGACTTTGAGTTCTCGGTTAAGGCTCATCAGGATATAAGCCACAAGCATATGCTGAAGCTGGAACAGGTTCGAGAACCACTTGAGAGAATGAAAGAATTATCTCGAATACTAAACGCCGAGACACTTCTGGTTCAGACGCCTTCATCCTTCAAACCAGACAACTTGAAAGATGCTGAAGAGTTCTTTGAAGGGATTGATCATGAGGGCTTAACCCTAGTCTGGGAGACGCGAGGCCCTCTTTGGGAAAGGACTGAAATCCGCGACAGACTTAGGAAGGTTTTGGAGAGGCTGAATGTCACGCATGTCACTGATCCTCTCAAGGTGATGCCTGTTTACACGGGTCATGTAGCGTACTTCCGGCTTCATGGGCTTGGAGAACGTATGTACTACTATCAACACACAGACAAGGAGTTGCAGAAATTGTATGATCTGGTCAAGCCGCTTGATGGGACGGATAGGAAAGTTTACGTGCTCTTCAACAATCTATCCATGTTTGAAGATGCCAAGCGTTTCCTATCGTACATCAAATGCGGACTTTTTCCATCCTTGACTGGGGTAACAGGTTTAGACTCGGTTAGAGTTTTGACTAGCAAGATAAGCTATCCGTCAACCAAAAGCATGCTGATGAGGAAGTTAGGATGGCGGCTTGCTGAGTTAGAAGACGGAAGACAAGTCAAACTCGAAGAATTGCTAAGAAACCTATCTTCGAAGACCTACAAAAACGCAGAGGAAGTGCTGAAAGAGATAAAGCTATCAAGGAGATAATAAGTTGGACCACATTGTACGCGCGATGTGCTAATTATGTCATTTTGTGTCCGGATATTTTTCTCTTATTTTGGCATTAGCTATTTTGGCAATCAATGCATTGGAGATAAGCACATATTTCACTCCTGTGAGGTCTGCCAGATCCGCTTGTTTCAGATCTTGGGTCACGAGCAGTAAGCTGTTTTTCTTTGCATAATCTACAATATCCTTGTCTTTTGCTCCTTTCAGCCCTACGTCCTGAACGGTCAGCACCTCCCACCCCAAGGTTTCAAAATACTCCTTGAGACCCGCGTACATCTCATCGAGCAGAAGCTTCAACGAAACCACCTTGTTGCTTTTCAAATTCAACAGTCTACCTACTTAGCTACCTCTACTCACAGGTCGAATGATAGAGAGCCAGAATCTTCCTTTGACTTATGATTCTAGGCGTCGACAGATCTAGACGTACATCCCCGACCTCAACGGATGCCTTTTCCTGAAAAGCTTCTCAGCCTCCAAGTCCAGCTTCCTTTCAAGGCTCCTCTGCCCCTCTGAAATAGCTCTAAGGTCCGGATGAGATATTATTGGACCGCTGAGAACCGCGCTTGGACGCCTCTCCTCTAACTCGTTAGTTGAAACCGGAGGCACACTCAACAGTTTCTTGGCAAGACTGCCTTCCACTCTGCCGGTTCTTTGAACAGCCGCGAGCAGTTTTTGAACACTTCCCTTTGATAGGGGCCTGAGACCATAGGACGGCGTTCCTTCAACCATTCTTCGCATTTCCTCAGGATCATCTACCTTAATACCTGCACCTGTGTATTCATTGGGATTAAGCCAGATCAGTTTCAGCCAGTAGCCTGAGCTAGGACCTAGAACTACAACATTACCTCTCTGATCGACCAGTACGCTCCACCCCTCAGGTTTCCTGTTGTATTGACTCAAGATCTCCTCAGTTATCTTTCTGATAGACTCCACGTCCAACGCTACTCACACTCAAGCGTATGCCAAAAACCTTTAAGGTTCATTAATATATATTAGCGTTTCTACAGTCATGTTTGAAAAGTCTACAATTTTTAAGATGAGGATTTTCGATTGGCAGGAAGGAGTACAAGTTTAAAGATCAAGGAGTTAAAAACTGACATCGGTCTAATCAAAGACTTAGAGATAACTATTGGCAGGATAGTTGAAGAATGGGAGGAGCGGATGGGTCCAACTCCTTTCCCTTCTATAAAGGATCTGAGGAAGTGGGACCACAAGCTTCTTCAGCGGTATAAACCGCTTTATATGCCCTTCTGTGACCTCTGCTGCTTGTGCACTATGGGCAAATGCGACCTGACTGGAGACAAGCGTGGTGCATGCGGCTTAGATATCAGGGAACAGCAGTCGAGAATAGTGCTTCTCGCATGTTGCATAGGAGCAGCAACTCACACTAGTCACGCAAGGCATCTAGTTGAGCACTTAATAGAAAAGTACGGTCGAGATTGGCCGATTGATGTGGGAGGCGTTAGCGTTGAGGTGGAGGCTCCTGTAACTCGTTTGGTGTGCGGTATCAGACCGAAAACGCTTGGAGACTTTGAAGATGTTCTGAATTATCTTGAGGAACAAATTGTACACCTTCTCTCAGCAACACATACTGGGCAGGAGGGAAACAGAATAGACTTCGAGTCGAAGGTCTTCCATGCGGGTATGATCGACCAAGTTGGTTTGGAGGTGGCCGACATTGCTCAGATCGCGAGTTACGGTTTTCCGAAGGCCGATCCAGACGCCCCATTAGCCGATATAGGGCTAGGCGTCGTTGACATTGATAAGCCAGTCATTATGGTAATCGGTCATAATGTTCCTCCAGCGGTCGATATAGTTGATTACTTGAATGATCGCGGTCTCTTAGGAGATGTCGAAGTATGTGGATTGTGCTGCACAGCTTTGGATGTGACCAGGTACAATCCAAAGACGAAGATCGTTGGCCCTATCTCATGGCAACTGAGGGCGATAAGGAGTGGTATTGCAGATGTCATCGTGGTCGACGAGCAGTGTATTAGGACCGATGTCTTGCTCGAGGCAAAGAAGGTGGGGGCTCCAGTCATCGCAACCTCGGAGAAGAACTGCTTAGGACTACCAGATAGAGGCTCTGATAAGACAGAAGAGGTCGTCGCTGACTTGGTTGAAGGAAAAGCTCCAGGTGTACTCATTTTAGATCTGGCAAAAGTCGGGGAAGTAGCAGTCGAGACCGTCCTTAAGGTTGCTCCCAAAAGGAAAAAACTCAAAGCGATACCAGAAGTGAACGAGATTGTAGAACTCTCAAAGACATGTACTAAATGTAATGATTGCAGGAGGGCCTGCCCGAACGACCTCTTAATTCCTGAGGCGATAAGCAAGGCCGCAAAGGGAAACCTTAGTGGGCTAACAGAACTATACGAGAGCTGCATAGGTTGCGCACGTTGCGAAGGCGCCTGTCCGAAAGAACTGCCATTGCACAGCTTCATCATTAAGGCAGCGGAGAAGAGGCTCAAGGAAGAAAAGTTCAAGATTCGAACAGGCAGAGGCGCTATACAAGACATAGAGATTCGCGAGGTTGGCCAACCAATAGTCTTTGGCGAGATTCCAGGCGTCGTAGCCTTCGTCGGATGCGCGAACTATCCTCACGGAGGTAATGAGGTAGTGGAGATGGCTGAGGAGTTCGCGAAGCGCCGATACATCATAACAGCCAGTGGCTGCGCCGCGATGTCCATGGCGATGCAGAGGAACAGTGAAGGCAAGACTCTTTATGAGGAATATCACGGAGCCTTTGATGCTGGTGGTGTAGTGAATGTGGGCTCTTGCGTATCTAACTCCCATATTGCAGGGGCTGCGATAAAGATCGCAAGCATCTTTGCAAGAAGGAGTCTGCGAGGTAACTATGAGGAGATCGCTGACTATATTCATAATAGGGTGGGGGCTGTGGGGGTTGCTTGGGGAGCCATGTCCCAGAAGGCCGCGTCTATCGCCAGCGGTTTCTGGCGTCTCGGGATTCCGGTAATAGTTGGTCCTCACGGGTCTAAATACAGACGCATGCTTCTAGGAAGGAAGGACCGAAGTGAGGACTGGTATGTCTATGATGCACGAACAGGAGATAGAGTCTATGTCGGACCCGCGCCTGAACACCTCTTCTACGCAGCCGAAACGAGGGAGGAGGCAATGGTGTGGATAGCTAAGCTTTGTATGAGGCCGAATGACACAACGAAGGGAAGAATGATAAAGCTCAACCATTACATCGACTTGCACAAACGTCTTTATGGAAAGATGCCTGATGATATCCACCTGTTCGTCAGGACGGAAGCGGACATTCCAATCACGATGAAGGATGAGGTCAAGACTATTTTGAAAGAGAAAAAATGGAAGGCGTCTAAAATTCCGGATCCTACACTACTACCAAGATTGATCAGATCAAAGGAGGCTTAGTATGGCTGCTACTGAGTCTTGGCAGACAGCAGAGGTGCCTGGTCCAAAAAAGGCTTTGATCATCTCGAAGCCAGAGGTGGTCGTGGCGATGGTAAAGCGGGCAAAGCGCCCTATCCTCATCGTTGGTCACAACGCCGTCGAGGTTAAGATCGAGGGGAAAAAGCCAATAGATTTCATGATACAGATTGCCAGTTCCATGAAAACCCCTGTGGTAGCCACTGCTCATACGATTAGAGAATTCTTGGAAAGAGGTTTTGAAAAGGCTTTTCATATGCCTATCGTGGACATCATTAATAGACTTCAGGATCCCACTTGGAAAGGCTTAGACGGAAAGGGGCAATATGACTTAGCCCTTATCGTCGGTTTACCCTATTATATGGAGTGGCTCGTTTTGTCGTCTCTCAAACATTTTACAAAGTTAAAGACGATCTCATTAGAGAGGTTCTACCAACCCAACGCCACTTGGTCTTTCCCAAATATCTCGACCCAGGAATGGGCAAATAGCCTTGAAAAAATAGTATCGGGTTTGGAAGTGAAGTAAGAATGGCCATGTTTGATGATATCCCTGTAGGCGTGGGCATTGTCTATGAAGGAGAGAGAATCAGAAAGGATGACATGTACATCGAGCTTGGTGGACTCAAGATAGATCACAAGTTTGAGTTAGTTAGGGCCAAAGGCAAAGACAAAATCAAAGATGGAAAGATATCGGTTATAGGTCCGGACATTAAAGAAATGAAGGAGGGCGGCAGTTATCCCTTTGGCCTTTATGTTGAGGTTGCAGGGAAGAAGATTGAAAAGGACCTTGAAGGTGTCATCGAGAGGCGTATCCATGACTTCGCTAATTACATTGAGGGTTTCATGCATCTTAACCAGCGTTATGATATCCAGTTGAGGTTGAGCAAGAAATCCTTCAAGGCGGGTTTGAACTCCTTTCAATTAATTGGTAGGGTTCTCCAGAGGCTCTACAAGAGCGAGTTGCCCATTATAGAGAAGATCCAGATCACGTTCATTACAGACCCTAACAAGGTTAAGGAAATGTATGAGGAGGCTATAAAGGTCTACGATGCTAGGGATGCAAAGGCCCGTGGCCTTAAAGACGAAGAGGTGGACGAATTCTACGGTTGTTCGTTGTGCCAATCCTTCGCCCCAACGCACTGTTGTTTCATCACGCCTCAACGATACTCAAATTGTGGTGCCATAAGCTGGTTCGACGGAAGAGCCGCGGCAAGTATAGATCCTAACGGTCCAATTTTCGCCGTAAAGAAGGGGGAACTGATAGATCCTATTAAAGGGGAGTACACTGGAGTAAATAGCTCCGCGAAAGAGAGGTCCCTTGGAGAAATTGCCAGAGTTTGGTTATACACCGCTTTTGGCTACCCTCACACGTCTTGCGGCTGTTTCGAGGGCGTAGCCTTCTACATACCGGAAGTTGATGGCTTAGGAATCGTTCACCGCGACTTCAAGGACAAGACGGTTAATGGGCTACCATTCTCAACCCTAGCGGACTCGACCGCTGGGGGACGACAGGTGGACGGGTTCCATGGCATATCAATCGAGTATATGAGGTCGCCTAAATTCCTTCAGGTCGATGAGGGTTGGAACAGAATCGTCTGGATTCCTTCAAGCGTCAAAGAGCGGGTTAAAGACTTTATTCCTCAGGAACTCGTTGATAAGATCGCGACGGAGAAGGACACGGAGACGATCGACCAGCTGAAGACTTTCTTACAAGAGAAAGGGCACCCTGTTGTCGAAAGGTGGAAGGAGTTACCGACCGAATTCGTTCCTGAGGAGGCGGAAGAAGAGAAGGCTGTTCCGATGCCGGTTGCTCAGCTTTCTACGGCCTCAGCCGGAGGTTTCAAGATCATTCTTAAAAATGCAAAGATCAGCGCAAAGAAGCTGATCTTGCGGCCAGCCAAGAAGAAGGGGTAAAGGTCTTGGGAGAGAAGAAAGGAGAAGAAAAGAAGTCTTCGATAAAATTTGGTTCAAAACTTTTTGAGCTTCTAAGCAAGTATAGCGAAATAGAACTGGAAGACGTGGAAATCGAGGTTGGAGATCTGGAGATTTGGCTCCAACCCACTGCCGGAGTAGTAGCTCCGCCGGTAAAAGAGAAGCCTACAAGCCTTCTGGAGGTCAAGTTCTCTCCGCCTACCATGGAATATCTCGGAAAAATCGTCCAAGTTAAGCTTGGGGCAACAAAGGGTGAGGGGGGAAGCCGTGGGAAATCGCTAGTGATAGGGGGAGAGCGATCTCCAGCCTTCTACATGTTCGAAAGACCCATGCCGAACCCCCCGGTGGTATCCCTTGATGTTTTCGACCTCAAGATACCTTTGGCTAAGGCGGTGAAGATGCATGTCAAGGATGTCTTAGAAGATCCTGCAGCTTGGGCCAAGCTTTCAGTTGACAAGTTTGGTGCTGAAATGGTCAATCTGCATTTGGTGAGCATTGACCCCCGATTGAAGGATACGTCTCCGCGAGAGGCTGCAAAGACGGTTGAAGATGTCCTCCAGGCCGTAGATGTGCCTGTTGCAGTTGGTGGATGCGGGGATCCAGCCAAGGATCTGGCGGTCTTTCAAAAGGTGGCGGAAGTAGCTGAAGGTGAGAGGTTGCTCATCAACTCCGTGACCTTGGATATGGACATGAAGAAAACCGCTGAAGCGATTAAGAAGTATGGGCACGCGGTCATTGCCTTCACGCCAATGGACATAAATCGAGCGAAGGAGTTGAACAGGAAGCTTTACGAAGTTCTCCCCAAAGAGGACATAGTTATGGATACTACGACCGCGGCTTTAGGTTATGGCCTCGACTATGCTTTTACAATAATGGAGCGCGCGCGTTTGGCAGGCTTAATGGGTGACCAAGAACTTCAGCATCCTATGTCTTCAGGAACGACGAACGCTTGGGCGGCTAGGGAGGCGTGGATGGATATGGCTCCTGCGTGGGGTCCACGGGAGTTGCGGGGACCGATTTGGGAAACTGTTACTGCCTTGACACTGCTTCTTACCGGCGTAGACTACTTCATGATGATGCATCCGGCGGCTGTGTCCACAGTGAACGAGGTTTTGAAAGAGTTGATGAAGAGTGGTAGGGCTAATCCCGAAGAAATAATGGACTGGGTTAAAGTCAAGATCTAGAAGGACTAAACATGGCGAAGAGAAGCATCAGCCCAATCGATGTTTACAAGCTGTTGCCTAGGACGAACTGCAAAGAGTGTGGGGAAGAGAATTGTATGGCCTTTGCAACAAAGCTCGTAAACAGGGAAGTCTTCCTTGAGGACTGCCCTCCCCTCTTGGAAGAGAGGTATAGGGAATGGTACCAAAGGATCTGGGAAATGATCAAGCCACCGATGAAGGAGATAACTATCGGCGTTGGCGAGAGGTCTGTTAAGATAGGCGGTCAACTCGTTATGTATAGGCATGAGTTTACCTATTATAACCTGACTCCCATCGCGATCGACGTGACGGACGAGATGACCGAGGAGGAGCTTGAAAAACGGGTTAAGGGAGCCGAAGAATTCACATACAATTACATAGGTAAAGATTTGAAGCTCGACCTCGTGGCGGTTCGATCCACTTCAGACGATCCCAAGAAGTTTGAATCTACCGTAAAAAAGGTTATCGAAAACACGAGGTTACCCCTTATCCTTTGTTCTTTAAATCCTGAGGTCCTCGAAGCTGGACTTATGGCATCTCAGGGGAAGAGACCTCTTCTATATGCTGCAACGAGGGAGAATTGGATGGAGGTTGCGAAGTTGGCTTTAATGTATGATGCCCCACTAGCAGTCTTCGCTCCGAACAACCTCAACCTTCTAAGATCGTTGGCAAAGACTCTGACCGAATATGGAGTTAGAGATCTTGTCTTAGACCCTGGCACGTTTCCGGAGGAGGGATTAGCAGACACAATCAACAACTTCACTATGCTTCGTCGAGCGATATGCAAGGAGGAGGACGAAACCATCGGCTTCCCCATCATTGGCACGCCGATCGTGGTTTGGACAAGACTTAGCAAGGATCCGGAGGTTGCGAGGTGGAAGGAAGCTTATATGGCTTCTGTTCTAATCGCCAGATACGCGGACCTCTTGATTATGCATAGCCTAGACGGGTGGGTCCTCCTACCAACGGTCATTCTTAGACAGAACCTTTATACCGATCCTAGGAAGCCTGTAGCTGTCAAGCCCGGGCTTGTGGCCTTTGAAAAACCGGATGAGGCCTCTGCTGTTATGCTCACAACAAACTTCGCTCTGACATACTACACGGTCGAAGCTGACATAAAGTCTGCAAACGTGTCCTGCTACTTGATAGTTGTGGATACTGAGGGAATATCCGTCGAGAGTTCTGTTGCTGGTAGAAAACTCACAGCCGACAAGATCGCCGAGGCCATAAAGGATTCAGGTGTGGCGAGCAAGGTCAATCATAGGAAAATCATTATTCCAGGCAGAGCAGCAAGACTGAGCGGAGAAATCGAGGACGCAACGGGCTGGGGAGTCTTGGTCGGTCCGATTGACTCATCAGGTATACCAGCATTCCTCAAGGAGAAGTGGCCTCCGAAGGATGAGGAATGATGTGCCCTTAAGATTAGTTGGGGAAGTAAATGGAGAAGATGAGACTGATTGTCTCCATGGGAAGGGGCGGCTGCGGGAAGACGAGCTTTGTCGCCCTAATGACAAAGTACCTCATCGAAGTCGACAAGACACCGATGCTTCTAATCGACGCTGATCCTGATCAGAATCTAGCAGAGACTGTAGGCGTGGACCTCGAGAGCGAGGGAAAAAAGACAATCTCAGAACTATTGATCGAGACCTTCAAGGAGGAAGGTGGCACAACAGTCGGGGTTCCGCCCTCGGAGAGGATAGAAAGCAAGATATGGATAAAGGGAATATACGAGGGAACTCATTTCGACCTGATCGCAATCGGGCCAAAATGGGCAGAGGGGTGCTACTGTCTCCCGAACGTCGCGCTCAAGGGTGCCTTGGAAAACTTGACGAAGACCTATAGGAACATAATTGTGGATTCCCCAGCTGGTTTGGAGCACCTAAACAGGAGGATCACATCGAGAGTGGACGACATCTTCGACATAATAGACCCTTCCAAGAAGGCCTTCGACCACGTGAAGAGGGCCTTCAGAATCGCGAATGAGGTAAACATAAGCTTCAGAAACTTTTACATTGTCGGAGGATATAGGTTCCCAGAGTCCTTAGAACCTGAGGTCAAGAAGAGGACGGACCTAGAATACTTGGGCAAGATCGCATACGATAAGGACGTGGAAGAGTATACATTGTCTGGAAAATCTCTCCTTAATTTACCCAGCTCCTCTCCAGCCTATCAATCGGTAAGGGACATCCTCAAGAAAGCCGGGTACACCTAACCGAAAACTGGTTTTACTTGGTTTGTACCTTATGTTGCACGCGCTGTTCCGTTTGCGAAACATTTGAAGATCAGATAGATGACATCTTCCGGATTTTAGGAATTTGCTTCAAGTATTCCAACCAAAATTCGACCCTTTCTTTCCTCTTCTTGGAATTTATATTACTGAGCAGCGTCAAAACCTGTTTAGGAGTGCTGAATTCTTCTACCTCACCGTTTGGACGCTTCCTCCATACGCGTATACAGTCGTCGACTATACAACTCAAGACGCATGCTGCGCAATAAATGCACAGATCTTCATCGATTCCAACTTCCCCAGATCTCCAGTAAAGGGCGTATGTCGGACAAGCATCTATGCAGAGTTTACATTCGACGCCGTCGCAGGTTGCCTTATCAATTTTTATGCCTCCCACCTCAAAATATTCCTTAACTTCTAACTGTTCAAGAAGACGTGACTTCTTCTCCTTTCTCCTTCTCTCCGCTGCCTCTGTAAGAATATGATAAATATCTTTTCCTGAACCACCATTGTTCTCCTCAGGCATCTTCAGTACTCCTTCTCTGCATCGACCATTTTTTGGCGCGATGAATTTGACATCAGAAGGTTTCCATAACCTCATTGGCATTTTTCTATAATCTTATTCATCAATTCCTGAATCTTTGATATCCCCTCGGAGTTTCTTATAGAATCTATAGACCAGTCTCCTTCGGCATCAGCCTTCTTGATTTTTTCATCATACGGTATAAACCCTAAAAGGGCCTCAGTATCACCATACGCCTCTTTGATAATTGCCTCGTCGTTCGTATCAAATATCTTGTTGCCAACCAAGAATATGTTTCTTATTTTTAATTCACGGGAAAGATTGTAGATCTTTTTTGCAGTTTCTATCGATTTCAGGTTTGGCTCTAGAACGATCAACATACAACTGACATACTCTGCTGTACCTCTGCCCAGATGCTCTATCCCAGCTTCCATATCGACTATTACAAATTCGTCTCTTCTCACGAGAATGTGCCTAAGTAAGGCGCGTATCAGGGCATTTGCAGGACATGTGCATCCCTCACCCGCGCTCTTCACCGTTCCCATTATCAACAGATTCACGCCGCTGGGAGATTTTACTGCAAAATTATCGACTATGTCGTCCACTCTAAAAGACAAACGGAATATCTTTCCATAGGATTCTGGGCCAACCCCGGTCTTTTCTCTTACCAAATTACTGTTCTCAGAAATCGGAACAATCTTTTGAACAACCTCTAAAGGAATACCTAAGGTC
>Ga0209725_1001030_pt1 | contig 16315 bp, 14 predicted proteins | sample I18A1metaG_FD_184145 | JGI IMG/M metagenome (GOLD analysis project Ga0209725, IMG submission 184145) | Lake sediment bacterial and archeal communities from Gulf of Boni, Indonesia to study Microbial Dark Matter (Phase II) - ​I18A1 metaG... | ecosystem: Environmental > Aquatic > Freshwater > Lake... | reverse complement strand
CATCGGGGGTTGAAAAGAAATTGCGCTCCATTACCACGATTTCTTTGAACGGTTCATATTTTACGTCTACTTCGCCTTCATGCATGAATGTTCACCCAGTTCTTTGCTTTTCTCTCTGCCGAAGTTCCCTTTTAGCTTTATTATGTTTCTAGAAAAAGTTATAGAGCAGACGGCTCCTAAAGCTTTGACAACAATATAAAGAGGGACTATTAGCTTGCAAGAAATTCGTGTCGCAATAATAGGCGTAGGCAATAGCGCATCCGCCCTCATCCAAGGAGTTGAATACTATAAAGATGCCAGAGAAAATGCGATGGTGCCTGGACTCATGCATGTTAGTTTTGGCGGATATCATATAAAGGATGTAAAATTTGTGGCTGCTTTTGAAGTTAACAAAAAGAAAATTGGGAAAGATTTGGCTGAAGCCATTTTTACTGAGCCAAATTGCTGTCCCAAGTTTGCAGAGGTGCCACGTTTAGGCGTTAAGGTTTCGCCTGCTCCGACCCTTGACGGTGTAGCAGAGCACATGAAAGAAACTTTTAACGTCTACGGGGATGGTGAGATTAAGCCAGTGAATGTTGCCGAGATTCTGAAGGAGTCTAGGGCAGAAATTCTTGTTAACTACTTGCCTGTTGGCAGCAGAGATGCCGCTCGGTTTTATGCTCAAGCGGCCCTAGACGCCCAATGTGCGTTCATAAATTGCCTGCCCTATTCCGAGTATATACCTGTAAAGATGGGAGAAAGCATTCAAGTTTTACCCATTGGAAAACTTGTTGAGGAGCTCACGGACGAAGAAAGAGTGATCGCGAGACATGGAGACGCGGCTTGGTACGAGCCAAAGAAGCATGTATCAGTAATCTCGTTCGATCCGGTTTCATTTCTCACATGTTTTTCGGAAGTGAAGCGGATACTAAAGCGGAAAGGCAATGGTTCCGCACTGAATGTAACCGTCCAGGGCGGCCGAAGAGTTACAGTTAGTCCTGATCACCACCTCCTAGTCTTAACTTCGAGCGGTATTGTGACGAAGCCCGCAAAATACATAAAAGTTGGAGACTTGTTGCCTGTGGCAAGTCGTCTGCCCCAAACCCAGTCTGTTTTCTCTCGCGAAATTGATCTCATTCAAGAATTTGCCACACAACCTTATAGAGATGAAATAATGGTAACTGGGAATATAGAGGAGCTGTTGCGCCCTGCAGGCATCTCCGTTAGCGAACAAGCAGACAAGCTGGGAATAACGTATGATAAAATGAGAATGTTCAGAACGAGAAAATACCTTCCGCTATCTCTTTATCTAAAAATTGAATCGTGCAAAGACAAAAGGAAGGAACTAAAACTTCGCTTCAAAAAATCGAAAAAAGAGGTGCCGGCCCTTCTCGAAATTAACCAGGAGTTAGCTCGCTGGTTAGGGCTTTTTATAGCAGAGGGCTGGTATCACCAGACCCAAGTCTGCATTTCGGTTGGAAGAAAAGAGAAAGATGTGATCCAAAAGGTTCAGGACTGGGCTAGACAATTTTTTGATGATGAAATTCACATACGTGCCGGAAAAGGAAGAAGTGTCGAACTCTTGCTCTTGAATAAACTCGTTGTATGTATTCTCCGAGATATTCTAGGGATAAAAGGAGGGGCACGAAAAAAAGAGGTGCCACCCCACGTTTATTCATGGCCAATTGAATTAGTTCGAGCCTTCTTAGATGGTTACTTCCTTGGTGACGGATCACAGTTCTATGTTTCGGACAAAGTTCCAGCCGTTGTTCTGTCAGCATCAACTGCTAGCGAGGCCCTTATTCCGGGCATACTGGTCCTACTTCTGAGGTGCGGAGTCTGCCCGACCTTTACTGAGGTAACAAGACCCGCTACCTCACTGCCTAAAGGAGTGCGACCAAGGCACAATGAGTATCGGCACTTCATCATGCGGTTGGAAGGAAAGGACGTTGAGAGATTGGATCTTAGATTAATGAATGCAAGAAATCCTCTGCTCCACAAGACCATTAGTTCTCAGCGCGGTAGAGGAATCCCAATTCATGTACGGGTTCCTTCCCTTCTTGTCCAACCCCAAGACATTAAACCAAATCGGATGAGTCGTCATAGTCCCATTTACCGTCTTAAGTCAAGATCATACTTCCGAAGAGATTCATTGACCCCCGTTTCCGAAAAGCTTCGTTGCTTTTACAATGGTGATATTTACTTTGCTAAAGTTCTCCGTGTTCAAGAATGTCCCAACGAAGATGACCTTTACGATTTTGAAATAGAGGGCACTCACAATTTCATGCATGGACTAGGAGTCTTTAGCCATAATTGCATTCCGGAGTTTATCGCTTCAAGCAAACAATGGGCTAAGAAGTTTGAGGAGAAGGGGTTGCCTGTTGCTGGTGATGACGTCAAAAGCCAAGTTGGCGCGACCATTTTGCATCGGAATTTGGCTAGGCTCTGTGTGGACAGGGGAGTAATCATTGATGAGACCTATCAACTCAATCTTGGTGGGGATACGGATTTTCAGAACATGACGGTTGAGGAGCGGTTGAAGACTAAGCGGATTAGTAAGACGGAGGCGGTTACAAGTTTGGTTCCGTATGATTTGCCCACCCGGATTGGTCCTTCGGATTATGTGCCGTTTTTGGGGAATAAAAAGATTTGTTATTTGTGGCTTAAAGGCAGAAAATTTGGCGACAGACCATTAACAATAACTGTTAAACTTGAGGTTGAGGATTCACCGAACAGCGCAGGCGTAGTAATCGACGTTATAAGAGCTGTAAAACTAGCGTTAGACCGCAAAATAGCTGGTCAACTCATAAGCATATCAGCGTACGCGTTTAAACATCCGCCAATTCAAGTGCCAGACTCCGTGGCTAAAGAGTGGGTAGAAGAATACATAAAAGGAAAACGTGAACGCTGATGACACTTTTCTTATTAATCTCCCTTGTATTGAAGGATAATGTTCTTAATGCTTTGTTCCTCTTCTTTCAATTCCTTATCTAGTTCTCTCCAGAATTTGGCGGCTTTCAAATAGCCTTTTCGACCAAGTTTCAGTCCCGTTTCAGTGTAAAAATCCTTTCGCGGACCTTTTCTGCCACTGCCTATTTCCATCATCTGTTTAATCGTAAAGTTCTCTTCTGCTACAAAGTAGTGAAAAACTCGGGCGACTCCAACATTTCCGCAAGAACAAGAAAGTACATCCACGTCGTAGCATACTTTCGCTTCAAGAGTTTTGGGCTCTTCTAATCCTCTCGGACCGTGAGAGAGTATGCAATGGATTATTTCTTTAATCTCGCTTTTTGTAAAACCAGCTTTCATGAGGTAGTTGGGGGCTACTTTCGCACCCGAGGCATAGTGATCTTCTCCCGCTTCTGGATAAAGCCTGCCTATGTCATGAAGGAGCACATCAGCCAAAACAATCTTCATGTTGGCGCCTTCTGCTTCGCCAATCATAACGCCCCGAGCGAGGTCGCGGAGCACGTGGTTCCAGTTATGATGCACAAGTCCTTTAGCCAAGAAATCACGTTTAACAAGCTCATACAAAGCCTTCAGTCCGGCATATTTTGAAAGATAATAGTCAAGCCTCATGCATTTTTCCTCATTTAGTTTTAGTTCAGATCCAGCTTTATGTTTATTGCAAATTTTCTTCCTTGTGATCGAGCCTTTGTGAACAGTTAATTTTTAAAGGCTAAAATATGACAGAATAACAACTACTTAAGAGGTGAACAAACATGGTAAAAGTAGACGGACATGAAGTGCCGGAAGGACTATATTACACCAAGGATTTTGAATGGTTGAAAATTGAAGGTGACAAGGTTCGCGTAGGCATAACAGACTACGCTCAAAAACAACTCCGAGAAATCGTCTACGCTGAACTGCCAAGCTCCGGAACAACAACGAAACAGAACGAACCCTATGGCACAGTAGAATCTGTAAAAGCTGTTTCAGATCTAGTTGCGCCAGTGAGTGGAACAATAGAAGAAGTAAATACAGAGGTTCAGTCAAAACCTGAACTTTTAAATGAAGACCCTTATGGAAAAGGCTGGCTACTAGTAATAAAACCATCAAACCTGCAAGCAGAACTGGCCAATTTAATGAACTTTAACCAAGCAGTTGATTGGCATAAAAGCCTGGCAAAATGAAGGCGAACAAATGACTAGACGAATAGTAATTATAGGCGCACACGCCGCAGGTGTGGATGCAGCCTCAGCCGCAAGGAAAACAGACCGCACAGCCGAAATCACCTTAATAACCGAAGAAAAACATGCTGGTTACTCTCGATGCGGACTACCCTTCGTAATAGGCGGCCAGATCCCAAGCTTCCAAAGCCTAATCGTTTTTCCACCAGCCTTCTTTCAAATGATGAAGCTAAACCTTAAAACCGAAACCAAGGTCACAGCCATGAACACCGGAAACAAGACCGTTGAAACCGTAGACAAGTCTGGCAAAACTGAAACCATTCCTTACGACAGCCTAATCATAGCCACAGGAGCCAGCTCGTTCATCCCACCAATAAAGGGCAGGGAAAAACAAGGCATACATTCCCTCCGAACGCTGGAGGACGGTGAAGAAATCGATCAGGCTATTAAAAACGAAGCAAAAACAGCAGTAGTCATGGGAGCAGGTCTAATCGGTCTTGAAACGGCTATAGCCCTCCATGAGAAAGGCTTAAAGGCCACGGTTGTCGAATTGTTGCCCCAAATCCTGCCTCTGATGCTGGACGCCGACATGGCGAAAATAGTTCAGGAAATGCTTCAACAGAAGGGCATAGACATTCTTACGGGAAAAGGGGTCGAAGAATTTCTTGGAGCCGAAAAAGTGACGGGAATAGTTGCGGGAGGCGAACAGATCAACGCAGACCTTTTTATTAGCGGATTCGGTGTGAGAGCTAACACTCAGCTCGCTGCAAACGCGGGCATAGTTTCAGGCGAAACAAGGGCTATAAAGACAAACGCGAGAATGGAGACCAGCATTAAAGATGTTTATGCAGCAGGCGACTGCGCAGAATCAACGCACATAGTCACCCAGAAACCGGCCCTGCAACAATTAGGCACTGTGGCTGTGAGGCAAGGAAAGGTTGCAGGAATTAACGCTGCAGGCGGCTACGCCCTTTTCACAGGGGTTTTGGGCTCAGCCGTGACAAGGCTGTTTGACACTGATGTTGGCGTGACAGGTTTAACTGAAGCTTTTGCCCAAAGAGCAAGAATTGAAACTATAACTGGAACAATCGCATCAAAGACAAAAGCTGACTATTATCCAGGCGCTTTGCCCATAAAAGTGAAACTGGTCGTTGAAAAAGAATCGCACCGGATAATCGGCGCTCAAATCATCGGTGGAGAAGAAGTGACCCAACGCGTAAACGCCATATCCTTCGCCATACAAAAGCAGATGACAGTGCGAGAATTGGCCAAGGCAGACACTGCCTATGCGCCACCTCTATGCGAAACTTGGGAACCATTGGTTTTGGCTGCAGAAATGGTGCTGATGAAGATGAGATGACTAAAAATTAATTAGTTAAATGATAGTACTTATGATATAAACAAGGTGATTTGAATGGCAATAAAAGTAGCAATAAACGGTTTTGGAAGGATTGGAAGACTTCTGTTCAGAGCTGCGATAGAAAGAAACGCCAACATAGACTTTGTGGCTGTAAACGACATAACTGACGCAAAAACACTCGCACATCTGCTAAAATACGATTCAATACATGGAAGATTCAACGCAGATGTCCAAGTGAAAGATAACAGCATGATTGTCAATGGGAAAGAGCTAAAGATTTTGATGCAGCGCGACCCCGCAATGTTGCCTTGGAAAGATTTAGGTGCGTATTTGGCTGTTGAATCAACAGGACTTTTCACTGACCGCGAAAGTGCTTCAAAGCATCTACAAGCAGGAGCAAAAAAGGTTCTGATATCAGCCCCGGCTACAAATCCAGACGTAACAATAGTTCTGGGCGTGAATGAGGATAAATATGACCACAACAACCATAACATACTTTCAAATGCCTCATGCACGACAAACTGCGTAGTGCCCGTGGTAAAAGTTCTGTATGAAAACTTCGGAGTAAAGGCAGCGCTTATGACAACCGACCACGCATATACCAACGACCAAAGAATACAAGATCTTGTCCACAGAGACCTTCGCCGGGCAAGAGCTGGGGCGATAAACATAATACCTACATCAACAGGAGCTGCCAAGGCATCTGCTTTAGTTTTTCCTGAGCTTAAGGGAAGAATTGACGGAATAGCCTTACGTGTCCCTGTTCCAAACGTCTCAATAGTGGATTTGACAGCAGTATTAGAGAAAGATGTGACCAAGGAAGAAGTGAATGCGGCTTTCAAGAAGGCTGCTGATGGCCCCTTAAAGGACATACTTGAATATACTGAAGACCCAATAGTCTCAACAGACGTAAATCATAGCACGTACTCTGCTGTTTTTGACGCCCTTTCAACAATGGTTGTTGCAGGAAACCTCGTCAAAGTGCTTGCGTGGTATGACAACGAGTGGGGCTTCTCTTGCCGAATGGTTGAACTACTAGAGCTCATAGGGAAAAAGGCAGGTTTCTAGCCTAATCCATAAACGTTTAAATCTAAAACAAACCTTCCCTTTATTTTTGTTTTAAAGAGAGGTGAAAAAATGGCGAAGTATCTAACTCTAGATGATGTAAAAGTCAAAGATAAAGTGGTGCTCGTTAGGGTTGACTTTAACTCACCAGTGGACCCTGAAAGCAAAAAAGTATTAGATGACGCGAGGATTCGGGCTCACGGTGAAACAACAATAAAAGAGCTTGCAGAAAAAGGCGCAAAAGTCGTAATTTTAGCGCATCAAGGACGGAAAGGTGACCCAGATTTTATACCGTTAAAACAGCACGCCGAAATCCTAAGCAAAGTCCTCGGCAAGCCAGTCAAATATGTGGATGATGTTTTCGGCGAAAAAGCCAAAGATGCAATCAAAAATTTGAAAAGCAGCGAAATCCTCGTCTTAGAAAATGTTAGAACGTATGCTGCTGAAACTAAAGAGGGAACACCAGAAGAACATGCAAAGACAGAACTTGTTAAAAACCTCGCTCCTCTAGCCAACTTGTTTGTGAATGACGCTTTTGCTGCAGCCCACAGGGCACACGTTTCAATTATAGGCTTCACAGCTGTATTGCAAAGTGCTGCTGGACGCATAATGGAAAGAGAGCTGAAATCCCTAAGCAAAGTCTTGGAGAGCCCTGAAAAACCATGTGTATTTATCCTTGGAGGCGCCAAGGCGGACGACTCCCTTGAAATCTCTAAGTACGTGTTAAACAACAGAATAGCGGATTTCGTACTTACAGGAGGAGTTGTCGGTCACGTTTTCCTAGCGGCAAAGGGCTTCAACCTTGGAAAACTAAACACAGACTTCCTAGAGAAAAAAGAGCTTATGGGCTTAGTCCCAGGCATAAAGGAACTTATGCAAAAGTTTCCAGACAAAATCAATACTCCAAAGGACTTAGCAGTAGAGGTGAATGGAAGAAGAAAAGAGATTTCTGTTGATGGACTGCCAATAGATTATCCAATATTCGATGTTGGAGCAAAAACGTTTGAGGACTATGCCAAAGTAATTAGAAGTGCGAAGTCAATTGTTGTTAGTGGACCCATGGGGGTTTTTGAGAACAGTGAATTCATCTTTGGAACAAAGAGGATTTTTGAGGCGATTGCGAATTCTAAGGCGTTTTCCCTTGCTGGAGGAGGTCACACGATAGCAGCCTTACAAGAGTTTGGGCTATCCAACAAGATTTCTTATGTCAGCACTGCTGGCGGCGCATTAATAGAGTTTCTAATGGGTAAAAAGTTGCCAGGTGTTGTAGCACTAGAGAAGGCAGCTGCTAGAAAAACCTAGCAATCCCACTTTTTATGTTCTCGTCAATTTTCCATTAAATCTAATACTCTGCATTCTCCTTGCTCTTGCGGATGTTGAAGCGTCTCTATATTTGCTGAGGTTGCTCCGCCACTTTTCTCCACGTAAAGTATTGTAGCACTCGTTTTCTACCGTTTTCTTTCCATTTTTTGGCTCTGTCAGAATCGCATAAGACTTCTTTTATGCCCCATGCGATGTCGGCTGAATTCCCGCCATTTACATGCACACCATTTTGGTCTGGTCCAGATGGGATTAGCAAATTAAAATAAACGCCTACGTTAATATGAGTGAATAGGGGCTGTGGCTTTGACAGACATCGTGTTCGTGTTTGAGGTTCATCAACCATGTAGATTGAAAAAGAATTTCTTTTGGGAAAACAAAGTTTTTAAACGTGTGAAAAAGAGAGAACTTTTTGATTACTATTTTGACAATGCAGTAAACGAAGAGGTTTTTAAGAGAGCATGTAGAAAATGTTATTTCCCATCCAACCAAATACTGCTTGAGCTTGTTGACAAACACAAAAAAGAGAGAAAACAAGTCAAAGTTTCATTCAGCATTTCAGGCGTTTTCTTAGAACAATGTGAAAGGTTCAGCAAAGATCTTCTGGAATCTTTCAAACAACTTGCAAAAACGGGATGCGTAGAATTTCTAAGCCAAACCTATTACCATTCGCTGGCAAGTCTTTACCCTGAAAGAGAAGAATTCATAGAGCAAGTGAAAATGCATCAACAAACAATGCAGGATTTACTTGGCTATGTGCCCAGAGTTTTCGAGAACACAGAATTGCTCTACAATAATGCCATAGCAAAGGCAATCGAAGGGCTGGGATACAAAGGAATCTTCACCGAAGGCGTAGAAAGAATACTGCATGAAAAATCGCCAAACTATCTTTACACGCCTAAGGGCTGTAAGAAAATCAAAGTGCTATTGCGGAATTATAAATTGACGGATGATATAGGTTTTAGGTTCTCAGCAAGATGGTGGAGTGAATGGCCACTAACAGCAGACAAATATGCAAGTTGGCTTGGAACAACACCTGGCCACTGCATCAATATCTTCCCAGACTATGAAACCTTTGGCGAACATCATTGGCCAGAAACGGGCATACATGACTTTTTAAGGCATTTGCCAGGGGAGATTTTGAAGTGGTGGCATCTGCACATGGTTACGCCTTCCGAAGTTGTAGAAAAATATGAACCCGTAAGGGAGATTGATGTTCCCGAACTTGGAGGGACAGTTTCTTGGGCTGATTTGGAAAGAGATGCAAGTTGCTGGCTTGGAAATACCATGCAGTGGGCTTACTACACAAACGTAAGGAGGCTCGAACCACTCGTCAAAGAAACTGCTGACAAAGACTTCTTGAAAATATGGAGATATTTCCAGACAAGCGACCACCTCTACTACATGTTCACCGCAGGTGGAGCACCAGGTGAGGTTCACTCATATTTTAGCCCTTTCAACTCTCCAATAGACGCCTTTGTAACGGAACAAGCTGCAATATTGGACTTCGAAAATAGAGTGAGACTTGCAGCTGCTGCCGCAAACGAACCATTTCTATTCTATACTGGTGTGGGAGAAGACCACTTTACAGGGATAATGGCGTGGAGCTTAAAAGGGTTCAAACAAGCTCTTCAAAAAATCAGCATGAAATCCTTAGAATTTCACAATGGCCGTGGGGACTTTGAAAAGTGGGCAGAAATTTCGCTTCGCGACAAAACATTAACAGAAAAATTAAAGAAGATAAGAACTTCAAAACTGAAAGATGAAATTCTTAGAAAATCGTTAATTAAAGTTGCCAAGGAAAGATTCGACGAATTAAACAAGCAAATGCAAACAGCAACCAAGTGCTTTTGAAATGAGCTTGTGCATGCTTTATAAGAAAAACCTTACTAAAGCTATGTCTAAGGCTAATTAAGGTGAAAACATTGAGGGAAGAACTGCCGCTTTCAGAAAAAATTTTGCAAACATTGCACAACCTATGTGCAACAGCTCAAGACCTAGCCAGAAGAAGTGAAGAGCTGGCACAAGTTTTACAAATTGACATAAACGAAGTGGAGAAAACTTTAGACAATTATAAAATTGAAGGCTTTGTGGAAAGCTTCATGGACAATGAGGGAAAAAAACGGTACTACTTGACCGGGCGCGGAATAATAAAGGTCTGTGCACTCTTCACGTAGTGAAAGATGATGCATGCCATAATTTTCTCATGGGAGTACCCGCCGAGAATAGTTGGGCATCTTGCAGACTACGTTAGAGAGCTTGCTGTGCAACTTGTTAAAAACAAAGTGGAAACTTATGTGGTTACTTATCATGATTTCTTGACAGGAGAATATGATGAGCCGGATGGTGTTAAAACTTGTAGAGTAACGAATCCAGTTCGCACTCATATTGGCGTTCTCACATGGGTTCTCACTTTAAACCAAGAAATCGAAAGGGCAGCAGCCAACATCTATTACAACACAGGCAAGCAGGTTGACCTAATGGATGTGCATGATTGGCATTTCATACCAGCTGCGGTCACTTTGAAAAAGGCGCTTAACTTACCGTTTATTTACTCGGTGGAAAGCCTAGAAGAACATCGTTCCCATGGTGCAAATTCACCATTCAACATGGCTATCAAAAGCATCGAGTGGCTGGGGATGTATGAAGCGGAAAAGCTAATTGTCAAATCTGATTGGATGCGGGATGAAGTTTTTCGGTTATACAAGGTTCCACTGGAAAAGGTAAAGGTGATTCTGCCAAAATCTGTCAACTGGGTAAAGAACGTTTTGGAAACTTATCAAACTGTTGCGGGAGGCAAAACTTCTTAATGACTCGCGAATTGACTGTTATGATGCTTTCATGGGAGTTTCCACCAAGGATTATTGGCGGAATATCCCCCCACGTTTATTACCTATCAAAAAGTTTGGCGAGAAACGGCATAAAGGTCTATGTGGTTACATGCGATTTTCCTGGAGCAGCTCAACATGAGGTTGTTGATGGTGTAGAAATTTTTAGGATAGATTCTTACAAGAACCCTTCCCCAGACTTTGCAACCTGGGTTTTCTTGATGAATGTGAATATGCAGAAGGAGGCAGCTGCTCTCGTTAACAGTTTAGATGGAAAGGTTGATGTTTTTCATGCTCATGACTGGCTTGTAGCCAACGCGGGAATTGGTCTCAAGCATGTCTTTAGAAAGCCGCTTTTGGCTACGATGCATTCGACTGAAATTGGGCGTAGGAATGGAATTCATTTTGATTATGAAAGGATGATTCATGAAACAGAGGCGTGGCTTACTTATGAGGCGTGGAGGGTGATATGCTGCAGCGATTACATGGTTTCACATGTCAAATGGGCTTTTGGGCTTCCAGCAGATAAGCTAGTTATGGTTCCGAACGGCGTAGATGCTGAAGCATACGCAAAAATTGGGAATGATGATTTAAGCCGTTTTAGAAGCAAGTTTGCTCTGCCAGAAGAAAAAATTGTTCTTTTTGTAGGAAGGTTGGTGCATGAGAAGGGGGTTCATGTGCTTGTCAATGCCGTTTCAAGGGTATTAGAGAAAGTTAATGCGAAGTTTATAATTGTTGGCAACGGTTACATGAAAGAACAACTTTCAAACATCGTAAAAAACATGGGATTCGCCCACAAAGTAATGTTCACAGGATTCGTAGATGATGAAACCCTAAGAAAATTGCAGCAATGCGCAGATGTTTCTGTTGTACCATCCCTTTTCGAACCCTTCGGAATCGTTGCCCTTGAGGCGATGGCTGCAAAAAGCCCAGTTGTGGTTTCAGACACTGGAGGTTTATCGGAGATAGTTGAACATGGCGTAACTGGTGTAAAAGTTTATCCAGATAATCCTGATTCGCTGGCGTGGGGAATAACAAAGGTGTTACTCGATGAAGCATACGCGAACTGGATAAAAACGGACGCATATAAAAAAATTCATGAAAAATATGATTGGGATAGAATAGCCCAACAGACAAAGGCTATCTATAACACAGTTTTAAACGAGTATTCAAAGAGTACTTGGGCTTAACGAGCCAAACGAAAAATTATCCAGAAAACTATGGATATTTTAGTTTGATTGCACCATGTGGGCAAGCATCCACACACTTAAGACAGTAGATACATTCGGGGTCGCTGAATTTCTCCCAAGGCAAGTCTAAAATAGGAACACGCATTGGACACGCTTCCACACATAAGCGGCACTCCCCCTTTGCACATTTAACTAGGTCTCTACGCAAACCAAGAAAACTAAACCTGTTCAGGATTGCCATAATTGCGCCGTGGGGGCAGAAGTATTTACACCAACTTCGTGGAATATAAGCCGCAAAAACAAGTACGCCAGCCATAATGAATAGTTGCACCCAGAAAAGCGGAGGCAAATTCGCAATCCCAGAGAAAACATCCACTTGGTTTGCTGATACTGCATTGCCAAAATCTCGAACCATTTTAGGTAAGGTTGCAAACAAAGTTTCCGCTGGACTGAGTGTGGTAAATGGTGCCTTTGTAAAAATGCCTAAAGCGTTTCCATAGCTTTCGCTAACCCCCGCAAGTTTAGCAGCGGAGAAGGTTGCACTAATAAACAAAGTAATGCCTAAAATAGCATATTTTACGTAGATCATACTTTCATGGGTTCGTGGTGAAAACTCCTTCTGTTTACGTTTTATAAAACCCACTAAGTCTTGAATGAAGCCGAAGGGACAAACCCAACCGCACAGCGATTTACCAACTAAGACACCTATAACTAGAAATGAGGCTATTGCCAGCCACGGAAAAACAACATTAACCTCGTTCATTCCATTCCACCCACTGAACATGAATTGTATAGCTGTAAAGGCATCGCCAACAGTGTTTTGCTGAAGACTCCGTGTCCATAGAACGGGAAGCAAAATGGGCAATGCACCCAAGTTAAAGATTATTGCACTGAAGAAAATGAAGGAAAGGAATTGGACTATTCTGCGGGGGGTGTTAAATTTAAGTAAGCTTCGTTTGATTTTGCTTCTCAATTTCGCGCCTCTTTAATGCGGTTAATGAAAGTCTGGGTTATTTATTTTCCGATGACTTTAACGTTTTCTACAAGAATCCATGGTGCGACTAATTGCCCAATCTTTCTTTCATTATTTGCCAGCACTGAAATATTTTTTAGGACTTGAAAGATGTTGCCAGCCAACATTGCTCCTTTAGTAGCATAGGCAATTTCGCCATTTTTGATTTTCCAAGCGGGGGTTGCAACTACGGAGAATTCTCCGCTGGCTGGATTGCTACTGTGTGCGCCTTGTAAATAATAAACAAGCAGACCGTCATCTACTTCGCTGATAAGTTCTTCTGGTGATTTATTTTCAGGCATGAAATGAAAGTTTGTGGCTTCTACATTTGGTGTGGATAAATATCCAGCTCTTGCAGCGTTTCCTGTGCTTTCCTTTCCTTCTTTTTTAGCAGTGTAATTGTCATAGATGAAGTTACGTAAGACGCCTTTTTCTATGATGAGTGTTTTTTGTTGAGGAACCCCTTCACCATCAAATCTCCATGTGCGAAGACCACCACTGAATAAGCCATCATCATAAATTGTCACGATTTCGGAGGCAACTTTTTCTCCTATCCTGCCTTTAAATGCGGATTGATTCCTCTGCACAAAATCCGCCTTAACAGCGTCAATAAGAGTGAAATAAAGAAGATCTTGAAATGCAGATTGCGCCAATATCACGTTGGTGCTCTTTGTTTCTATTTTCTTGGCTTTTAGTGCCGAAGCTGCCAACCGAGCGGCTTCTTTTCCAATCCACTTAGGGTCAATGTTATAGCTTCTTTCGGTGTTAAATTCGAAGCATACAGGTGTTACTTCACCACCTTGCTGACCTATGGTCGCTAAGCTGCATTCAATGATTGTCCCATAGTCGAAGTTTGCAATACCGTTAGAGTTGGCAACAGCCACAGACAAGTAGGATGCGCCCGCTCCTCCCTCTATTGGAAATACTCTTTTGTCCGTTTTTTCGGCTGCATCCAACATAACAGAGGCAACTTTCACTAAATCCTCGGAACGAAGCTCAACAATTCTGCGGTCGTAAGTTTTTTCCACAGACGCCAAGGGTTTCCTAGACGCAAGGCTGTGCCAGTTTTCATCTGGTTTGCTTGCCTTGGCGGAGCCTAACGCTTTGCGAACTGTCTTCTCAATTGTTACATTGCTTTCAAATACGTTTGTGTAGGAGAAGCCTATGGCTTTGTTAATTATGGCTCTAATCCCTAATCCTCGGTCAATTATCCGTGAGCTTCTAGCAATTTGTCCCCGTTCAATAACAACGTTGGTGGTGAGACCTTGATACAGAAAAGCCTCAGCTTCATCAGCGCCCTTCTTTAAGGCAAATCTGACCGCGTCTTCAGCCAAACTTAGCATCTCTTCTTGCTTAAGCACTACCACCAACAAGCACCTCCTTCACCCTAATGTGAGGGCCACCATCGCATGTGAAAGCTGTTTGACCTTTTCCACATCTTCCCGGCCACAATTCAAAGTCCTTCCCAACAGCATCCACCTTGAGTAAAGTTTCAAGCGTATTACCACTTATAGATGCATTACGAACCGGCTCACCCAATTTGCCATCAACTATTTCGTAAGCTTCTTGAATGCCCACTTGAAAAGTGCCATCTAAGTTTGCTTGGCCACCTCTAAAGCTCTTAAGGTAATATCCAGCCTTTATGCCTTCAACCAGTTCTTCGAATGAATAATCTTTTGGCTCCATGAATGTGTTGCGCATGCGAATTATAGGTTCAACCCGAAAGTCCTCAGCTCTAGCATTGCCAGTAGGTTTCGCATTTAGTTTTTGTGCAGTTTCACGATTGTGCATTAGTCCAACAACGACTCCGTCTTTTATGAGAACGGTTTTCTGTGCGGGAATCCCTTCATCATCATATTTGAAAGAACCGAAAGCACCATCTATTGTTCCGTCGTCATAAAAAGTGACTACGTTGGAAGCTATTTTCTTTCCAAGCTTGTCTAGTAATACGGAGCCTGATAATGTTAGGTCTGCTTCAGCTAGGTGTCCAAAAGCCTCGTGAGCGAAGACGCCGACCACGTTTGTTCCCAGAATTACTGGGAATGTTCCACCTTTTGGAGGTTTTGCTTTCAACTGTTCAACCGCACGTTTCGCAACTCTTTCACCAACGATTTCTGGAGTTTCCACATTGAATATCTCATAGCCAGATGTGGACCCTATTTCTTCTCGGCTGAAAGAGAAAGCATCTGCTTCAGTGGCTGTGGCTGTTATTCTTGACCAAACATAGAGTTTATCTTGCTCAATGTATGTGCCTTCGTTATTTATGAAATAGTTTGTTCCAGTTAAGTCAAGGTAGTCTATTGTGCAACTCTTAACATGGTTGTCAAAACCCAAAATCACGTTGCTCATTTTTGATGTTGTGTTTATCTTATCTTCTATCGAGATTTTTGATGGATCTTCTCGTGGTTTCGCCACGACCTTATCTTCAATAGCCTTGGTTTCGATGAGTTTTATTGGGGTTTTAAGTCTTGAACTTGCAGCCTTCGCCATCTTACACGCGTCTGAAATAGCCTCATTTAAAGTCTCAAAATCAAGTGCTCCTACGGAAGCGAAACCCCACGCACCATTCACGAGCACCCGCAAAGCTGCGCCGTTTTCGATTCCTTGTTTTGCTGCTTCAACACGACCCTCTTTAAGTGTAAGCATAGTTTTGAAAAGCCTTTGAGCACGAACTTCAGTGTATTCAGCCCCGAATTTTTGGACAGTCCTATCAACAATCTTCATTAAAACATCTTTCAAACATTGTCTCCCTTCGAATACTGGCTTTGGAAGAGGTTTATTCATAAACGCGGTTATAAATTGTTATGGTTCTCTTTCACTGTAACTGATTCTAAAACAAGAAACAAATAATCTGTAGCGATGTATATGTAAAAGCGAGAAATAAGAACTTGCTCTATGCTTTTCGCATAAGAGATTTCACTTGGCTAACAAAATCATTTTCTTCTTGCACTCTCTCTAATTCCAATCTGCGGAGTAAGCCATAGTTTGAGTATATATCCTCTAAAATCTTTTGCTCAATAACGTAAGCGCCAGACCTTAAAAACTCTTCAAGGCCCGCAGCGAACACCTCGATTTTTTCTGTTATTTCATTCCGCTTAAGAGAGTAGTTGTTTTCTAAGTGCCTATAAATTAAATGGGTGGCTTCCTCTCCGAACACCTGCTTTAAGACCTTATCTATAATTTTTGAGATTTTGTCTTCTTTTCTGTTTATTTGCTGGGTTATGCTTTCCATTGTCAAGCCCTCAGAATATCGTGTGTATTACGACTTAATAAGTTTTGTCGTATATCTGCTCAACAAATATACAATTAAAATACGTAAGAACACTAGTTACATGAAGTCAGTAAGATTCAATTGTTGAACTCTTTGCGACAGAGTCTTCTCTGTAAATCGCTCATCAAAAATTACGAGTTGCCCGTAGACGCCATCATAT
>Ga0209725_1001029_pt1 | contig 16317 bp, 19 predicted proteins | sample I18A1metaG_FD_184145 | JGI IMG/M metagenome (GOLD analysis project Ga0209725, IMG submission 184145) | Lake sediment bacterial and archeal communities from Gulf of Boni, Indonesia to study Microbial Dark Matter (Phase II) - ​I18A1 metaG... | ecosystem: Environmental > Aquatic > Freshwater > Lake... | reverse complement strand
CATGCGGATGCTTATGAAGCTGCATCACCGCTCCTTTCTCATAAGTGAAAACAGTCAACATCAATTTCTCGCCAAAAACCAGTGTAGCCCTCTTGATCCCATGAAGCATCTCAATAGCGCTTGTTTCTTCCCTCTTCACTATCCGCGCGTTCAAAACCGATTCACCTCGAAGAGCGTATTGCCAAGCGGCGTATAGACTTTGTACCGTCGCTAGCTGGCATAAGCTATAACTCTTACTTGGACATAGATTCTGGCGATGCTCTATGACTCTATCGCAGATAGAATTCAAAGTTCAGCATGACTGCCCGTTCAATAATCTATCCAAGAGATTTCCTTCAGCGACTATGGCTCTATGGTGTAACCGGGAGAGAGAAGTCCTCGAAGTAAGATCTGATGATGCCATGTCGCTGAATCGAATCGATGAAGAAATCAAGCACATGAAAAGTATCGTTCGGAAGATTTTCAGCCGAAAGACGGGAAGGATCGCTGTGACGATGAAGTGCTTATGCACCCTCGATAACTCGATAGTTAGACATATCGATAAGCACAATTGCCTCCAGATTCCTCCAACAGTATACAGCGGCGGTTGGGAGTTCTACAAGATAATATCTTTCAGACATAAGGATGTCAAGGAACTGTTTGGAAGCTTGGATAGAAAGGCGAGGTTGGAGATCATCTCAAGCAAACAATTGTACAACGGTGAGATTCACGACTCATTATGCGTCTCCTTAAGCGATCTGTTCTCACGGTTAACTGAAAAGCAGATCAAAGCCTTCTTGGGAGCTTACGACAGCGGCTACTACAGAATACCGAAGAAGATTACCGCTGCCGAGTTGGCTCGGAAGATTCATCTATCTCGCACGACCTTCGAGGAGCACCTGAGGAAGGCCGAGAACAAGGTTCTCTCAGCCATCGTACCTTACCTTCAACTGTATTCAACCTGAAGTTTCACTCAACAGTTCATCTCTTTTCGATAAAAATTTTAATAGGCTTTGCATATCACGGCTTATTCTGTTGCTCGGCGAGAGAGCTTGAGAAGAAGAGTAACGATAATAGGAGTCAATCAAGCCAGATTAGGATATGCTTTCCTATTCCAAGGCCCAGCTTCCCTGTGCAAGAATTGCGACTTCTACAACGTTTGCGTAGAGAACCTTGAGCCTGGTAGACTCTACAGGATCGTCGATCTCGGCAAGAAGAAACTACCCTGTAAGCTTCTTCAAGAGGAAGGTTTGGTCGTGGAGGTTGAGGAGAGCCCTATCGAGGTCTGCTTAGATCGAAGATTGGCGATAAGAGATGCTATAATCACATTCAATCCCGTAAGCTGCAGTATCGGTGGCTGCGAGAACCGTGAGAAGTGTATTCCAGTAGGCCTTGTAGCTGGTGATCGATGCAAAGTCATTGAGTCTGGGCAGGTTGTTCAATGCCCGGAGAAGCTTGAACTTGTTCTGGCTTCTCTTCTACGGGTGGTTTCGCCTCAGGAGGCTTAGGCTTCTTAAATACCTCAATGAATGAGATTTTCTCGATCTCAGGAATAAGCTTCTCCAAATCGGATCGTACCAAGTCTTTAGCCAGCTGAAGGCCTTCGAGGAAGAAAGCCTCCTCAGGAATATCGACCGTCAACTCCTTCTCCGCGAGGGTTAACCCGAATTTCTCTTTTGCCACAGCGGGCAAACGTCTATGGATTACGGCTTTGATCTTCTCTTCCTTCGCTTCTATTACAGAAGCTATCGACAATTCATAGATTAGAGTCTTCCCTGCTAGAGGATGGTTGAAGTCAACTTGGACCCTGCCTGCTCCTACAGACCTTATCAAAGCTGGCTTCCGATCAACCTCAAGCTGCATCCCAGGGACAGGCGTCACACCGTCTGCTTTGAACCGTCGAAGTGGAATGAGCTTAATCTTAGAGGGATCTCTAGTCCCATATCCTTTCTCAGGAGTAACCTCTATCGTCGCTGCCTTCCCCGCTTCTAAACTCAGCAGCCCTTCATCCAAACCTTTTGTAACCCAGCCCTCTCCAACGACTATGAACATAGGTTCGTAGACCGCTTCATGTTTATGGAGCTTAGCCTCTTCAGCAACCTTCGCAATCGTAGTGTCGACGATGTCTCCGCTCTCCTTCACTTTGCAGGTGTAGTCAGCTAGTATGAAGTCTCCAGCTTTGATCGGCATCGAAGTCCACCTAAGCACATACGTTGATTGAGGAGATTCTACTTATTCTTTACTGTGTCTTCCTACTCAGAGAAACGCGCTAGATCGATTTTCAATTCCTGATTCAATTTCAATTTTGCGTAGTAATCATGGAAAGCTGCACCTGTATTGACTAACCTCGCCTTGCCAATATTATCGACTCCTCTACCTTCATGTATGTGTCCACATATGACGAGGATCGGCTGGGCTTTCTCAATGAATCTTCTCACTGAGATGCTGCCAGCGTGGACCCCTGAGAACGTCCTGTCGAGGCTTGTATTCTTCGGAGGGCAGTGCGAAACGAGTATCAGCCTCCCCTCCTTCACGCTCCTATAGGCCTCATCTAGGATTGAGGCCGCTTCGCTCTCGTCGTATTCGAACGGAGTATAGAAGGGCCCCTTAGATGCCCCGCCCAACCCTAGGAAGACGAAGTCTTGGTAGTTGTAAGCCCTCCCATGAATAGACTTCACGGACGCATCGTCCCAGTCTGCTAGAGATTTGGGATCAAGATTGCCCGGTACGAACAGTGTCGGAAGATTCGTCTTTTTCAGGATACCTAGAAACTCTGTTGCAGTTCGAAGGCTATTGTTGGCTACGTCTCCAGCTACCACTATCAGGTCTATCTCTTCTCTAAGAGCGAGATCTGAAACTTTTTCAACAGCTCCTCGACTTCCATGGAAGTCCGCGCAAGCAAGCAGCCTCAAGTATCGCTCTCCAGACCGATGGTGAGTTCCAACTCAATAAAAGCCTTCGCTTAGCGTATTCAGCTGGAGCACTGAAAGAAGAAGGGCATGCTATGCGAGTTTAAGAGATTCCTCTCTTGCGCCATCTTTAGTGATCACGAGGAGATCTACGCCTTCCCCGCTCGCCGAGTCTCTAGCCAAAGCGGCCTTCAAAGCCTTGCCGATAAGCTCTTTCGCTTGCTCCACGGTTAGTCCGTCTCTGTATTCAGCCTCAAGGACGCCGACAGCTATCTCCGCGCCTGTCCCAACTGAAGCATACTTGTCTTGAATCACCGATCCTATCGGATCGAGCACGAATAGGCTAGGACCCTCTTCATCTATTCCCGCAACAATCGTCTGCGTCAAGTATGGGAAAAGTCTCCTCTCGAAGAGGAGCGTCCCTACAACCTTCGCCGCCGTTCTAACGCTAGCAAATCTGCCACGCTCATAAGAGTATAGATTAGTGTATGCAGAAGCCTCACGGACAAGTATCTGCATGTCGCCTACCAGCCCAGCGCATGCGGCTCCAATCATATCTGTCAACTTGAAGACCTTCTTAGCGGTCTTGCTCATTACGAAGTAGCCGTATGAAAACCTCCTCTCCGAGGCGAGTAAGACGCCGTCTTTACACACGATTCCTATGGTCGTCGCACCTGGAACGAAAGGCGCCTCTTGAGACATAATCATCCACCAGAAGGCTTGTTGCAACAACCCATTTAATAAACTGTTCTTTTAAGTTTGATGCTCAGCATACTCACTAGAGGATATCTATGACGCATCCGTTGAAGAACATCTTCAACAAGATCTTTTGGGATAAGAGGGTGAACCCAAGAGACTACTCGGTCACCTTCATCCATAGAGGAGCGCCGGGAGATATCAAGAGGATCTCCGCATCTTCAATCGAGAAAGTCGGCACTTCTTGGTTCACCTACTCGAGCGGAGACGACGAACCGACTGTCATCCCATTTCATCGCATAATCGAAATCAAGAACGTTAAGTCGAAAGAAGTTCTTTGGCGTTCGAGGAAGATGCAAAGAGCGATATCTTAGTCGATTTGGCTCCTTGACATCAAACCTTGACGGAGATATTCTTTAGACCTATTCCCTCGCACGTGATCGTTGAAGGTGCTCCTTCTTTCCCTTCGACCTTGAATCTTGCACCGACCATTTTCTCTGAGAGGCGGATGCAGGTGAGAGCGTGCAAAGTCAGCTCGCTTGTTCGGATCGTCGATCTTCCATCTGCCAGCGACATATAGACGATGAGTTGATCAACGAGATGTCTATCGACGGGCGCCTCAGCTCTCAACTGTCTCAAGAGTTCTTCCGCCGCCTCCGTTCCAACCTTCTCCGCAGGTCTACCGAGCTCGCCTAAGCTGTCAGCCCCAAGTATCGCACCTTCCTTTGATTTCGCGAATAGGATTATTCCGCATCCCGGATCGGCTGCGCATTTTCCTTGACCCGCTTGTAAGGCTTCCAAATCTATCTCCACTTTCTTGCGGCCCGCTCCCGTAATGATCTTCTCCGCGCTTCGAGCCATACGTTCGACAATGTGCGCAGGCAGCCTTGAACTGTAGGAGAGCCCTTCAATCTCTTTGACTTCACCAAGCCTTTCTATTATAATCGGTTTGAGCGAGTTGACCGGTTCTACTGCGGCTCTGACTATGCCTTGTCCTCTCGGATAGAAGCCTCTCCGTAGAAGCTCAATCGAGCCCTTGTATCCCATCTTCGAGACTGTTGGTAGGAGAACCTCTTGCAAGTATTCGATGGCTGGGGCCATCGGGTTGTTTGTTCCACCCTTTATCTCAACGAAAGTCTTTGACGGTGAGAAAGACATAACGGGCATAATAGCTTGGAGGACCAAGCTTGTGGAGCCTGCTGTACCAACATCTATCTTGAAGCTCCCGCCTTTAGGAGAACCGGGATTGAACTCGATCTCCTTCGAGCCTATTCCTAGACCTGACACTTCGGCATCGGCTAATTGGGCTAGGGCGCGAACAGCATTCATATGTTGAGCTCTTAAACCCGGGGGCGAACGTTTCGCTCGTACGTTGTATATTCGAATCGGCTTCCCTGTTACTGCTGAGAGTGCGACTGAGACACGGAGTATCTGGCCTCCGCCTTCTAGGATGCTTCCGTCGATCTCTATTCTATCCATGGAGTATCCCTAAGCTTAAATCAAGAGCTTAGTAGATTATTGACCTTAATCAAGAGATTGGACGTTAAAGTTTTGATAAGTTTGGACTCTCGAAAGCTCAACGGTGTTTGGTTCGCTGTCGCTCTAGATAGTAAGGGAAAGGTATCGGCTTCCGGCTTCAATCTGAAGAGCAAGAATAAAGCAGTCGCCGCGGTAAGAAGCAGCATTCGAAGAGACGTGAAGGTAAGGATTCGAAGTGACCAGAACACTCTTCGAGCTTTGAAGGCGTTGAAAGAGATATTTTTTGGGAGAGGCTCGACCGAGGCTAAACTCAACTTGAATAAATTTCCAAGATTCACTCGAAGAGTGTATGAACTTGTGATGTCTATACCGAGAGGCTACGTCTCAACTTACGGTGGAGTAGCATCATCGCTAGGGAAGAGACGCGCTTCAAGGGCTGTCGGCAACGCGATGGCCAATAACCCTCTTCCTCTCTTCGTTCCATGTCATAGGGTCGTGCCTTCTACCCTGCGCGTCGGCAACTATGGGCTTTCAAGCATGGGAAAGACTCTTGGGAGCAGAGTGAAGTTCGAGCTATTGAAGAGAGAAGGCGTAAGGTTCGAAGGCGATAAAGTCTCGATTAGGAATTTGTGGAAGCCCAAAGGGTAGGTGAACCTTATGAAGAAGAAAGCCTCACGAGCCTTGTTTGTCGGGAGATTCCAGCCTTTCCACCTCGGCCATCTTCATGCTGTGAAGTACATCCTCAAGAGAGCTGATGAACTCGTCATTGTGGTCGGTAGCGCTCAATACAGCCATACCCTTGAGAACCCTTTCACAGCTGGCGAAAGGGTAACTATAATCCGCTTAGCATTGAATGAAGCCAAGATAGAACCAGCTGCATACTGCATCATCCCTGTTCCAGATGTTAATGTTCATAAGGTTTGGGTAGCTCACGTAAGCTCCTACACGCCAAGCTTCGATATGGTCTTCACGAATGAACCTTTGACTTCAAGGCTCTTCAAAGAAGCTGACTTCAAGGTGGAGGGGATACCGTTCTTCGATAGAGATGTCTACTCAGCCACGGAGATCCGAAGAAGAATACTTGCCAATGAAAATTGGAAGCAGCTTGTTCAGAAGGCTGTGGCAAGATTCATCGTGAAGATACACGGCCCGGAGAGGATTGTGGAATTGAATCAGACCGATAAGCCGAGCACAGTCAAGAAAACCTAATATCCACTATTCCTTGGATTGTCCGCTTTCATTACCTCGCCTTAACCGACTTGGATCTTCACAATTCCCTTCAGTTGTCCTTGAGGTCTGGCTAAAGTCTGCCCATTCTCTCAAGCTCATCAGCCACATCTCTCAAATCAAGTTCTTCGAGCTTCTCTCTCGTCGGAACCCCGGTCAACCTATCCCATCCACACACCTCATAGAACCTGTCAAGCATACGCTCGAAATCCTGTCTTGTCAATCTCCTTCCTTTGGTCGGTCCTGAGGGAACGGGCTCATCGAAGCATCTGGCTGGAACACTGTCATGCCCTCTCGTGAAGCCCTCCCTAATGTTGAAGGCTCGGTTAAGGTTGTACACCCTCTCTGAGGCCCTCAATATGTCAGGCTCTGCTACCGACCAACCTGCGGCAGCAGACAGCATCTTGGCGAAAGGTTCAAGCCCAACCACAAAAGCTCTCGACCCTACCATATATGCAACGAACCTGCATATCCCCAAGATGTCGCATGCGGATCTATGGTAGAGAATCTTAGCAGCCATCTCTGGCTTCCCTTCGATCGTGTACCTCCAAGGCTCTATGAAGAAGTCTGTGCACCACGCCTTATTGTGGTCAGCTCCTCTATCAACTACGGCGTAGGCCAGCGCTTGGCCTGGCGCCCCTCTACATTCATACCCCGACCACTCAAGCCCCTTAGAATGCATCGCAAACCTTTCAGAGCCCTTCCCAAACTTTTCAGCTGAACCTTTCACACCTTCCGAAAGGATTGCTCCTAAACCTTCTCTCCTACCTATCATCTCGATGACGCGTAGATACGGTCCCTCGTTCCCGAACCTCAAGTCCAGGCCGCCTGTATCAGACTTGTCGATCATCCCTTTCTCGTAACACTCCATGGCGAAAGCGACTACATTACCTGTTGAGATCGTGTCGATCCCTAGATCGTCACAAAGATAGTTTGCCCTTGCTATCGCCTCCAAGCTTCCTACGCCGCAGTTAGAGCCTAACATAGCAATAGTCTCATACTCAGGTCCTTCAACAGCCGTCCCTTTGTACAATCCATCTCTGACCTCACTCCGTTGCCCGCAAGCTACTGGACAGCCGAAGCATGTTTTGTTTGAGAGAACTATGGTCTCCTTCATCCGTTCTCCGCTGATGTCTTCTGCTTTCTCGAACGCTCCGCTCTGATAGTTTCTGGTGGGCAAGGCGCCCCATTCATTGGAGTGCATAACGTGATGGGCGGTTCCCATCTTTCGCCAGACGTTTACGACATCAGGATTGGCTAGAATCGCATTTCGCGTCTCCTCTGTCAGCTCTTTAAACTGGTCAACCCTAGCCAGACTGATCTCTCCAGTCCCCCTCACAGCTAAAGCTTTCAAATTCTTAGAACCCATGACCGCGCCGAGACCACACCTCCCAGCTTGCTTGCCATATTCATGGGTAACGCATGCGATCCTCACCAGCCGCTCTCCAGCAGGACCTATAGAGGCCACTCTGACTTTCTTATCTCCAAGCTCTTCCTTGATCTCGGTCTCTGTGGCGAAGCATCCTTTACCCCAAAGGCTGAGAGCATCTTGAAAACGGACAGAGTCGTCCTCTATCCAGATGTATGTCGGTCTCTGACTCTTGCCATGGATCACGATCACATCATATCCAGCAAGTTTTATCTCAGCGCCGAGGAAGCCCCCTATAGTTGAGTCAGCATACCCGCCAGTCAGAGGCGACTTGGAAACCAGACTCATCTTCGATCCTGGAGCCATCGTGCCTGTCAGAGGTCCTGTCGCGAACACTAGAATGTTGTCAGGGCTCAGGGGGTCGGTTCGCGGCTTCACACTGTCGTAGAGGATCTTTGCTCCGAGGCCGCGCCCCCCAATGAACCGCTTCGCCATCTCAACATCGAGATGATTGTCGACTGCTTTCTTTCCGGTCAAATCGATATGAAGTATCTTTCCAGCATATCCGCCTAACTCAGCCGACACTGCGCCCACTCCCATCTGTACTCTGGCGCGTTAGATATTCAGCCTTTGGGTTGCTTCTCCACTATCTCGATAAGCTTCTTCACTGAGATTCTTGAAAAGACCAATATGCAGTGTCAAGCTCGGCGAACACAACGGATAAGTATAGATCAGAACGGTAGGATGCATCTAGGACGAATTGGAACAAAAAATTGAAGGAGCAATCTGACTAGGGGCCTTCTAATGAATAGCGTTGACAAAGGGAAAGGGGAAGAGCGAATCATAGTAGCCGGCTTTGGTGGACAGGGAGTCGTTCTTATGGGAAAGCTTTTGGCGTATGCTGGCATGTTGGAGGGTAAAAATGTAACCTGCCTTCCCTCGTACGGACCTGAGATGCGTGGTGGAACCGCAAACTGTATGGTGACCGTCTCCACCAGAAAAATAGGATCTCCATACGTCACTGAGCCTTCCAGTCTCATAGTTATGAATCTTCCTTCGCTAGATCGATTTGAATCCATGGTCGAATCTGGAGGATGCATTCTCGTGAATAGTTCGCTAGTCAGACGTGAGGTGGCTAGAAGTGATGTTACAGCCGCCAGTGTTCAAGCCAATCAGATAGCTGAAGAGCTTGGGGATGTTCGTGTAGCTAACATGGTCGCTTTAGGCGCCTTTGCCAAAGTCAGGCCTATGCTTAATATGGATTCGCTGATCAATGCTTTGGAGAAAACTTTGCCAGCAAGGCGAAGGGAGATGCTTTCGCTCAATAGAGAAGCCCTTCAGCGCGGCGGCAAATCGGTCTTTACAAAGGCGGGATCGAGAACTGGGTAATATTTGCGTTCATATCAATGCCGAACTCTGCAAGGCATGTAGCTACTGCAGCCATGTGTGTCCAAAGGAAATCATTGAACTTTCTGCTGAAACAAACTCCAAGGGCTACCACTATGCGCTGGTCCGAGATTTGAGAAAATGCACGGGCTGCAGATTCTGCGCGTTCATATGTCCCGAAGTTGCGATTGAGATGGAGATCGTTAACCGCGCAAAAGCGCAGTTGGAAAACTGATGGCCGAGAGAGTTTTACTGTCAGGAAACGAAGCTCTGGGCGAAGGCGCCATCCAAGCGGGTTGCCGTTTCTTCTACGGATATCCTATTACACCTCAGGGCGAACTCTTCGAGCATATGGCCCACCGTCTACCTGAAGTCGGCGGTACATTCCTTCAAAGTGAGAGCGAGATAGCGGCTATCAGTATGGTATATGGAACTGCGGCTGCGGGAAAGAGGGTGATGACAGCTTCATCTGGACCAGGAATAAGCTTGATGCAGGAAGGAATATCCCATCTTGCAGCTGCGCAGCTTCCCTGCCTCATCGTGAACGTCATGCGCGCTGGCCCAGGGTTGGGAAGGGTCGCACCGTCCCAAGCAGATTATCTTCAAGCCACAAGAGGCGGCGGCCACGGCGACTACCGCAACATCGTCCTAGCTCCTGCCTCAGCACAAGAAATGGCAGACCTAGCCTTCGAAGCATTCACGCTCGCCGACAAGTACCGCAACCCCGTAATGATCCTATGCGATGGAATGTTGGGCCAAATGATGGAGCCTGTGGCTTTGGCTGATCCTATAGACCCGAATAGGATACCGCCGAAGCCTTGGGCCGTCACAGGTGCAAAAGGTCGAGAGCGTAATCTAGTATTGACGGCGCCATATACCGATGATGAGTTGATCGCTCTCAATGTCGAGTTGAAGAGTAAATATGCATCTATAGAGGCTCAGGAGGCTAGGTGGGAATCCCAGTTTCTAGACGATGCAGAGCTCGTAGTGGTAGCTTTCGGTACGTCAGCCCGCATATCGGAGGACGCGGTCTTGAAAGCACGTAACGAAGGATTGAATGTGGGCTTGATTCGCCCTATCACTTTATGGCCCTTCCCCAAGGAGGCATTCAATGTACATCAGAAGAAGATTCGGGCGTACCTTGTAGTGGAGATGAATACTGGTCAGATGCTTCAGGATGTCCTATTGGCGAAACGCGGTGATCTACCCGCACACCATTTTGGTCTCGGGGGAGGGTGGGTTCCATCAACTGAAGACGTCTATCGCAAGTTGGTTGAGGTGTACGAGAGGAAGAGTGGTCTATGACGAAGCTATTCACACGACCCAGCTCAATGAGCGATGCAGCAACACCCTACTGCCCGGGATGTACTCATGGCATAGCTCACAGGCTGGTTGGGGAGGCTGTTGACGAGTTGGGGATCTTTGAAAAAGTGATCGGTATCGTTTCAGCTGGATGCTCTGTTAGAAGCTGGCGTCTCTATCGCTTCGATATGGTCCTAACAGCGCACGGGAGGTCTCCAGCAGTAGCCACGGGTCTTAAGAGAGCGCTTCCAGACAATTTTATATTTGCTTATCAAGGCGATGGCGACTCTGCAGCAATTGGGTTAGCTGAGTTGATGCACGCTGCCTTACGGTGCGAAGAGATTACCGTATTCATGATTAACAACGCTGTCTACGGTGCTACAGGAGGCCAAGCAGCGCCCACAACATTGATCGGCCAAAGAACAACCAGCTACCCTTCAGGCCGAGATCCGAGCTATGCTGGTTATCCCATCAATATGGCTGAGGTTATAGCTAGTGTATCGAAGAATTCATACGTGGCTCGGGTCGCGCTGAACGATGTCGGAAACATATTGAAGGCTAAGAAAACTGTCATTCGTGCCTTTAAGACTCAGGAAAAGAGGTTGGGCTTCTCCTTCGTTGAGATGCTTTCCGCCTGCCCCACAGGCTGGCAGATGACGCCGCTGGATTCTCTTAAATGGATTGAGGAAAAGATGATCGAGCAATACCCCTTAGGAGAGTTTAAGGTTCCCGAAGGCTTGGAACCATAGGACAGCTGAAGACGACGAGCCTCTCTAGGGCTACAGAAAGAATATTCTACATGTGCTTATATTTCCTCGACAGCTCAGAGAGAGATGCTCCTCTCTTCGTGCGGGAAGACAAGACCCGTTCCAACTCTTCCAGATGTTTAGCTTCTTGCAGAACTCTGAGGCTCTCCTCCTGAGGAATTATGGCTATGCCGGTTCCGTCAGCCACAACGAGGTCGCCAGGGGCGATTTTTACATCTTGGATTTTAATCGGGGTGTTTATGGATTCGATCTTGATGCGGGTTTTTCCGCTTATGGGAACGATGTGTTCTGCGAAGACTGGGAAGTTCAACCTACGAATTTCCTCTATATCCCTTACGCCGCCGTGGACGATAACGCCTCTGATGCCCTTCAGCTTCGCGGCTAGTGATGCCAAGTAACCCCAAGTCGAAATTCTTCTTCCTCCATTGTCCAGTATTATGACATCGCCTGACTCGGCGTTGTCTATCACTTCGCCAATTCGAAAATCCTCTAGCGAGTATTCACCAAGATCGCCCGACAACTCTTTCACCGTCATGGCCGTGCCTAGAATCTTCACGCCAGTCAAAATCGAATGAAACCCAGTTAGGATCCCGCATATTCCGCGTTTGTCCAAGACATCTGAAACAGCGCTTACACCTATTCGTCTGTAATCTCTAGATAAGATCTTGAGCAGCTTGTCTTTCCGCTCCAAAGAGTGCACGCCTAGCAGTAAGAAGTGCCATTTTCACCTATTGTCTGGCTTCGAATTTTAGGCTTTCTTCCAAGTACCTTCTTGTTTTAGGATGAACGAAAACAATTTTGGTCTGTTGCAGTTCTCCTCTCTTGCTCAGAGGAAGTGGTTATGACTTCACCGTAGGTTTAGGACCAAGCAGTATCTCAGACATGTTCAAGAAGGAGGTGTTCCAGAGATCTTGATACCCACAACAGTTTTATTTTGAAAAGCCTGCAAACAAGCAGTTGTACTTATGTAGACTATGGAGGGATTAGTCGCGGTCAGACTTTTCGAGTATCAGGGGAAGACGATTCTCAAGTCAGTTGGAATTCCAATCCCTCTCGGAGAGATTGCTTCCAACCCTGAAGAAGCGCAGAAGATTGCGGAGCGCATCGGTAAGCCTGTAGCAGTCAAAGCCCAAGTCTGGGCCGGTGGAAGGTTCAAGGCTGGGGGGATAAAGTTCGCTGAAAACCCTGCTCAAGCCAAGGATGAGGCTGCTAGCATCCTCTCGATGACTATCAAAGGCTTGAAGGTTGAGAAGGTGTTGGTTGAGGAGAAGCTGGATGTGCGCAAGGAATTCTACGTCGGTGTAATCGTAAACGACTCTTACAAAGTCAAGGCACCGGTGGTGATGTTTAGCTCAGAGGGTGGAGTTGAGATAGAGGAGATCGCAGCGAAGTCGCCTGAGAAGATCTCAAGTCTCATCGTGGACATCTTTCGGGGCGTGAGAGTTTATGATGGGTACAACTTGGCTTTGAAGGTTGGAGTTCCAAATGAACTTCTCGCAGATATGGGGAATGTGATCAAGAATATGTACGAGGTCTTCAGAAGCTACGAGGCCCGTACGGTGGAGATCAACCCTCTAGTGTTGACCGCGGATCGGAAGATAGTTGCTGCGGATACTCGCATTGTGATCGACGATTCGGCTGTTCCTCGTCACCCTGAGCTTGGGATAGAGATTGCGAGAGAGGGCGATAGACCTCCATCTGAACTTGACAGGATCGCTTGGAAGATCGAGGAGAGCGACTATCGTGGAGTAGCTTACTTCATGCAGATGGTTCCCGAGATCAAAGAACAGGGATATGTGGGCTATCACGGGATAGGCGGAGGAGGAGCATTGCTTGGGGCTGATGCCTTATTTCGACACGGGCTCAAGATTGCAAACTACGCAGATACAAGCGGCAACCCAACCGCCTCGAAGATCTACAGGATAGCGAAGTTGATTCTTTCTCAGCCAGGTATTGAAGGGTACTTCTTAGCCGGTGCATGCGTAGCGAGCCAAGATCAGTGGCATCACGCACATGCACTCGTCAAAGCCTTCAGAGAGGACTTGAAGGACAGGCCTGGCTTTCCCGTGATAGTACTTCTAGCGGGTAACAAGGAGAAGGAGGCTTTAGAGATACTGAAGCAAGGACTCAAGGATCTGCCGATCAGACTTGAACTCTATGGACGTGAGCATGTGTATGATGTTGACTTCTTGGCGGAACGCATGAAGGCGATGGTCGAGGAGTTCCGGAGGTCCAGAAGGTAGCGGAAAGGATGTACGAGTTCGAGTTTAGAACCGGCAAAGTCTCAATAGATTACGAGAAGTGTAAGGACTGCAAGAGCTACGCTTGCGTCAAGGCATGCAGCCTCTATGGGAGGGCGATCTTGAGGATACGTGATGGGAAGCCAGTCTTATCCGTCAATCCTGAAGAAGCAAAGAGGCTCTGCATTGAATGTTTGGCATGTGAGCTCCAATGTGAGTTCAAAGGCAAGAAAGGTTTGAAGCTTGACCTTCCGATGCCTAGAGGGAAAGACTAGAAGAATTGGTGATGGTATGTGGCGATTCTAATTGACGAGAACACGAAGTTCCTGATCCAAGGAATAACAGGACGCGAAGGGAGCGCGCGGGTCAGGTTCATGATGGAATACGGAACGAAAGTCTTAGGAGGTGTTACACCCGGTCGGGGCGGAAGCGAGGTCTGGGGTGTCCCAGTCTTCAATACCGTTGAGGAGGCGAAGAGCAGATTCGGTAAGATCGATGCTAGCGTCACCTTCGTGCCCGGACTTGTCGTCAAGGATGCGGTCACGGAGGCGGTTGACGCTGGGATCAAGTTGATAGTAATGCCAGTCGAACGCATTCCTCTCCATGACATACTGCAGATGGTGGCGTATGCGAAGCAGAAGGGCACGAGGATAGTAGGTCCAGGCTCATTCGGGCTCATCAGCCCCGGCAAGGCTGTTGCAGGCTGGATCGGAGGCTCTGAAGAGATGGCGCGTGAAGTCTTCAAACCGGGTCCTGTTGGGGTGATCTCGAGGAGTGGGGGACAGACGACGACTGTGTCTTGGGTCGTCACTCAAGCTGAGCTCGGAGTGAGCACAGCGGTACATACTGGAGGGGAGCCGATACTGGGCCTACCCTCGCCCGAGCTTCTCATGCTCTTCGAGCAGGACAGCGAGACCCAAGCCGTCGCCATGTTCGGCGAGATAGGGACACTTGCTGAGGAGGAGGCGGCTGAGGTGATCAAAGAAGGAAAGTTTAGGAAACCCTTGGTCGCGTACATTGCCGGAGCGACTGCGAGATCCGGTATACGCTTCTCACACGCGAGCGCAATAATTGAACGAGGTAGGGGCTCAGCTGAGAGCAAGATGAAGGCGTTGAAGGAAGCAGGCGCCACGGTCGTCGAGAAACCCGAGGAACTCGGAAAAACTCTAATCAATATCCTCAAAAGATAGCTTCGGTGAAAACCATGCTCCTCTTGAGAACTATGCTCTTCGTTCCAGGGAATAACATGCGAATGCTGCATAAAGCAGGAGCTCTAGATGCTGACGCGATAATCATCGATCTTGAGGATGCCGTGCCTATGGAGGATAAGGAGACGGCGCGTGTCTTCGTCCGTGAGGGAATCGAAACGGTCGGCAAAGAGGAATCAATGGTATTCGTTAGGGTCAATGGTCTAGCTACAGGTTTGGCAAGTCAAGATCTCGAAGAGTCAGTCTGCGAAGGACTCGACGGTATAGTATTGCCAAAAACTGAATCCGATAGAGACATCCTCGACGCTGAGGCTATTCTTGAGAAGATTGAGAAACAGAAAGGGCTCAGAGTGGGAAGCATCATAATAGTTCCGATCTTGGAAACAGCCAAAGGCGTTCTCAAGGCAGCTGAGGTTGCATTCGCGAGTAAACGTGTTGTTGGGCTCAGCTTCGGCGCAGTCGACTTCACTCGAGACCTAGGAGTGAGCCTCTCGAAGGAAGGAGTTGAGCTTTCTTATCCACGTGCATACGTTGCGCTCGCTGCAAGGGCGGCAGGCATACCTGCGATTGACACAGTCTTCATCGATATCATGGACAGAGAAGGGTTGATCCGCGACTCGAAAGCAGCTAAGCAGCTGGGATTCCGCGGGAAACTCTTGATACATCCGAACCAGATCCAACCTGTGAACGAAGTCTTCTCGCCCACGCAGCAGGAGGTTGAATACTGCAAGAAGGTGGTTGCAGCCTTCAAGGAAGCTCAGGCTAGGGGAGCGGGCGCAATATCACTGGACGGCAAGATGATTGACTACGCAAACTATCGCCAAGCAGAGGACGTTCTTGCGATATGGGATTTGATCATCAAAAGGAAGAAGACACCAACGGGATAACCGGAATCCATTGATGAAGAGATGAGCACCGAACATCAGGAACGAAGCTTCAGTTTGCTCCCTTGAGTCACCTCAAGCCTTTCCGCAGCACTTCCTTGGTTAACAGCTATCTCTAGGAAGCCGTGGCTCCCGATTAAGCCTAGTAGGGCCCCCGCCTCGACATCTGAATACGTTCTGCAGAGCTTTAACCTAACAGATTTGCCCTTATGTTTCAAATTGAATAGAGACCCATAGGAGATAGCCGTCCTACCCAAGTTCCTAGAATGAAGGTTCGTCACTACATTCCCGAATCCATCTATGTGCACCACTTCGCAATCGACAGTCTCTCGCTGTATCTTGGCCTCAGAGTAGTCGGGAACCATGAAGTCGTTTATTACCCTACCAATCTTACTCGGTTCAACTCCGTTCGCTACGTGTGCAGCGACTGGAGCGAAGATGTCTCGACCGTGAAAAGTGGGGGAAATCTGCTGTACCATGAACTGCCTTTCAACTATGTGGTAGACCTTCTTTATTCCGTCGCTCTTCGCAGCCAAGGTTAGTAGGCCGTTGTCTGGCCCCACATAGAAGCTCCTGTTCGTCTCTATCAGGATCGGCCTCCTTTTCCCACCTACACCTGGGTCTACCACAGCTACATGTATGGTCCCGTCTGGGAAGTATGGCGTGGCTGAAGCCAGTATGAAGGCGCCCATTCTTAGATTATGTCTATCGATCTTGTGGCATATGTCAACTATCGTTGCTTTAGAGCATATGGATAGGATAGTAGCCTTCATTTGAGCCACATAACTGTCTTTCAACCCGAAATCGGATAGCAAGGTTATGATTGGCACTTGAACCTCTCCACACTATCTAGTCAATGATTCACCCTATA
>Ga0209725_1001027_pt1 | contig 16327 bp, 17 predicted proteins | sample I18A1metaG_FD_184145 | JGI IMG/M metagenome (GOLD analysis project Ga0209725, IMG submission 184145) | Lake sediment bacterial and archeal communities from Gulf of Boni, Indonesia to study Microbial Dark Matter (Phase II) - ​I18A1 metaG... | ecosystem: Environmental > Aquatic > Freshwater > Lake... | reverse complement strand
AGGCACCCTGAAGGGAATTGTAGCATACGGCGTCGGATACAATCACATCGACGTGGCGGCGGCTACCGAGCGCAGACTGTACGTCGCGAACTGCAAAGGCTCCAATGCAGAAGCTGTCGCTGAACTCGCGGTCACGCTAATACTGAACATCAGCAGAGGAACTCACACGGGCGATCGCCTCATAAGGAATGGAAAGTGGCGAAGCGACCAGAGCGGAGATCTGCCTTCGATTCTCAAAGGCAGAGAGCTGGCGCGCAAGACCTTGGGGTTGGTGGGCATGGGCGAGATAGGAAGGAGGGTGGCTCGAATCGCAAAGGGATTTGAGATGAAGATTCTCGTCTACGATCCATACCTTTCCGCCGAGATCGTGAACGAAAGCGGCGCGGAAGCCGCTAGCCTGCCCCGTCTCATGGCAGAAGCGGACTACGTGTCGCTACACGTGCCGCTGTCGGGGGAAACCAGAGGCCTCATTGGCGAGGCTGAGATCGCGCTGATGAAACCGACAGCGTACTTGGTAAACACAGCGCGAGGTGCCGTGGTGGATGAGAAAGCACTCCTCGATGCCCTGCGGAGAAAGAGGATAGCCGGTGCCGGGCTGGATGTGTTCTCGGTCGAACCTCTGCCCGCACGCTCACAGTTTCTGAAGCTGAACAATGTTGTCTTGACACCTCACATCGGAGGGTTGACACAAGAGGCGCTTGAAGAGGTATCGCGCATGACAGCTGAGGAGAGCGTCAGGATAGCGCGTGGAGAGGTCCCGGTGAATCTAGTCAACAGGAAAGAACTTGCAGCCAAGGGACTCCCCATCTAGAGACAGCTTCTCAAGAATAATGCGTGAATCTATCAGCAAGATAGCTGAGTAGGAAAAAAGGGGGAAAGGAGTTGTCTTACTCCTTTCCTAGTTTCTTGGCGAGCGCGGCAAGTTCCGGATGCACAAGCCTGCCCGTGTCCATTATTTGTCGTCCGTCTATCCAGACGGATGACTTGAGGCATATGCCGTCGGCATGTGACACGGCAGTGATTCCTTTGGCCTTGAACATAGGTCCTTGATGTCCGAAGCCCCATTCGGTGCTGCCCCAGACTCTTTCATCTTCTGTGCACAAGCCTGAGAGTCGGGCGCCGGGGTTGAACCCGTAGCAGACATGAGCCGCCAGGTACATGTTGGGGTCGTTAAGCTTCTGCAGCCACCGCTTAACGGCCTCAGCCTCTGGTCCTCCCGTGAATTCGACCGCTTTCCCACTCTTCATAGTCACTCTGATCGGTGACTTCAGGACGCCGAGGTCGGCTTCTCCGCCGCCAGAATACGAGCCGTCGTAGACGATGGTACCGTTTATCGTCTCCTCGATCGGAGCCCAACCTATCTGGCCTAGAAGGAAATGAGGCCCAGGTTTGTCGGCGAATAGCTCGTTGGTGACCGGCCGGTCCGGATGGTTCTCGAAGGAGACGTCGGTGCCTGCTGGCGTGGTTATTCGCATCTTTCTTCCCTTTTGAGTCATATCCACTAGCGTGTCCTGGAATTTGGCCTGAGTGTCGATGTCGATCTTTCCGACGCATCGAACTATCTGATCGATATTCAGCCCGCCGAGGAAGAGGTACCTGACGCGCCCTCTACCCTCAGCCGCCGGTTTCATCGCGATGTCCCAAGCCGTGTTGTAGAGGAGCCACTGGTTGTTCAGTTCGATCCAGACATCAGTGTTGGGGATTGCCGCCATCAAAGAGTCTGGCAGGTATGGGTCACCGACTTTGCCGTACCCAGGCGGTGTGGAATGCCATGCAACCATCACCTTCGCGTCAGCAGCCTCAGCAGCCTTCGCGACCTCTTCAGCGACTCGAAACTCCTCAAGTCCGTCGATGGTTATCAGGACGCTTTCTCTCGGTTTCACCTTACAGAGTTTGTTTATTACAACATACGCCGTCTTGCCAAGCTCCATATCAAGAATATTCGGCACGAACGCATGCCTCCGAGCTCTCCGAGCGTTTTCAACGATATAAAACACTTTGGGAGCACCATTGCAGCTGTCGGAGAGAAAAGAACGAGCTTCAAACAATCTGCCCTGAGGACTCCGGGACTGAAACGGTGACAGAATCTAGGATTGCTGCGGGAACTAGCGAAGAAAAGATCAACTCACGATTCTGAAATTCGACGCTCATTGATTTTGAGGTTCTATTTCGTCCTGATCTTCGAGGGCGGCCGAGGGTAACTTGCCCTGCTATGCCTGAGTTTGAGCTTCACGAGAGCCTCTGCCCACTGGATCGCCGCTCTCAGGGGGTCAACGACCGGCACGTCATGATTTGCGGCTCTGATCTTGTCTTGGAGGGCAGTGGCCACCTCTGCCATTCCTGTGCAACCCAGAACAATGACGTCGGACCCGGCTTCCTTGATGGCCGATAGGCTTTCCTTCAGCAACGCGTTGACTGTCTTCTCGCTGGCGTCCAGCTCTAGCACGCCAAGCGAGGCTGCTCTGACTGTTGCCAGATGACTTTCTAGACCCAAGCTCTTGACCAGATGATGGATGACAGGAATCGAATTCGTGACGGTTGTGACTATGCCAATTCTCTCACCGAGCGAGCAGGCCATGTGCAACGCAGATTCACCCGCAGAGGTAACCGGAATCGACACAACCTCCCTCGCGGCCTTGAGGCCGGGATCAAAGAAGCAGCTTATTACAACGGCATCAAACGCCCTGCGTTCCGCCTGCTCAGCAAGTTCGACGATATACGGCGAGGCGAGAACATCATCATAGTAGCACTCAACAGACTCTGGCCCTTTGGTTATCCCGACCACCCCAACGTAGGGCAAGTCTTTGAGTTCGCGTTTCTGCCCCTCCAGAAAATCCCTTGACGTGTTTGGAGAAATCACACATATCCTCAACGATTAGCCTCCAATGACTTGCTCCCGCAATTTCTATATGTCTCTTTGCGTTCACACTGTCAGTCCATCGAAGTCTAATCAACAGAATACTTTCTATCAGCGGCCGAACCCAAACCAACGAAAAAGAGATCACGGTAGGCTTATCTAACCGGGAAGACGAACCTGCGGAGAAGTGAACGACTCTTGAAGGTTAAAGTGATTATTCCCATCACATCGCCGGCTTTGGACGCAGAGTCCGAACAAGAATTTGCGAGTTACGCGTTTCCTGGCACTGAGATCAGCGTGACCCATCTTGACCACGGACCTGCCTCTATCGAATCTGAACTGGATGAAGCCATCTGCCTTCCCGACTTCCTAAGCAAGGCCAGGCAGGCCGAAAAGGAAGGTTACGATGCGGTCATAAGTGACTGCTTTCTTGATCCCGGCGTGAAAGCCGCTCGCGAAATCCTCAGCATACCTGTCGTTGGTGCCGCGGAGGCCTCAATGCACTTTGCAGCAAGCCTTGGGCACCGCTTTTCGGTAGTCACGGTGGTACCAAATATCATTTCGTCGATTGAGAACCTTGCCGCGGAACATGGCATTGGCAACAAGCTCTCGTCGGTCCGGTACGTCAGCATCCCGGTGCTCGAATTAGGAGACAAGGCCAAGCTGATTGACGCGTTGCACCGAGAGATGGTCTCGGCCGTCAAAGAGGATGACGCCCACGTGCTCGTTCTCGGCTGTACGGGTATGATGGGAGTCGCGAAAGAGATGGAAAGACAACTCAAGCGGGACGGCTACGAGATTCCTGTCGTCGACCCAGCCGCGGCATCCCTGAAGTTTGCGGAGTCCCTGGTTTCGATGAAACTGAAGCAGAGCCGCCTGACATACATGCCGCCGCCTGAAAAACCCCGTAGCTATGTGCGTGAATAGCTACCACGAAAACGATGATCGCCTGAGCTCACATCGTTGGCCCCGAGGATATTCGGCCAAAAGCCGAACGCAACCATTTTTTAGATAATCAACACACTTCATGTTGGCGTTGTCATATGGCAAGAGCACTGGAGAAATTGCTTCTTAATACGGCTGAGAACATTCTCAAGACCAGTCTAGCCGCACAGCCTGGAGAGAAGTTTCTGACAATAACGGATGTTGAGACCTATCCGATCGGTCATGCATTCTTTGAGGCTGGCCTCAAGGTCGGCGCCGAATCAATTCTGAGCGTCATAAGAGAGAGAACCCGTCACGGGGAAGAGCCCCCTCTGCCTGTGGCAAAAGCCTGGGAGAGCAGTGATCTGTTCATAGTGCCGACGAAATATAGCCTGACACATACGCAGGCACGCAAGGCGGCAACTCAAGCCGGTGCACGCGGCGCGACGATGCCGATGATCACAACAGCGATGTTCAAGGCCGGAGCGATAACGGCCAACTACTCAGAGGTCAGCGGTCTCTGCGAGAAGATGGGTGTCCTCATGGACAAGGCATCGAACGCTCGCGTGACTTCGAAGGCGGGCACCGACGTCACAATGTCGATTCAAGGACGAATGGTCGAACGTGACACAGGCGTCTTACTCAAGAAAGGGGACTTCGGAAACCTACCCGCGGGGGAGGTCTACACAGCGCCGCTGGAAGGCACGGCTGAGGGAACACTCGTGTTTGACGGCGCCATCGCCAGTGTTGGTGTGCTCAAGAAGCCGGTCACCGTCACGGTCAAGGAAGGATTCGCGACAAGCATCACAGGCGGGCCGGAAGCCTCAAAGTTCGATTCCCTGCTCAGCGCGGTCAAGAAGAAGGAAGCCTACAACGTTGCTGAACTTGGCGTTGGGTGTAACCCCAAAGGCCGATTGATCGGCATCATTCTCGAAGATGAAAAGGTGTACGGAACCGTCCATGTCGCTCTGGGCGACAACAGCACCTTCGGAGGAAACGTCCAAGCCGGCATCCATTTGGACGGAATAATGCTGAAACCTACCATGTTTCTTGACGGCCAGGCAGTCATCAAGGAGGGCGCTTGGGTCATCTAGTAGCGTATCTGGACCGATCGTGGGGTACTGCGGCAAAAAGATAGGGCGGCTGGAATTCCCTGGAGGATTCCAGCCGTGTAGCGGTCGGGGTGACTTACCTTCGACCCTCTTTCATGATTTTTTCGATGGGTATGTACGGGATGTCGTAGCCGAAATGCTTCGGCCCCAGAACCTCGAGGCCCTTGGGAGTCTTGAAGGCGTCGCGCCCGCGAAGCCCTAGGACCGAGACAGGATCTCCTTCCTTGATGTCGGTGTTCGTGATGGGCTGGCCCGAGTCGTGGCGAATGACCTCGATTATGTCAGGGCTTGTCACGTAGGGCTTATCGTCTACCCAAGTTACGTGGTTCTCGTTCTTGTAGAAGATCTTGAACGTGTGGCCTTTGAACTGGTCTTGGCCTTCGATCGTGTTTGTGCCCCACAGGTAGCCTTCCCTGTCTTCCCATTCCTTCCTAACGACCTTGCCGCGGAAGAGCACCCAACCTTGCGTCGCTCCTGCTACCGCGTCTGCGGGATCCTGTTTGCTGGCCACGGCGTTGCGGATGGTCTGCCCGACGAGGTGGCATTCGCTGAGAGTGTTCGGAACCACGACTTCTTTCATCTCCTTGCCGCGCATCAGAAGGCCTGCGCCGCTGACGAGGCCGAAGGCTGCAACGCTGATCATTTTGCCCAACGCTTCCGCCATTTCGTAGTTGATGGCGGTCTTGATAAGCGAGATGTTGCCCCACTCGTCAACGTAGGCGGTTGGGTGTGTGGGTTTGTTCGCGAGATGCGTGGTAAGCTGAGTAATTTCTGGTATCGCTCGCCCAGCATAGTCTCCGTTCACGACCTTCTTGCCGAGCGCCATGGCTGTATCGATGGGCCCGGGCGTGTTTGCGCCGCCAAGTTCAACGGGGACGATCGCCTCAATCTCCACGCCTGCATAGCTCTGAAGTTCCAGCAGGGACAGCACCAGCATGCGATCGGCCAAAGTGATGCGCTTACTGAGACCAGCAGCAGCCATCCTGCGGAAAGTCTCCTCTGTCTTTGGTGCGATTGAGCCCATTAGGTAGGGTGTGGCTACCCATGCGTCATCGCGGATCTCAGTGGGATCCGTGATTCTAATCTCACCAAGCTTTGCGACATCGTCCAGTAGCAACGGCAACCCAAACTTCGGGCTGCCGCCGCCTCCCGTGCCGTAGAAGGTGCATCCGAGAACGAAGTCTTCCACATCCTGTTTGCTCTTCAATACAAGTTCTGGCATGAGGGATTCCTCGAAAATCCCGTTTGCCGACACGTTGCTTTTGTGCTTTTGCACGCAGAGTCAGCAACGCAGTCACGGCCGTACTTGCGGTGAGTCGCCGAGCGATGAAAGTGCTAAATAGCCTAACCGTGCTGTCCTATGAGCAAGGTTTTGCTCTATGAGCAAATCTGAAGAAAAATCTGAACAAAAACCCGTAGACAAATCGCGAAGGAACTTCATAATTGCTGCAGGCGGCGCGGTGGCACTAGTAGCTCTGGGCGGAGGCTACTACTACCTTACCCAACAAGCGCCAGCAGGACCGGTCGAGAAACCGAAACTGAGGTACCTTGGGTTCCCCTTCTTCCTCCCGCAGGATGCGATTGCGAAGTGGAAGGAACTGACCGGTCAGGAGATAGAGGCTACATTCACAGAAGCTTACATCATAGGCCAGAAGCAACTTGAGAACCCCGCAGCCTGGGACTTTGGAGGCTCCCTACGACATCGTCCCCTGGTAACGGCGGGCGTCCTCAGGAAGATGCCTGTTGCCCAGGTACCTAGATGGAAGGATGACAAGCTGGCCGATCTCTTTGTCCATCCGGAGAGGTATTTCAGTGCGGCGCAGGCGAAGCGATTCAACTACCTAATCTGGGCTGACAACGGCGAGTCACGAACTGACCTGATTGGGGTTCCCTGCATCTGGAACTTCGACTCCGTCACCTACCTTCCTGAATTCGTGCCTTTCGAAGAGCATGGCGGTGATTACACAACTCTGTCGATTTTTGAGCTCTTCAACCCTGAGTGGAAGGGTAGAGTCGGGATGGAGGACGAAGCGTACGCAGTCTTCACGATCCTCGCGAACGGACTCAATGCCACTGGCCAAATGGATATTTCGGGCGCAATCTCCAGCATGACCACAGCTGAAGTGGACCAAGTGTTCAACTATCTGCTCCCGATAATAAAGTCTGGGCAGATGCGCACCTTCTGGAGCGCCTATGGCGACATTGTCAACCTGCTTTCCACCAAGGAACTTTACCTAGCCAGCACATGGCAGCCCCCCTGCTTCGACACTCGAAAGGCTGGCACGCCAGCCTACTACGCAAGGCTCGTAAACGGACCGTTCTTCTGGTTCAATTCCAACTACATGTCGACCGGCGCTAACCCAGAGGCGGTAGACGATTGTCTCAAGGTCATAAACTGGACCCAGGAGCAATGGATGCAGCTGCTATACACTCGGCAAGGGTACCCGTCACCTGGCGTCGGGTGGGAAGACTACAAGTCAGCGATGGGCGCGGAGTTCTACGACTGGTTCTTCAACGGAACACCGACATACCTGCCGATCGGCGAAGTCATGAAGGACATCTGGCCGGATAAGCCCGAATTTTGGAACCTGCCTGAGAGGCTGCAGAACGCGCTCTTCACGCCTGACGTCTACTTCCGCCACTTCTGGACCGGCGAGGCAGCACGTACCGGATCGCCGGATCCGAAAGGCAACCTCCGGGACTTGGGCTCAGTTGACGACAAGAACAAGATCACCCGCTACTTCACATCGCCCGACCTGCCCGACAACAACGAGTACTACGTGTCGAAATACGAAGAGATGAAGGCTCAGATTCCGAGCTAGCGGCCTTCATCCGCCCCTACTTTTTTTCGCACGCCTGCCGTGCCTGAGGGTACCGACTGCGAGCCTAAGTAGGAAAGTCGACGGCACGGCGCTTGGCCCGTGGTGGCATGAAAGCCTCCTTGCTATGAGTGAAGCCGCCTAGTGTCCACGCTACCGCCGTGTAGACGGCCGCTCTGAGGGGTTCTATGATCGGTACGTCAAGACCCTTGGCCCTCAGCCGTCTCCTCGTTGCGGCTACCAGTGAGGACATGCCGGTGCAGCCCAGGACCACTGCCTGCGCTCCATCTTCGCGGACTGCTCTCTCCGACGCTCTAACCAACGCGGTGATCGTGCGCCTCGGCCGAACCTCCAAGGAGAGGACGGGAGTATCGATCGTGACTACTGAGGCGAGGTGCTGAGAGAGTCCGTATTTCACCATCAAGTCGCGATCGATGTACGCAAACTCGCGTACAGTGTTGATGATTGAGAAGCGAGGCGCGAGTTGAGCCGCTAGGTGAGCGGCGCTTTGGGCGGCCCCGATCACAGGAATACGCACCAACTCACGAGCCGCGTCCAGAGCGGGGTCCCCGAAGCAATCGATGATGACCGCGCTGAAATTTTCAGCTTCGGCTGACCTTACCTTGGCGAGGATGTAGGGTGAATTGAGTACTTCGTCATAGGAGTCCTCGATCGAAACGGCTCCCTTGGGGAGGGAGTCCATCTCGAGTTGGATTCTTCCCGCTGTCTGAAGCGATAGCTCTCTTGCTAACTTCCTGCGATCCGCAAGCGCGCCCTTCAGTCCCTTGGTATACCTCACCGGTATGATGTCGAGAATGCGTAGAGTCTTCAGACCTCGGGGCATGGAGACCCTCGCGACCTACCGCTGACCCCGAGATAGGATATATCCCAAGATGACCAGCGCCACGATCGAAATGCCCGTGACGATCGCGCCGACCGCGTACCATTTCGGAGTCACGGGGTTGATAGCAAGCTCAGTCGAGATGTAAGTCGAAATGACGCCGGTTCCCCGCATCACGAAGCTCGTTCGGATCAGCTCCCCCCACCCAAGCACGAATCCGAAGATCCCTGCTGAGACGACTTCCCACCTAATCAAGGGAAGGGTCACCTTTCGGAAGACAGCCCAAGGTGACGCCCGAAGAACACTCGCCGCTCCCTCATAGAGCGCCAGATCGGGGTCGAAGCGGGCCATCATGAGAATCAGTCCGAACGGCACCGCGTACACAGTATCCAGTATGGCGGCCGTCCACCACGTGAACTCCCAATCCATCATGCGGAACAGTATGTTGTTCCCGAGACCAAGGGCTACACCAGGCAACACGAAACCCAAGAGGATGAGATAGAAAAGGGGATCACGGCCGACGATCCTGTGCCGCAATACCATCGCCACGCTAGTTACAATGATTAAGGTCAGAATTGCCGCGGTGACGGCGACGCGGACCGTGTTCTGGAAAGCAATCCAGAACTTCCAGTCGTAGAATGCCGAGATATACGAGCCATACTCGTATCCGGTCGGGGGTGCGTTATACCACTTGGTGGTAAGCCCCTCTATGGGAAAGCTGATTCTTCCCGAAGTGTTGAACGAAAGGACGATCATCACGACGATAGGCGAATAGACCACTAGGATAAGGATGGCGACGTAAACTCGGACACCAATTTCTCTTATTCTCACGACTTTTCACTCCATCACTCATAGAAGAGTTTCTTGATATTCACAACCTTGAACGCAATGTACATGATGATGACTGCAATGATCAGAAGCATAGTTGAGAGAACGGAGGCATATGGCCACAGAAAGTTGGCGGCGTAACGAGAAATGGACAAGCCTATGGTTTGAACTCCGCCGGCCCAGAGGTTAGGGGTAATGAAGTCTCCTAGGGTGGAGACGAAGACGAATATGAAGCCTGCCATGATCCCTGGCAGTGACAGTTTGAAGATGACATCATAGACGACACGTAGCGGCGGCGCCTTCAGCACCTTCGCAGCGTTGATCAAGTCAGGATCGATGCGATTCATGGCAAGATAGATCGGAAACATCATGAAGACCACGTACGTCTGGAGCCAGATGATGTACAGCGTGTTGCGCGAGAAAAGGAGCTCCTCTAGGGGTTCCTTGATGATCCCCAGCGACATCAGACTGAAGTTGACTATCCCGCCATGGCCCAGAATCGCGATCCATGCAACAGTCCGAATGCTCCAGTCGATCAAGAACGGGACGATGAGCAGCGTAATCACGTAGTTCTTGAAGGTCGCGTTCTTGATATGGAAGGTTAGGAAGTATGCGAGCGGAAAACCGAAAATGAAGCATATGATCGCTGCGATAAAGGCTAGACTGAATGTGTTCACTAGAAGTATGGGCGTTTGGGGCGAAGTGAAGAAAGCGATATAGTTCTCAACGGTGAATATCGGCAGGTAGCCGGTTGACGAAGCTGCGGTGGTGTAGAAACTCACAACAACCATTATGGCGAGCGGGAGCACGAGAAAGATCACGCTAAGGACTAGGCCCGGAATTAGAAGCAGGTAACTCCTATGTCGCCCCAGTCGAAAAGTCAGCCCCGTCTTGGCTGGAGAAAGCGAAGGCTGTGCCGCCATGGTCGGAAGTCACTTCCCGTAAATGACTTCTTCGATGTTTAGACCCTCGATGACACTCGGTTTCTCAATCAGGATCGCGTCGTGCGCACGCCATCCTGCTACGCTCTCGGCGCCCGTTGGTAACACAGCGACCTCTGGCGGTACGCTCGCCCTGAGCGATATGCCACCCGGCGCTTCAAAGAGGCATTCCACAGAATTACCGAAGTAGTACGTGCTGACCGGCTTCACCTGTACGTGGTTTTCGGATTGCAGGGCCTGCTTGCCTAAGACGACCGCTTCTGGCCGCACACCGTAGGCCAACTTTCTGCCGGAGTAGTCCGGGCCTTCTTCCGCTGATGCCTGCAGCTCGCCCAGTTCGGTCTTGACGGCATACCGTCCGTCACGCTTGCCCAGAACCTCGCCGCTGAAAAGGTTGATGTCCCCAACGAAGCGAGCTGCGAAGACTGTAGCGGGCCGGCTATAGATCGCGTCAGGTTTCCCGAGTTGTTCGATAACCCCAGTGTTCATGACCATCAGCGTCTCCGCCAAGCTGAGACCGTGTTCCTGCACGTGAGTCGTCAAGATGAAGGTCGTCCCCAAGCGCTGATGCAGCAGTTTAAGCTCCTCCATCAACTTTCGCTGAAGCCTGTAGTCTACGTGACTTAGGGGCTCATCCAGCAGCAGGACACTCGGGTTTACAACGATGGCTCGGGCCAGCGCCACGCGCTGGCGTTGTCCGCCGCTGAGTTCCAGTGGGGAACGCCTCTCGAACCCTTCCATGCCCACCAACTTGAGAGATTCTTTGACCTGCTTATCGATCTCCGAACGGTCTTTCGCGAGCATTCGGAGTCCAAAGGCGATGTTATCGTAGACAGACATGTGGGGGAAGAGTGCGTAGTTCTCCAACATCAATGAAATGTCCCGTTTGTGGGGAGGAATCTGTTTCACTTCGGTCCCGTTAAGATACAGTTCTCCGCCTTCATAGTCTAGGAGACCAGCGATCACCTTCAGCAAGGTGCTTTTGCCACAACCGCTAGGTCCAATGATAACGAAGAAATCTCCCTCATCAACGGCGAACGAGACTTCGTTGAGCGCCAAAACCTCCTTCCCATACCATTTGGTGAGGTCTTTGGACTCGAGAACTTTCAAGATCACTTTGCCCCTTGGATGATCCTTCAGCGAAAGAGCGAACAGTGGGTTAATAAAACATTTCATGACGCTGCGTGCTTCCACACTTGGCGAGGGTTAGGCCAACTAGTCTTCCAGCTCGGGCACGTGAAAATGTCATGAGAACTCAGGGTTAGCTTGCCGGCGAGGCTTTGCCAGAGCCTGCCTTCACTCCCGACGAAAATCGCGCTTCAAAGGTCGCGCTGATTTTCCAAACTGCAGGCGATGATCTGACAGCGCATTTCAGAGTCTCCGTACGATCAGCTCGATGCTGTCTTCATCCATTGCTTTCAAGTTCACCGGTGCCATGTTTCCATGTGCGTCTTGTCTGCTTCAGTCACGTATTCAGGGAAGTATTTCGTGTAGTATCCGAGGTCTATGTGATGTGCTTGCAGCAGTGCTGGGAAGTACATCGCGTTGCTGTATTTCGGCAGTCTACCATACTTCTCGTAGACGTAGCGTAGGAACGCCTTCACGGCCTTTGCGAGTTCCGCGTATTCCTTGGGGACAGGTAGGTTGTATCCTTCTGGACCGTAGATTCCCCTTGGTCCCCACTTCATTTCGACTATTTCATCCACAGCTTGATCTATGTCCTTGTACGGAGGGCAGAAGCCTTCTAGGACTCCGTCTATTCCGACCGGGTTCGGCGTCGCCTGAGGGAAGCCTTTGCCCCTGACACGCTCTAGCCTGAAGTTCATGACCTTCATCAGAGTTCCGAAGTCGATGGTGTGCATCATGAAGCCCCCGATACCCATTGCCTGCGCTGCGAGCATCATGTTCTGACAGGCTATTCCGGCTTCTAGATTACACAGCCAAGGAAGCATGGCATCGTAGCTTGAGATGGTCATCTTGTCTCCGCCCAACAGTCCAGAGCGGATCCATCTGCCGACCCCTGCCGGCTTCTTCGTCACCTCGTCCCACATGCGCCATTTGAACTGGGCAATTCCTGTTAGGAGCATGTTGATGTACTCACGCGTGGTGTCCGCGACGGGCATGAATACCGTTGTCCCACGTCTGTTGACCATGTCGACGAAGGCCGAGCCTATGGCCTCCCTAGGTACGGGAAGTCGGCCGTCTCTAAGCTTGACGACGTTCTTCCTGTAGTCCTCAGTGATCTTGATCCTGTCCTCCTTGGAGACGAATCTTACTCTCTCCTTTGGAATGATCTCGGTGGATTTCTCAGGCTTGTAGTAGAACACCCCTTCATCATTCGTGAAGAACAGGTGCAAGGTCAGGGAGGCACACGGCGTCGCCGATGTCCTGCCGGTAACGGTCAGGTGGCCCAAGAGGTGGCGTATCTCTTCCGTTGTGACTCCTGTGATGCCTACTCCGGCGAAGCACAGTAGGGCTGTCTCCGCCTCGTTCAGGGGCAGAGGGGTATCCGAAGATTTGTACGCTAGCCCCGCCCGTCTGGCAGGCAACTCTCCGCCTAGAGGAAACCTCTTGGTTCGTCTCTTGAGCATCGTGTCAAAGAGAGGAGCGTCAAACTCGACGGACAAGAATGAACCACTTTCCGGTTTCCCGAGTTATTTGGTGAGACGGTATAAATGAGCTCCCATCGGCCAGTTTGAGGACATCCCCTTGGATTTTGCTCGTTTGTCGCGTCTGGCCAGACGTACCCACTGCGTGCCCTACTTGTCTGATGCAAGAGCCGATCTCAATGCTTCAACGCTCCCGTGCCTGGGCTTCCATCCGGTCGCCTTCAGTCTCGCATTGCTCAGCGTGAAGTCTGCAAGCATTACGTCGAGCCAAGAGGGATGAGTGGGGGAACCGAACTGTTGCCAGCTCACGCGTATAACTAGACGAGCAAGCCACACAGGAACTGTAGGAGCGAAGCCCACGCCGATGATCTTTTGGACCTCGCTGAGGCGGAGGCAATCATCTGGGTCTAAGTTATACGGGCCTAACATATCGTCGGGCACGGCCCTTGTGAAGGCGTCTGCGACATCCTCCTCGTGAACGTATTGCGAGCGTGGATCGTGGCCGAGCAATCTCACAGCGTTTCCGCGGAGCGATTGTATCGTAGCTGTGTTCCGAGGCCCGGTGATGTAGCCCGGCCGAAATATGGTCAGACCAATCCTCGCGGGACCAAGAATCTCAATCAGCATGCGTTCGATGGCAGCTTTGGCGTTGCAGTAGTAGCTGGGCGAATCACCTTTGCCAAGCGGGAAATCTTCGGTCACGGTGGTCTGTCACCTCAGCAGGTACTGATCGTAGGCTGCGTCGCTGCTGGAGTAGATGAAACGACGAACGCTGTTGGCGACGGCGGCCTCCACAACATTGCGGGTCCCGTTGAAGTTGATGTCATTGCGTTCAGCCACGGATATCTTGGCTGGCCATAGCACGACGAACGCGGTGTGGACGACCGCATCGTGACCAGCCATGGCTCCTAACACTTTCGGCGAGCGGACATCCATCCGCGTGAATCTCGCTTTTTCGGGAAGCGAATACTTGGGCGGAACCACATCAATACCCGTCACGCTCTCGATCTCGGGAACGCGTGAGAAATGTATGACCAACACGCCGCCAAGATAGCCGCTGATCCCTGTGAGAAAAACGCGCATGGTTCGCGCATGACCTTCCGTACTGCTTTGGGAGATCACTCCGTGGCTGGATATTCACGCTTTCGCCCGGCCAGGGGCCTAGCAATAGTGCTAACAGTATCGATGAGATCTAGCGCGCCTATCCGCACCAGTCGCTTAGGTCGATGTGAGGCTTATCTTCTGTCCGCCCAATCTCTTTCCAGTATTTGTCAATCTCCGCCTTGGGGGTAAGCTTCAGACAAGATGCGCAGAAGTATCCGTTGGCGCGGTCGGGAACGATCTTCTCGCCCAGTCCCGCTGCGGCCCAAAATCTTGTTCCACATTTCCGGCATTTCCTTTGGGTTGTGATGATCCTCGCTCCTAGACTCTGTGCATGACTCTGTCCGACCTTCGTCGATTCCTCTAGCGAGATTCCGAGCCCGTAGCAGTCTGTGACACCTTCGCATGGACCTCCCAAGTCACTTATCAGGATCAGGCCTTCCTGTGTTTTCCAAACATCAAACACTCCGTGCCTCACACATTCACGGTCCTGATTTCGAGCCTGATTCCCGTGGTCGCCGAGCAGACAAGGTCTACCGTCGATCAGGCAGGATCCGCCTTCGACGTAGTTGAGGCACAATCAGAACTGCCACCCGCACGTGTCTGGGAGACTGAGTTGGCCGCTCGAAATAAGCGTTCACTGGAACGCGTCTCACGCGCTCCCTGATAGAACGGTCATGCCGTCGATGTCGTCATCGTTGAGGACAGCGGGCTTCTTCGGCCGAGATCTCCAAGTCAACTTTCTGATCGGGTAATCCGATCGCCTGCCCACACAACATCTAGGCAGATGTCTCTCACTTATGCTTGCAAAGAAACCTAAAGAAGGATCGAACGGAATCCAAGTGTCTCCGCCAGCTCGAACCTCAGCCCATGCGTGCCAGTCGAAAGGCCTGCGCTCGTTCTCACGTCCGTGATAGAACAGCCCAACAACTCGCCGGCACGGCACGCTGGCTGCTCTGCATACTGCAATGAACAAGTCTGAGAGTTCGTCGCAATCTCCGGCGAGCCCGCGAATTGCCCCCGCGGCGCCTAGGCGAGTCGGTTGCGGCTCTTGAAGCTTGACGTTCTCACGGACCCAGACAAACGCGTTAGACACGAAGTGTGTCGCATCCTGCGAAGAACGCCAGATTGTCTCGGCAGTTCGCTTGATAAGCGGATCCTTCGTCTCCCAGAACCTTCCCGGCCTGCAGTAATCGTCGGATTGATCCTCAAGCATTGGGAAGACCGTGTCATCCAACTGAAAGGATCGTCTGGCGGTCGTATATTCCAAAACGATCCTCGATTCGAAACTTTCTTCGGCGCCAAGCGCGGGGATCTTAACAATCGCGTGCGCGTTGCCTTCAGTCTTCGATTCAACGCGAGGGGTAGGCACTGCTTCGAGAATCGTGAATGACTGATTCGCAGATGGTGACGCGATGATCACGTCAAGTTTCCCGTCGAGAAGCCTTGCTCCTGATGTGTTCAGGACGCTACTTAGCAGTGAGACTTGGAACCGCAGCTGCTCTTCCCAGCATCAGGCGCGGATGCCTCCTCCATCCAAATAAGCTTCCCCAGGAGAACACGTGCTGAAAGGACAAGGATCATTCGGATCTCTGGGAAAGGCTTAATCATTCGCATCCTTGCTGACCGAGTCTGTCAGACATAGAGACGGACGCGACAAGCGATGGGGCTTTCAGACTCCGAGATCCGCGACGCGCTGAGCTCCGGCGATCTGGTCATCGAGCCCTTCGAGCCGACCTGTCTGAACCCAGCTGGGTACGATCTCAGACTAAGCGCTACCGTGGTTCTGGGTCCAGCTGAGAATCGACTCGTTGCAACGATGGAGAGGGTGGAACTCGGGCGCGGCATGGTTGGGATGCTGCACATCAGGTCTTCTCTGGCACGTGAAGGCATATTCGCCAGCCTCGCCTTGGTGGACCCCGGTTTCCGTGGGCAGCTAACGATTTCGCTCTTTAACAGCGGCAGGAACGGTGTTCGCCTGAAGGGTGGCGAAAGGTTTGTTCAACTGACCCTTCTAAATCTGGGCAAACAGGCAGCCACTAAGTACGAGGGCCGGTACCAAGACAGCAGCGGAGTCGTCAGCAGCCGCCGATAGGCAGCCCCATGGGTTCATGTCAAACCCGCGCGGAAAGTCTTATTAGATATGCGCATGAACTTGTTAGTGTCCGCCCAAAGAGACTGGTTTTGAGAGGAAACAGCCGTGAGAGCGGGTTCTAGGATTTCTGACCTCAAATACAAGCTGATGACGATCGAACTGCTCAATCTCGCCAAGAACTACTATACATACCGTGAATT
>Ga0209725_1001026_pt1 | contig 16333 bp, 17 predicted proteins | sample I18A1metaG_FD_184145 | JGI IMG/M metagenome (GOLD analysis project Ga0209725, IMG submission 184145) | Lake sediment bacterial and archeal communities from Gulf of Boni, Indonesia to study Microbial Dark Matter (Phase II) - ​I18A1 metaG... | ecosystem: Environmental > Aquatic > Freshwater > Lake... | reverse complement strand
TCCCCCACCAACGGTGATTGGGCAGTTTTAGGGTTGTTTACTGTGATCCGGGTTTGTTTCGGCCTAATTTGCATGTGGAAAAGGCTTGAAAACTGAGGGATAATGCTAGGTTTTTGATGCTCTCAGAGGTTGAAGCCTAGCCCTCGGAAAGCTGCTATTCAACGGGGTTCCTCATGGAACAAAGCCTCTCAACTAAATCCATCTATCGTTGAAGCTTCGAGCGCACGCGAACGATTTCATCGAATCAGGTATTATGATCTCGCCGGTTACAGTGATAGGTGCGGGGGGTGGGATTCGCGCACCAGTTTACTAGTAAATCTGCCCAGAATCGGGACAACATCGCAGGCCGGTTGGAACTCAGACTCCTACTTCCACGTGTAGTGCGAATTCCATTGGCCGGCATATTGTGGGTTGGCGTATGCCATGGATTGTGACAATGCGCGTTGGGATCCCAATCAAAGGTCTGCCGTGATTCGTCCGCATAAGAACGCTTCTTTGGCAGGGGATCTAGGACTCGCCAGCGCGCGATCGTGCAGTATTGAACCGTAAGGTATTTGTTCATATTGGCTGGATTGATCTGACTACGAAGCGGTCACAATGAATGATTATGGTTTTCTGAAACCTGAGATAGACGATGGGACTCTTGCGAAGATGGCATCAGTCATTGCACACTGCATGAGTTTCAAGCTGGGAGAGTCGGCTCTTGTTTCAAGCGGACTCCACACATGGCGTCTAGTCGATCTTCTTAGGCTGGAATGTGCAAGGAAAGGTGTGACTTCAATTGCAGATTTGACGACAGATGTGTTTAGTCGTGCCTTTGTGGAAGAGATGCCGATAGACTTCCTGAGAAAGCCCTCGCGGGAAATGATTGCAATTGCCAACACTATTGATGCCCATATCAGCATCTCTAGGCCTTGGGATTGGGACTCTATGGCAAAGTTGTCGAAAGAGAAGACGGTTGCTCAGAGAGAGGCTGGGAGAGAAATCCAGAGGATCATAGACAGACGCAACGTACGTAGAGTTGGGGTAGGCTACCCAACAACCCCGATGGCAAAATCATTCGGTGTGACCTTTGAAGAACTGAGAGAGCTGATTGTCGGAGGAATGCTGTACAGTCAGAAGCTTCTCTTGAACAAATGTGAGGCCTTGGCAAAGTATCTAAGAGGAGCAGATACAGTCCATTTGAAGGACGAGGATGGGACGGATCTGGTTGTCCGCATTAGAGACAGGCGCATTAGCATGAGCGACGGCCTGATAAGTGATGAGGACCAGAGCATTGGATACAACACGGCCAATCTGCCCACAGGCGAAGTTTTCATAGCAGCTCACGAAGAGTTCGGCGACGGGAGGATTTTCTGTCCATTAACTCGTGACAGGTTCACAAACAGGATCATAAAGAACTCGCTACTTGTCTTCCAAGATGGCAAGCTTCTGCTTGATAGTTGCAGCGCTGAACAAGGTGAGGAGGAGCTCCGCTCCTCTTTGGCATTGTTTCTGCAAAGTGACGAGAAGAAATATGGCGTTGCCAGAACACTCAATATTGGTGAACTCGGGCTAGGCCTGAACGAGAAAATAAAGAAACCTATAGGCTACATTCTGACTGACGAGAAAATAGGCGGGTCTGCTCACATAGCAATAGGGGATAATAAAGCCTATGGGGGAACTAGTGATTCCTCTCTGCATTGGGACTTTGTCACAGGAATCAGAGAGAACGCGACGGTCATCTATCCAGATGGATCGCAGAAAGCGATCATTGAAGATGGCAAGATAATGGTCATGTAGATCCACTGTACAGAATGTGCACCATCGAGCGTAGGACCGGTTAGGCGTGTACAAATGGGTTTACCTTGCGCTAGGACGACAAGCAAACATATTCCTTGGTTGAAAAAGCAGAAACAACTTGTAGCTTGCAGCCTCATGCTGGCAAGGAAGCCTACTGAGTTGGATCTTGCTTGAGCCGTGAACGCAGACCATTTGAGCTTCTTGGCAATCCTGTTCCAGACTTTCACCTGACGACTGGAAACTGTTCGTTAGTCGTAATGGATGTGCAGCGTTTTACCAGTAGGGATGGCATGCTCGCGGACATAGCTCAGAGGAAAGGTGTTACGAATGAGTTTGCGGAGTACTTTGAGCTCTTGCACGAGGCGCTGCCAAATGTGGATCTTTTGGTCAGTGCTTTTCGTAGGAAGCGCATGCTGATAGTATACACGCGGTACAGGCCAGTCCATACCGACGGACGAGATATGAGTGTTCAGATGAAAGCTAGAGGCCATGTTTTCGGATCTTCATCTGAAGAAGCGGCCCTTCTGAGGGAAGTCACTCCCTCAGCGAAAGAAATCATCATAGACAAAACCTGCGACAATCCTTTCAACTGCTCTCCGATAGACTCTGTGTTAACTTCCAGGGGAGTGAGATGCCTGGTCGTGTGTGGTGTAAGATGTCCTGGCCCGGTGGGGTTGTTCTCATTGGATGCCGCGGATCGGGGATATCATGTCATTGTCGTTAGTGATGCAACAGCTGGATCGATGCGTGGCACAGTGCAGAATCTTTCTGGGGGGCTCATACGTGTGAGATCCACTGATGCGGTGATTCGAATGATTGGCGCCATTGCAGAGTAGACGGCTCATGGAATATGTGCAAACAGCGACTGGTCCTGTCCATCCATCCGTTCTTGGAGTAAGCATGATGCATGAACATATCCTCTGTGATCAGAGATTGTGCAGAGGTATGAGGAACAAGAATCTGCCGTGGGGAACATACATGTGGTTTGATGACATGGATGAGATGACAGAGGAGCTTCGGGGCTATCGCAAGTCAGGTGGAAGTGCCATCGTTGAAGTCACCTGTCAAGGATGGGGAAGAGATCCAGAAGGCCTGCGAGACATATCTCTGAGGACAGGTGTCACCATAATTGTGTCGACTGGATTGTATGTTGATGACTGTCAACCTGGATGGGTTGAATCAGTGACCACAGACCAATTGGCATCGTGGTTCTGCAGAGAGATTACCACGGGATGTAACGCAAGGGAATCTGATCGCGTTACCGCTGTGAAGGCTGGGATCATCAAAGTGTCTTGTAGCAGGCCCTCTTTTGAGGGAAATGAACTGAAATGTCTCAAGGCAGCTGCGTTAGCTCAACGCAGAACTGGCACAGCTATCACCAGTCACAACTCTGCCTCAGTCAGGTTCGAGATACGTTATGGAAATGTTGGCACGCAGATGCTGGAGGTCCTCGAGGATGAGGGTGTGGCACCCAATCGCGTAATCATAGGTCACACCGATGAAAATGCAGATATTAGGAACCTCGAAGCGCTTGCGAGAAAAGGAGCCTACGTACAATTCGACACAATAGGGAAGCAACACTATCTACTCGATACCACCAGAGCGGAACTTGTCAGGGCCGTAAAGGAGCACGGATTCCTCGATCATCTATTACTGGGACAGGACAGGAACCGAAAGCCAGAGTTGAAGAAATATGGGGGACCTGGATACACCGATGTGCTTGACCGTTTCACTGCGATGCTTCTGGATAGAGGCCTGACAAGAGAAGATATTGAGAAGATACTAGTTCACAATCCTGCGAGAGCGCTCTCAATCTCTGCCCGGTAGCAGATATCCGTCAGATGAATCTGCATGTAGATGGCTCACAGGGCTTGAAAAGCCAAGCCTAGGTGCTGTGACAGGCAGCCCAGTGATCGGGAGCGCACTTCTGAAGGTCCGGAGTTTCCATCCGACATTTCTCTTTCATTACCGGGCACCTAGTATGAAATCGACATCCTGCGGGCGGATTTATCGGGCTTGGCATTTCTCCAGTCAATTTGATCCTTTGCAGGGTTCGTGAAGGATCAGGAACTAGAACCGCGGACAGTAACGCTTGAGTATACGGATGAACAGGATTGTGATACAATTCTCGTGATCTCGCGAGCTCAACAGCTCTTCCCAGATACATCACGAGAACCCAGTCGCTCATGAATTTCACCACCGCAAGATCGTGAGCTATAAGCAGATATGTCAGGCTAAGCCGCTGCTTCAAATCCTGAAGTAAATTGAGTATCTGAGCTCGAACCGATACATCAAGCGAAGAGACTGGTTCGTCAGCAACTACGAGTCTCGGATTGACAACCAAGGCTCTGGCTACCCCGATTCGCTGTCTCTGTCCTCCGCTGAACTCATGGGGGTATCTATCCAGAAGCTTCTCTGCCGGTCGCAGACCGACAAGCTCGAGGATCTCACATACTCGATCAGTCCTGTCTCTTCCTTCTGCAAGTCCAAATGCTTCCAGAGGAAGGCCAACAATGTCTTCGACAGTCATTCTGGGGTTGAGCGAAGCAAAGGGGTCTTGGAATATCATTTGCAATCGGCTTCTAGTACAACGCATTTCTTCTTTAGAGAGTGGCAGAAGATCTCTTCCCTGGAAGCATATCCTACCTGACGTAGGTTCTATGAATCGCATTATTGTCTTGGCAACTGTCGTCTTTCCACTCCCAGTTTCGCCAACTATGCTGAAAGTTTCTCTTTCATCTATTTCGAAGGACAAATCGTCGACAGCATGAACAACTGCTTGTGAAGCTCCGAACAGTCCTTTTTCCACAGGGAAGTGTTTGGTCAAACGCTCAACAAGAAGAAGTTTGCTCAAATTGGTGACCTCAAATCTCTCCCACCCTCAGACATGAGACATAGTGGCCTTTCTGGACTGACTTAAGAACTGGAGTTTTCCTCTTGCACACATCTCTGGCATATTGACAACGAGGATGAAACTTGCATCCACTCGGAGGGTTGATTAGATCAGGAACGTCACCAGCAATTGAGTGAAGTCTTTCAGGGCTCTCTTCCAAAGTAGGAATGGAACTGAGTAAGCCACGAGAGTAAGGATGTATGGGCTTTTTGTAGAGCGACTCTGTACTGGCGAATTCCACGATGTTTCCCGCATACATTATCGCAACTCTGGTAGCCACATGTGCAACGACACCAAGATCATGTGAGATGAGCAAGAGCGAGAGCGAAAGTTCTCTCTTGAGATCCACGAGAAGCTCCAGTATCTCCGATTGGACAATCACATCCAGCGCCGTGGTGGGTTCGTCCGCGATAAGAAGCTGTGGTTTGCAGCTTATCGCCATAGCCAGGAGAATTCTCTGTCTCATCCCTCCGCTTAGCTGGTGCGGGAAGTCCATTGCTCGTTCCGATGAATCTGGTATCCTAACCGTCTTCATGACGCGCACCGCCTCTTCGTGGGCCTTGTTTCGGTCGAGGCCTTGGTGGATCGTGATGGCCTCGGCGATCTGCTCTCCAACCCGAAACGCAGGGTTTAGGTAGGTCATGGGATCTTGAAAACTCATGGCTATTCTGGCACCACGAATTGACTGCATTTCCTTTTTGTCTAGCGTCACTAGATTCAAATCTTCTAGGACGATTTTCCCTGACACTATTCTGCCAGGTGGATCCGGTACAAGCCGCATAATAGAATGTGCTGTAACGCTCTTACCGGAACCAGACTCCCCGACCAGTCCAACGCTTTCCCCTTTCTCAATGTCGAAGCTTACTCCATCAACAGCTTTGACAATTCCTAGAGATGTGAAAAACCATGTCTTGAGTTCCTCGATTCGGAGCAGAGAAGAACCCATTGGCTATCTCTCCTTGAGACGCGGGTTCAACATGTCATTCAACCCGTCGCCGATCAGGTTGAACGCAATTGAGGCTGATGTGATGGCCATCCCGGGAAAGAGAGATAGCCACCAAGCGATTCTGAAGGAACTCATCGCCTCGTTCAGCATCATTCCCCAGCTGGGTTGTGTCGGGTCTCCGAGTCCGAGGAAACTGAGCGATGATTCTGTCATTATTGCGCCAGATATTCTCATTGATGCATCAACAATGGCTGGGAAAATGGCGTTTGGTAGGATCTCTCTAATGATTATGTGTAAGTCTCGAGCGCCCGCACCAAGAGCGGCAGTCACAAAGTCCTTCTGCCGGAGGGAGAGGAACTGAGCTCTGATCAGTCTTGCAACTCCTGGCCATCCAGTCAATCCCAAGATCATCATGACGTTCCAGACACTCCCTCCAAATACGGCGGTAATGAGCAGGATCAGGAAGAAGGTTGGAATGGTTAGAAACATGTCTACGAACCGCATGATTATGTTGTCAACCTTTCCTCCTCTATAGCCTGCGAAAGAACCCACTGCCACTCCGATCGCGAGAGCTATCCCTGAGGAAAGGAAACCTACAAAGAGAGATACCCTTGATCCGTAGATCAGACGACTAAGCACATCTCGACCGTACTCGTCTGTCCCCAGAGGGTTTCTTGGTCGAGGAGGTTTCAGCACTATATCAGGGTCATTCAGGTTCATATCGAAGGGATTGTATGGAGCGAGCATGTGGGCTCCCAGAGCCATTGTGAAATAGAAGAGGAATATGGCCAAACCCAGTACGGCTGCTCTGTTCTTCACATACCTCTTTGCGAAAGCTGATGAATTTCTTCTCCACAGGGATACTCTTCTTCTGAGACGACCCCGGTCTATCACTTGTACCTCACCTTAGGGTCGAGGTAGGCGTAGCAAACGTCAGCCAGAAGGTTGAAGGCTATGGTCAGAATCGACACCAAAATGAATTCAGCCATCAGCAGGTTGAAATCTCTCCGGAAGATTGCCTCGTAGAACAATCTTCCCAGCCCTGGCCAGCCAAAAACGGTTTCCACTAAGGTGGCTCCTGTGAAAAGCATGGGCATTCGCAACATCACAATGGTGACTATCGGAATCAGCGCATTTCTCAGGGCATGCTTGTAGTAGACCAGTCGTTCACTGCATCCCTTGGCCCAAGCCGTTGTGATATAGTCTTCTCTGAGCACCTCCAGCATGCTTGCCCGTGTGTATCTCGTGTATAATGCCAGTCTTCCGAGTCCAAGGGTGACTGCGGGAAGCGTCAGATGCCATGCCACGCTCAAGTGGTAATCAAGACCGGTTGTGCCAATTGTAGACATGCCTGATATCGGGAAGGCGCCTAGATAGAGACCAAAGAAAAGGATGAGAATCATGCCAAGCCAGAAATAGGGCATATTAAATGTGACGAGAGTGAGGAGCGTCACGGCGTTGTCTGTGAGGGAATATGGTTTCTTTGAGGCTAGGACTCCCAAGTATACTCCAAGTAGCTCTATTAGGAGTGAAGCAAATGTAAGGAGCAGTGTTGCGCTGAGCCGAGACATGATCACGCTGAAGACAGAATCATGGTAATAGAACGAGTATCCGAAGTCTCCTTGCATGATGTTGAGCAGGTATATTAGCAGCTGGTCAATCAGGGGTCTGTCGAATCCGTATTTTGTCTTTAGCATTCGAACGTATTCTGATGAGGCCCCCTCCATACCGGATACCAAGAAATCGACTGGGTCTCCTGGTGCAAGATGCATTATCGCGAAGTTGATGCATATTATCACCATGATGAGGGGAATCGCTTGAGCGATTCTCGTCGCGATGTACTTCTTCAAAGGATTCACGTAAAGTGTGAATGAAAAAAGGGGAGATTACTTGGGCTTCTTCTTTGATCTCAGGTACATAGACGCGGCGAGTATACCGACGATGATAATTGCCGCGGGTGCCAGGATCCATGTTCCATCTGCGGGGGGTGGCTGAGCTGTCGTAGGTGATGCTGTTCGAGTGGTTGCAGTGACTATCGGAGTCCCCTTCGTCCACCACACTTGGTTCCAAGGTATCCAAGACGTGCTCCAAACTGATTCCACGTTCTGGAATTCTGCCTTGTAGGCCCTTACTGAGATTTCCGCAAGTAGGAAGACATACGGTACTTCTCGTGCAACGATTTCCTGTAGCTCATAGTATAGTGGTTTTCTCTTGGCAATGTCTGTTTCCAGATAGGCCTGGTCCAGTAGCTGATCTGCACGTTCGTTCACCCAGAAGCCCATGTTCATTCCACCTTTGGGCCGACTGTGCATCCAGCTTCCCAACTCTTCGGGGGGCCAGCCTCCCATGTGGTTGTATGTTACCGGCATGTCCTGTAGTCCCTTTTCTCCCTGTTCGTAGAGGTTGACGTATGTGGTGTATTCGACAGGCTTGATCTCAATGTCAATTCCAACTTGTTTCAACATCTCTTTTATGATCTGTGACCCATCGACTGAATATGGGCGATTGTAGGTTACCCATGGGATTTTGAATCTGATTCCGTCGGATCCCTTCTTGTATCCTGCCTCATCCAGAAGCCGTTCGGCTTGCGCCGGATCGTATTTGTAGACTGGTGTGGTCGGGTTGTATGCCCAACCGGATGGCTCCGGGACTGCAGTCTCCACAACATACGCGAAGCCCTTCCACTGCCTTTCGACCAAAGCGGTTTTGTTGATAGCGTGAGCAAAGGCTCTTCTCACCCCCACATCAGACAACCACGGGTATTTGCTGACGGCCTCAGGTCTGAAATTGAATGTGAGGCGGTGACTGGTGGTCGACTTCGTATACGTCGTTTTGACTCCCTCAGTCTTGCTCAGTCTCACAATTTCAGCTGCCGGCGGGTCACAGAAGTCTACGTCACCTTTCTCGAAACTCAGAAGTCTTGTGCGCTGATCAGGTATTATTCGATAGATGAGTCGGTCGAGATATGGCCTTCCTTTGAAGTAGTTCTTGTTCGCCTCCATCACAACGTGACTGTCTTGGACGTACTCGACAACCTTGAATGGCCCTGTGCCTACCGGTGCCTTGTTAGCCGGGTTCGTCTTCATATCCTTTCCGTCAAAGATGTGTTTCGGATGAATGTACGTATCAGATTGGAAGTAAGCAAACAGCAGTGGTTGTTTTGGTGAGGTGAACTTGAAAACAATCGTGTAATCGTCTGGAGTCTCAACAGCCTTGAATCCTGTCAGCATTGGTTTGACGTAGGTTACGATGTCTGAGGAGTTAAGCTTCTGCCAGTGCCATTTCACGTCGGCAGATGTGAAGGGTTTGCCATCATGCCAAGTCACATTCTTGTACAGATAGAACGTAAATGTCTTGCCTTCGTCCTCAACCTTCCAATTGTAGGCCAAATCTGGAATCAATTCTCGGTTTACGTTAACCTCGATAAGTCGATTGTACACTTGCTGATGCAGATCACGGGAGCCGCTCCAATAGTCAAGGAAACCGTTGAAGCTTATTGGATCTGTCCTATGAGATATCCTGAAAGTTCCTCCAATCAGCGGTGTCGCACCTGAAGTGATCTGTACTGCCGCAATGAGTGATGCCAACACAAAAGCACAAAGTAATCTACTTCTCATTTTCTATCCCGACTGTCTAGCTTGATGTGAATGAATAAAAGACTTGCTATTGCGCCAGTCTATTTCTCCCTAAACTTCACAGCACCCTCTTCCACCGCTATCTTGAAAAACTCCAGTACGTGTTCTGGCCTGATGGTCATACCGTACTCGTATCCCACGCTGCGTGCAATCTCCGTCACCGTTCGGTTTCCGTCAGCGGAATTTAGGAACTCTCCTGTCAAGGGGCGCATCCCATAGAAGTTCACGTTCGGATCAACCCGTTTCATCTTCTCACACAAGTTCCACCGCACCGACCTTTCCAAAGAGAAGCGCATTTGTCCAAGGTCGATTGGGACCATTCTTGTCGGGTCTTCATGTGTCACTTTGCGACACCTCTGCATTCTGAGGATGCTTTTCGTATCTTCTCCTTTTCAAATCGAACGAGTTCCTGAATCCTCTTCTTGCTGTTCTCTGCTTCTTCTCTATATTTGGCCGCCTCCCTATCTTCATCTGAGGTCCTCACCAGATCCTCTATTGTTCTTATGGACTTCAGACCATTTTCTAGAAGATAGTCCAGTTCCATCTCTCTATGAGCGAGCCTTTCTTTTGCCCACTCTCTTGTTGACTCGTTTAGGTGCAGATCGATCAGTTCTTGACGGGCCTTGACGGCTGTTTCTGTTATCTTGATACGATTCACACATTCGACTTCGTCAAGTATTTGCCTTGCTTCAGCCACCCCCGCATTGGCAACCGTGATAGCTACATAAGATGTCACAATTCCACATCTCTTGAGCACGTCTGAATCTAGTTTGTCGTCAGTTAAGTATTGAGTGTGGAAGAATATGTCTGGCCAAGACATGAATAGAGGACAAGGTATTTTGAGTCTCATGAGTCTGCTATTATCACTCCAAGGTGTGTATGGTGCCGCGTTGAATCTGATCATCTCAATGTCTCGGCTAATGTCTTTGAACGGAGGAAGCGCGTCTCCAGAGACTTTCTTGATTGTGCTTACGCATAGGTCATTCAGGAAAGAAGGGATTGACTCTGGGGACTTGAATAGGATGAGCGAGGACTTGCATTTGTCTTGATCATTGCCTGGGCTGCAGTAGACAAATGCCGCATGTACCTTTGGCAGCTGTCTCTTCTGTGACTCTAGATACCCTTCCAACCCCCCCCCTTCTGCTCCCATGATGAAGCGGATAGTTCTTTTGGGGCCGGCTATCTTTTGTTCCCGAAATAGATGTGCAATTAACTTCGCTTGTTCAATCCAGAGGCCTGCACCTCCTGCGCAGTTTGCTCCAGGTTTTGTTCCGGAACAGTGAGCTACAAACCAGACCTCTTCATCAGGAATGTCTCTGCCCTTTATCTCCACAACAAGCGTGTGTCCAATACCTTCGAAGTTTTGTGCGTTGATTTTCACTTTTAGTCTGACGGGGCCGGTTTTCAGTAGTTCTCTCAGCCTCTGAGCCTTTGTGTATGAAATCGAGAAAGCCCACCCCTTTCCTAGGCGAGGTGTTCTAAGAAGCTGTACAGCGTCGGGCATGCGTACGCGCGTTCGGAAAGGAGGTTGAGGATACAGAAGGCTGTCTGTGAGAAGACCCGTTGCTCCGTATTTCTCTATGGCCAGTCTGTATGCGTGATCGTTCCCTTCTGCATGGCCATCTCCTGCGGCGAGTACGATCTTTCTCAAGATTTGTTTGCCCTGGTAGTCCTCATCGTGAAGACCAGAACCTACGTCAACGAGCTCAGCTACAATGCCTTCATGTGGGGTGCTGACTGACCACCACTGAATGCAAGTAGGCGCTTCAGAATATGTCACAACGTTTTCATCAACGGGAGAGACGATTCGAACCTCGGCATCAGAGATGTCCCAACCGTTCTTGACCGGGTATTCTATGCGGTACACTCTGTCAATGCCCTGTTTCCTGAAGTGCTCTTCCGCGTATTGAATTGCTGATCTGATACCAGATGACCCAGGTGTTCTCATGAATTGTGTCATGTACCCTGCGTGCTGTTTGGCGTTGTCGCCCGAAAGCTCGCTCTCAAGCAGAGAGATCAGTCTATTCACTAATCGCAGACTCCCGACGCATATTGATTCTGATTGTGATTTAAGATTTCTATCTGACCCTGTGACGACAAGACTAGCAAGAAATATCGGGTGGGGCGCTGGCTTTATCAACGTTAAATGTGTGAGATAGTAGGCGCTTAAAAAGAAGGAGACAATCATCGTATGGACTCTGTAGAAAAGTATCTGTCCTCTAACTCGGAGAAGCACGTACAGCGAATCATGGAAGTGATTAGGCAGCCGAGTGTGTTCAATGATCCTGACAATGTCAGGAAATGTGCCGAACTGATTGGGAAGTACCTGAAGCTGGCTGGTTTTCATTCTGCGGATCTAGTGGAAACCGATCGGAGCCCGCTTGTGTTGGGGGAGTATGTTTGTGGCGCGGACATGACCTTATTGGTCTACACATACTTCGATACGATGCCTGCAGAGGCACCTGATAGGTGGAAGGCTTCACCCTACTCGGGTGAGATCTTGGATAGTCTTGACGGATTTCACAGATGCCTCGTGGGCAAGGGTGCTGGTACCAAAGGAGCCACAGTAGCTTTTCTGAATGCTATGGAGGCGTGGATTAGGACAGAAGACAGACTGCCATTCAACGTGATCTTTGTGTCTGAGGGGGAGGAGATGTGGGGGAGCCCACACATACCGTGGTTTGTCGAGAAGGAGAAGAAGAGATTCTCTTCGGCCCATGCTCTGTTCTACCCTAGCCTGGCACAAGATTCGAATGGAAACGTTCAGGTTCTTTCGTTGGGTGGAAAGGGTTTCGTCGGGTTTGAGCTTGAGTGTAGTGGAGCATCTTGGGGGAGAGGACCGACCAAAAGAGATGTTCACAGTAGCACCAAAGCGATCGTAGATAGCCCAATGTGGCGTCTTGCACATGCGATTTCAACAATGACGAGCGCTGATGGAAGCAGAATACTCATTGACGGATTCTACGACGATGTAGTTCAACCAGATCAAGAAGAGGAGAAATTGCTCGGCGAACTGGCGAAGAGCTTCAACGACAGAGAGATGAAAGAGAGGCTGGAAGTCAACTGTTTCATCGAGAACATAGAAGGAGAGGAGGTGCTGAGAAGACATCTCTATTCGCCCACACTCAACATTGAGGGAATACCCTTCACCTCTATCGATCCTGTGGGCGTAGTGTCCTGTGTCGCTAAAGCGAAATTTCAGTCAAGAATAGTGCGCAATCAGTCACCCGAAGCTATTTTGGAGCAAATCAGACTCCACCTTGATGGACGAGGATACAAAGACATAGCCATAAGGAGCCTGTATGGTTTCGGGCCCGGAAAGACCTCTGTGAATGAACCGATTGTCCAAGCTTTGCTGAAGACGTACAGAGATCACAGTCTCTCCAACCCGGAAATATGGCCGTCGGGTCCTGCGAGCTCACCCACGAACTGCTTCAACAATCTGCTTGGAACGCCAGTCGGAACAGGAGGACTCGGAAGAGCGGGTAGATCAGGGGAGACCGAGTACATAGTTCTCGATGGTCGGGGGAAGGTCGCAGGGATAGAAGAGGCCGAGCTGTCTTTTGTTGAGATTCTGAAGAACTACGCAGAACTCTCGTCTGCGGCTCGACGATCTCTTCTAAGATAGACAAATCAGAGCATGCGCGAGAACTTGCATCCTCACTTCTCCGCCAAAGGGGAAGCGGCGCACATGAATCTGTCCGCGTTTTCGATCAAGAAAACCTACACTCCTTCGGCATTGCAGAAGTACAGGGATTTCAAAAGCATGGGAGTCCAGCACAGCAGACAGCTGGTGGACACCATCCGACACGTGAAAATCTCAGAGTAGGCAAGCAAGCTCAAATACCACAAACGACACTACCGTCGCAAATGGAGATCTGACGAAAGACGCGAGCCCTCCTAGGTTCGAGATGATGATAATGCAAGTAGGAATGGTGATCTGAATGTCTGCGGAGCGGAAACGACCTTTCTCTCCTTGGAGGAAAGCAGGAGATCTCATTTTTGTCTCGGGGCAAACCGGTTTTGACCCAGAGACGAGAACAATCGGAGACACGATCGAGGAACAGACCAGACAAACCTTGGTCAATGTGGAACGTGTTCTGAAAGAGGCAGGTACCAGAATGAACCAGATAATCAAGACGACAGTTTTTCTCAGTGACATCAAGCTATTCCAGCAGATGAATGCCGTGTACATAACCTTCTTTCCTGGAGAACCGCCTGCGAGGTCCACAGTCCAAGCGGCCCTAAGCAGCCCGAAAATGCTGGTAGAGATAGAGGCAATAGCCTACGTGAAGGAATAGCACCGAGGCCATGATCTTGATAGGCCGGGAAGATGATGGAGCGCACACCAAGAAGCGCGTGCTACTGCCGGCGTTCCTTGTGCCTATTGCTGACCCCGGAATAACGCGACTAAGAATGAGCTTGTTCGGAGTGATGTGGGCCGAAGCCCACGCGGCTATGCGTGTTACCAGTAGAAACGTGTCGACATCAAAATGCCGGTGTCTGCGAACTCGTTAGTGCCCGCAGAGACGGAGTATTTTCAATGGTGCGGGGGGTGGGATTCGAACCCACGAAGGCCTTTGCCACAGGATCCCTCATCAGGCTGATCTTAAGTGTGGCACCGTCCTTCACGGATGGCCCTGCCCCTTAGACCTGACTCCCGCCCTTCAAATTCGCTGGGTCTCGGGAACCCCCGCAGCGGAAGGAGTCGCCTGAGCGAAAATAGGGATGTCGCGGGCTGTAAATGTGTTTTGGGCCTAGGTTTCTTCAGCCGTGGATCTGGGGCGATTGCTATCACTGATAAGTGAGTTCGGGTCCTGTTATCATGAGAGGGCTAAGTTGCGCTTTAGCAGAATCGAGCTTTACCCTATCGGTGTGGTACGGACGTCAGAGCTGAACGTTTCCAAGATTGTTCTACGTAGGAATCTGGTGAAGGGGCTGAAAGGTATCAAGGCGTACTCTCACCTAATGGTCTTGTTTTGGATGAATCAGGTGTCCACGGAGAGGCGAAGTAAGTTGATGGTGCATCCTAGGGGTCGAAGAGATATTCCTCTTCAAGGGGTTTTTGCGACGGGGACGCCTAACAGGCCGAATCCAATAGGGATGACGGTGGTAAGGCTGAGGTCTGTATGGAGAAATGTGCTTGTGGTCGAGGGTCTGGATGCGTTTGATGGCTCACAAGTGCTGGACATAAAGCCGTTTGCACGAACGGATGTCGGTAGGGTCAGGTTGCCGAAGTGGTGGAGGCTTCTTCAGGGAGCTGAGCCGAAAACTAGATCTTGAGGATTAGCTACTCTGTTTACCTTCTGATAATTCTGGCGAAATTCCTTAGGACTGCTGCACCGTTACGATGAGCATCATCATTGACTTCCGGATGAAATTGCACCCCATATAGGATGCCGTGCTCTGCCTTCATGGCCTCAATCGGAGAGTTCTCAGATCTCGCCAACAACGAGAATCGTTTTGGAATATTCTCCACTATCTCCCAGTGGCTCTCTCTAACCTGGATCTTGCTGGTCAGGCCCTCAAAGAGCGGATCTTCAGCCAGTATTTCCACCTCATAGTAGCCCTGCTGAAGATTTCCCGTGTATATTATCTTCTCTCCGTATGCCATGGCGAGCAGTTGATGGCCACCACATATCCCTAGAGTGGGCAGTCGAACCATTTCGATTCCCTTGACTGTCCTTTCGAATTTCATCCTGTCCTCAGCTCTGCTGTAAAGTGCTTCAGAACCGCTGAGTATGATCGCGTCGTAGTTCGCCAGTCGCCCCTCAACAAACTCTGGCCCAAAATCATCATGTGAAATCCTGTCGATCGAACATTCTGATGTCTTCTGAAGCTGTGAACACAAGTTGTTCATTGCTGCTGCATGTTTGCTCTGATCCACGAAATTGTTGACAATAAGCATTCTCAAATCCAACTCACATCCAGATCGGTTCCGCTAACAGCTGGAAGATGGCCCTCATCTAGTGCACATGTCGGCTAATGTTTGCAGACAAGCGCTCGAATTTCTAGCTGCAAGTTCAAATCCTTGAGCGGGATTTCGAATGTTTCTCCCAGCTCAGTCTCGTTGAATGCTGGACGCAGTTCCTCCAAGACTCTCCCCAGTTTCACTTCTCTCTCTTCTACGTAGGAATCGGTAGGATCGTGAGATATTCTGTGGAATATGTTCGGCGCAATGAGCTTCGAGCAGGCCAGCATTGCCCACGCGACTGCCCTAATCTCCCACTGCGCCTCGGCAGCGCATCTCACTCTGAAGACGTGCAGCAATTCTCGTGGGTTCATCGACACTACAATGTTGGTTCTTGCGGCATTCGGCAGATAGAATCTAGCATCTTCTATTCTTCTTCCTTGTTTAGATTCTTCCAAATACCATGACGCCACGGTCCTCATACGGTCCTCAAATCTTCGATAAGAATCACCGTCGAGAGTAGGTGGAGCTACATACCAGTCCGTTTCTGGGTTGATTCGAACATGCCTCTGGCTCTGTTGGGAGAATGAGGCAATCCTATGCCTAACAAGTTGATGTGTACAAGTTCTCGATATGCCTTGAAGGTCAAAGGTGAGTAAGCCATGTTCCAGAACGCTTTCATGTCCCATCTTTAGGGCTCTGTGAATCAATTCACGAATGCGCTGTTCATCAAGAGGCGCCTCGCCCTCCTCCTTTTCCTTCTCATGCTTTCTGTATAGATCAAAAGCAGGGAAACTGGAATAGCACGATCTCATGGCAGCGGCGCAGACTCGCTCAACATCTGTGGTGTAGGAGAAAAGGATCACAGAGGAACTTCTCAACCCAAACCAATCCAACGTTTTGCTTCTAACATCACGGGGTCAATGTATAATCCTTCTGGGCCGTTGCTGGCTCTGGTTTCGAGATCCTTTATCATCGCAGTTCTGGAAACGTCCATACTTCTCTGTCTCCAGATCACATATTCTGATTGGCTTCTCTCCGCTCCAATCTGTCGCCATTTTCGGCTATTTTTCTCTGAGATAGCTGTCTTGGCCAGTCAACCAATCCTCCCGAATGGGGCTAAAGATGTCAAGCGTGACTGTCGGCTCGACAGCCAGCGCGCTGTG
>Ga0209725_1001025_pt1 | contig 16350 bp, 17 predicted proteins | sample I18A1metaG_FD_184145 | JGI IMG/M metagenome (GOLD analysis project Ga0209725, IMG submission 184145) | Lake sediment bacterial and archeal communities from Gulf of Boni, Indonesia to study Microbial Dark Matter (Phase II) - ​I18A1 metaG... | ecosystem: Environmental > Aquatic > Freshwater > Lake... | reverse complement strand
CTAAAGAAAGCGCGGATCAACTGCTACATAGATACTATGAACTGAGAAAATGGGATCTGAAGACAGGGGTCCCGACTCAAGGAAAGTTGAGAGAACTACAGTTGCATGATGTGGCCGATGACTTGCTCCGGTTCATGGAGGAACACCCAGAACTCAAGACCTAATCCTACTCCTTCTTTATCTATGCCATACGAGCGCACGCGCTTTCTAGGGGGTATTCGCGACTAAGAAGGGTCGGGTCCTTGTGAGCCCGCCAATCAAAAGCCTCAAAAAACGCTTCTTACCCTCATTTTTACTGGTAAACTGGTGTGCGAATCCCACCCCCCGCACCACCCCTTAGTAGTAACATAATCTTATCATCGAAAGGTCATGTTGTGGGGTTTGTTAGTAATTGCTACTGTGGGAGGATTCTGTCCAGTCTCATTCAATGACTGTCTGCAATCTGGAAGTTCAGTGTATACTCAAATAGATTCCCGTGACTTGAGATAACCTTGAAGCCAACTTTTCGACACCACTTCGTGACCGTTCTTCTCAGAAGGTAATCCGGATCGGAGATAAATTCGCTCACAGACAGGAGCCCGTCTGGCTTGAGAACTCTTGCGAACTCCATGAGTGCTTTTTCACGGTCAGGTATCTCAGCCAGAACCGCAACCATGAATACACGGTCGACTGCAGCTCCTTGAATAGGTATGTCACAAGCACTGGCAACTATCGGTACGATCGTGCCTGACCACTGCTTGCGAATCCTCGCTCTCAGCTTTCCGGTAGTCTTCGGAGAGATGTCGACTGCGTAGACAACTCCAGTTGGTGCAACTCTTCTAGCGACCTCGGTCGTGAACATCCCCGCTCCTGGCCCAACCTCAATGACGCTCATACACGGACGCAGATCAATTCGGTCAGCGATCTTCCTTGGAGATTGGATTCTACGCCTGACCGGATTGTCCAGTAGAGGGATGAGGAAGGAGGGGATGGAAAAATGATGGAATCGTCGGACGAGTCTCACCGCAACTCCGAGAGAGAAGAAAGCTAGAAATGCTAGGAAGAAGTACGACGCCCCCTGAATCAGGTTGGTATCCAAACGTGTCGCTTCCCCCCAGAATATCGTGCTTGCGCGCTATAGCTTTACTATGTGTCACGCCACTACCACAGTATCAGCGGGTCATCGATCGAGTATTTCATCACATGGACAATGCTGAAATATCTTGATTTCGGATGCTTAGTTGTCTCAGAATGCAAGGCCGATGGGACAACTGCGATTTCAATTTGAGATTGGAGACGCACCCTCGCACCAGTTCTCAACGGTTGTTTGGGCATATTTTGCGGACCTATTGCGTAGAAACCCTCCACCCAAAATTCCATTGGTTCAAACCGTGAATGGTTAGCTACCCCCGCACTATTGAAAATACACACGACAGGAATATCTCGTCACTCCTTCTTGTTATGCTCTTGAGACCATGTTTCTCTTTTCCCATGGTGACACCTCATGAAATCGAAATCCTAAGCAAGTTGATCAGTACGAAAAAGGCAACAGTAACCAAAAAATGAAGTGAAAGACCGTTTCACCTTAGGCTCTCAGGCCGTCATGACCAAGCGGGGCTGGCCAAGATTCTTGTATTCTCAAGATGGAACACATGTTTGGCGGTACGGGTTGTGGAATCGCTTGGCTTGGGCAATCAATCTGTCGTGCTTCTACGCATACACATGCCTGCGGTGCGCCACAGTCATCAGGTGTATGACTTTCTTCACCTCGTCAACCACGTAGATGATCCTGTAGTCACCGACCCTCAAAGCGTACTTCCCCTTTAACCTCCCGTGCAAAGCTTTGAAGGAAAAGGGTCTAGACTCGAGCATCGAAAGACCTTGAAGAACTCTACGCTTGGCGTCTTTGTCCAGTTTCCTAAAATCCTTTTCGAAGCGGGGAAGAGCTACAATCTCATACTTCGCCCTTTCTCTTGAGTTCATCCACAAACTCACTCAAGGGTCTTCCCTTGCCTTTGGCAAGCTCTTTCTCTGCTTCCTCCATGCCTTCAATCTCCTCACGGTTCTCTGCAATGTCAAGGGTTTCTAACAGTTCTTCCAGAAGCCTCCTCATATCCAAGAGAAGCTTTCGATCCTCATCATCGATAACGGTAACCGTACTGGACATGGTTGACCCAAGAACGAATAGCATCGCTCCCGAATTTTAATGTTTAGCTCAGGGGTCCGATCAAAATCTCCTTTGGGCGCTTGCGAGTCATTTTCACAACAGTCACGAGCTCCGGGAGAGAATGCTGGCGGCAACAAGTGTACGACCCATGACAGATTCCGGAATCCTCAAAGTTCACGCGATACGAATACGAGACTAGATCTCCAGAAGCGTAACACACCCGTGGCTACACCCAGAACAAAAGCGAGGATTCTGCTTGTAGCAAATTGGCTCTCACCGCCGGCCAAACTTCGCTTTGTTGGTAAACTGGTGCGCGAATCCCACCCCCCGCACCACTCAATTAACCCGTGCGCGTCAGCCGCTTTGACATTATGTACATTCTGGATGATGAAACGAGGCTACGAGCATCTGATGCCAATTCTTATCAGACTCTCCTTGATCTTCAACGTGATGAGCGGAAGTGAGCGTGAACAAAGAAATCGAAAGGACTCTGCAGTCTCTGAAGTCTCGAAACCTTGACGGGGAATTTGCAGACAGCTCCGAGGTCGCCAGAAAGAAGATCTTCGATCTGGTCCCGAAGGGTGCGGTTGTGGCGACCGGGGACTCAACAACTGTTGCGCAACTGGGTGTTAAGGAGGAGTTGAGGAGGAGAGGACTAAGGCTTGTGGATGGATTTGATCGGGAGACAGAGCGCGCTAGTGTAGAAGATCGTTGGAGGCTGCTTGAGGAGTCGACGGTTTGTGATGTTTTTTTGACGGGCACGAATGCCATAACCCAAGACGGTAGGCTCGTGAATGTGGATGGTGCAGGTAACAGGGTTGCCGGTATGTTTTGGGGGCATAAGATGGCGATCATCGTTGTTGGCCGAAACAAGATAGTCAGAGATCTCGACGAAGCCTTCTATCGTGTCAGGAACGTTATTGCCCCAAGCCACATAAGGATCAGGGGGGTCGAGTTGGGCGGAGCACGGTCCGAGACGCCTTGCGTTGTTACTGGCAAGTGTAGTGACTGTAGATCGAAGGATAGGCGGTGCAATGTCTTCTCTATAATAGAGGGAAAGCCGGCTCGCACTGATTTGAAGGTGGTAATTGTGGATGAGGATTTGGGGCTTGGTTGGGATGAGTCTTGGCCGCAGGAGCGAATCGCCAAGATAATAGAGAATTACAAGAGGTTCGTCTGGGTGCCAATGTAGAGACTGCGTACACGCGAGAACCGGTCTTCTTCTGCTGCGCAACTAGTCAAAGTTTCATAAACTGACCTGTGACTGATGGAAGTCGGAGGAGATGACATATTGGAAACTAAACCGACGTCGGAAGAAGTCAGATTTGATCATTACTATGACCATGAAGAACTGACAAGAGTCCTCAAGAGCTTGGTTTCCAAATATCCCGCGGTATCTCGGCTTCGATCCATCGGGAAAACTCCGGAGGGCAGAGATCTGTGGTTGGTGGAGATAACCAACTTCAGAGAAGGCGCTGCCGAGAGCAAGCCAGCGATATGGGTCGATGGCAACACCCATGCTGGCGAAGTGATGGGTTCCATGATATGCCTAAGAACGATCCACCATCTACTGAAGAACTTTGGCTCAGAGCCGTACGTAACGAAGCTGTTGAATGACGTGGTCTTTTACGTGGTCCCGCGAGTGGATCCAGATGGAGCAGAGTTCTTTCTGAAGACGCATTACTACGCATTGCCAGGAGACAACGAAACAGGCGGAGGCAGATGGTATCCTCTCTCAAAAGAGGAATGGACACGAACACAGAGCGGATTGTACATGGAGGACGTGAATGGCGATGGCAGTATCGCGAGTATGAGAATAGAGGATCAGAATGGAGATTGGAAAGTATCGAGCAAGAACCCTAGGATAATGGTGAGGAGAGGGCCCTCTGAGGTCAATGGACCGTTCTACAGAATCTATCCCGAAGGCTTCTTGCTGAACCATGAAGGTGGCAGAGAGATCAGGATGGCTGCCGCACGATGGTCAATGAATCTGAACAGGAACTATCCCGACGATTGGAGCAAGCAAGAGATCGATAGGGGAAGCGGCCCCTATCCACTGTCTGAGCCTGAGACCAGGGCGATTGTTGACTTCATCGTTAGCCACCCCAACATTTGCCTGGCTATAACCTACCATACCCATGGAGGAGTGGCGCTGGGATACTCAGAGGAAGCAAAGCTTCCAAAGGAGGACCAGAGGCTATTCGGGATACTGGAATCCATCTTTGTGAAGGAGACCGGCTATCCTGCAGATGCAAGATCTCCGAAACCCAAAGGCAATTTCGCAAACTACTTGACTTTGCATCGCGGCATTCTATGTCTCATCATTGAGGTCTGGGATGTGGCAGGCCTCGCCGGAGTTGGAGACTTCGTTGAGCGGGGAGGCTTCGGGTTCAGCTACGCCTCAATGACTGAGGATCAAGCCCTCAAAGTCTTGGAGTGGAGTGACAGGGAATTGAAGGGGAAAGGATTCGTTCCCTGGACAGAATTTGACCACCCTCAGCTCGGCAGAGTGGAGATCGGTGGATGGAAGGCAAGGTTCCTGTGGAGAAATCCGCCTGAAGAATTCATTGAAAGGGAAGCTGACAGGAATGCGCTCTTCCCGATTCGATGTGCCGGGCTTCTGCCTAGGGTACGCATAGTCAACTGGGAAACCAAGAAAATGGGTGAGAACATCTACGAAATCAAGGCAACGGTCGCAAACCTGGGTGCACTTCCTACCTACGTCTCGAAGCACGCGGTCAATATTGGGAGCGTGAAACCAGTTGAAGTTGAATTGGAGCTGAGCGAAGGCGCAAAACTCCTTGGAACTCAAGATATCTCAAGGATGCAACTCGACGGGTACTTGACTCGTGATATCGCTGAACCAAAGAGCGAGCGGGTTGTTTGCGGAGACAAGCACAGAGAGACACTGGTTTGGCACGTGGAAGCCAAAAGTGCGCACAAGGTAACAATCCGCGTGAATTCACAAAAGGCTGGAAAGGACGAGGTTACCTTCAGTATTCCTCATTGATGCTATCTCAAGGTAGCTCCAACTCTACTCGTGGTTTTTTGTGTGTGCAACCGGACCTAGGAGGCGTGGCACCACGCCCCCCCACATCTTGGAAGCATAACACAACCGCCGCCCATGACTCAAGGCGGAACTGGAGAGGGCAACTCTGCTGAGAGACCTAGAAAGCAGCGGCAAACTCTCCGAAAAGAATGCCTGACGGGCGTCAGTTCCATACAGTTATATGCCTCAGTTCGCTGCATATTCAATTACGTTCAGGTGAACTGTCTTGCCTAGCGCGAAGCTTTTGGAAATGTTGAACCAAGCTATTGCTAGAGAGCTTCAGGTTTCGATCCAATACATGTGGCAGCACGTCCAATGGAAAGGTGTAGAAGGCTACGCGGTGAGCGACGGATTCAAGGAAACCGCAATCGCTGAGATGAAGCATGCGGAGAAGATCGCTGAGAGGCTCTGGTATTTGGGAGGCAAGCCCACGACCAAACCAGCTCCAATCAATGTTGGCGAAGAGTTGAAGGAAATGATCAAGTTTGACGTGAAGGCAGAGGAGGAAGCAATCGCTATGTACAAGGAGATCATGGAGCTGGCGCAGAAGGAAGGCGACGTCGCCACACGTGAGATCTTCGAGGAGATAGAACAGGAAGAAGAAGAACACCACGACTTCTTCACGAGCTTGCTAGAGAAGTAGGCCGGGCCTTCACATACACTTCCCTTTTTTTGGATTTCCCCTCCAGATCCCTGTGGTGAAGATTAGCTTCCCGGAAATGATAGTGCCGCTGCAGTCGGAGGAGCGAAGAACTATCCTCTCAATATCTCGGTACCGGCCCTCCTCTCAAGCGCTTCGACTATCCTGTCCGTTGACGTTACTATGACCGTCTCTCCCCCGCTCTTCAGGAACTGGACCGCAGCCTCTATCTTCGGCTTCATGCTTCCCTCTTCAAATTGGCCTTCATCGAGATATCGTTCCGCATCTTCAATCGTTAAGTGATCTAGATCTGTCTGGTTTGGCTTTCCATAGTTCAGCGCAACCTTCTCCACATCGGTTGCAATCACCATGACGTTGACTCCCACTTCCTCTGCGAGCTTGGCACTGGCCAGATCTTTGTCCATCACAGCTTCAATTCCTTCGAAGAGCCGTCCCCTCTTCGTTACGGGAATTCCGCCGCCACCGCAGGCGATGACGATGAACCCGCTTTCAAGGAGCTTCGCGATCTCACGTTTCTCAACTATCGTTAAGGGGCGTGGCGAAGCCACGACTCGTCTGTAGCCCTTACTGGTCTTAATGAATCTATAAGGCCTAGTCCTCGTTTCTTCTGCTGTATAGCTCGGTCCGATCGGTTTAGTCGGATTCTTGAAAGCGTCGTCGTTAGGGTCGACCATAACGTAGGTTATGACCGTGACGAACAGGTACCGCATGTCCTCATTCAGTTTCATCAGCTCATTGTCCAGCGTTGATTCGATCATGTAACCTATCTGGCCCTGTGTCTGAGCCACGCATATCTCAAGTGGCATCCGAGGAACCGCATCGGTGGATTCCTGTTGCATTAGGATGTTGCCGACCTGGGGGCCGTTTCCATGAGTGATGACGATCCTATAGTTCCGGCATAGCTGAGCGATTTGGCTGACTGGCGTTTTGAGGTTCTCCAGCTGCTCCTCAATCGTTCCGACTTGCCCTTTCTTGATCATGGCGTTGCCCCCTAAGGCAACCAACAGCTTCTTCATATCATCGCGCTCCTCTTCTTCTCGGCGAATCTCCAGACCCTACTCGTTTTCTGCGTTCTACTTCCAAAGCGAGATTGTGCTGCCTATGGTTCAGAAGCACAGCACTCCATCAGCTTCTAAGACGAGATCGTTCAATGTGGCCGCACCAACTATCTTTGCGAAGTCGAGAAAGTTTCCCCTCTCGAGTCCCAGTAACATGCAGCTCTGTTCGCAAACCATAAGGCGCACTCCTGCCTTGACGGCCTGATCCATAATCTCGCTTAGGCTTGGAAAGCTTCCAAGTTTGATTTTCTCAGCCTCTCCCCTCTTGACCGCAGCAACCCCCTTCATCAGAAAGTATATCGTTGCGTCCAAGTCCATTGCCTTGGCTGTCGTCGCCAAGATAAACGGCGCATATAGCCGCTCAGGGGTGTCTATCCCGCTAGTCTGAACAAAGAGTAGTCTCTTTCTTTTCCGTGGCATGTCTCATCTTACACCTCTCGTTGAGAACCTATCATTCGCTGAAAAGGAAGCCTAGTTCTTGTCCAGAGGCCTATAAAAATACATTCTGGCGAATGGCTGTGGAAAGTTAGCCTTGTTTCGCGTCCGAACAGCCCGAGCCAGTGGGTGTATACGCCCCCTCCCCTAGTCTCCATGCAGAAAACCCTCAAGGACCACCATAGCCGCGGACTAATTCTCCACAATCCTCGCAGATCCTTGGAGCCGAGGCGCGTGGAGCCGGGTTCATGGCAAATAGGATAACCAGGCGACCGAACAATGGTTATCGGTCACACGGGTACTGATCGAGGGAGCCTGTTTGCGTAACGCGTTAAAGTCTCAGCTGCGACGCGGCGAAGTGACGTTTGGAGCGACGCTTGGCATAGGGAACCCTGAAGTCTCAGAGGCCCTCGGCAACATTGGCTTGGACTGGATCAACTTTGACATGCAACATACAAGCTTGGATACTGAGACAGTGCAGGCAATGATTCAGTCGATGAGTTACTCTCAGAGCGTACCTATCGTTCGAGTGGTCTCCAACGACCTAGGCCTGATCAACAGGGCACTGGACATTGGTGCACAAGCAGTGATAGTTCCTCTAGTCAATTCCCGGGATGACGCCCGGAGGGCTGTCCGCGCTGCCAAATACCCACCAGAAGGAGCACGAAGCTGGGGACCTAGGCGTCCCGCGCTCAGAGATCCCGACTATGCTGAAACGGCAAACGCCGAGGTCATGGTCATTCCGCAGGTGGAGACGAAGCTTGCTCTTAGTAATCTGGAAGATATTGTGACGACAGATGGTATCGACGCGATCTTCATAGGCCCAATGGATCTCTCATTGGCCCTTGGAGTCTTCAGACAGTTTGATAGTGCAAGGTTCCTGAAGGCCGTCGAGAATGTTGTATCGACTTGCAGAGCACACAACGTTTCGGCGGGACTCTTGGCTCCGACAGGGCCGGTGGAGCGAAGCATCCAACAAGGCTTCAAGCTTCTTTCGCTAGGGGGTGACTTGGGTTTGCTAACGGAGAACGTGAGTAGGGTTTTGAGGAATGCAAGAGAAGCAGTCGCTAAGATGCCCGATCTGAACCGAAGGACACGGGACGCCTCAACAGCGCAGGATCATACTAACCTTGCCGTACGAACCCGACGGGGACGGCGTAGTACGCGGATCCAGCGCTAGGTCCTGTAGAACCTTTTCGCTAGCCTCTTCATGAATCTCTTCGGTATCTTTCCTTTCGCTTCCTTCTCAACGATGTCGTATATGTCTGGTTGTGCAGCGCAGACATCTGTCAGTGTCACTATCCCTACGAGTCGTCCATTCTGGGTCACAGGAAGCTTCTTGATCCCCCTATTGACCATGAACCTAGCAGCGTCCGCAACATCCATGTCAGAACTTCCGCAGATCAGGGGCTTCGACATGACCATCTTGACCTGCGTTGCTTCAGCATTCCTAGCAAGCGCCAAAACTCTTGACAGGAGATCTCTTTCTGTAACAATACCCGAGGGCTTACCCTGCTCAGTCACAACTAGGCTTCCTATCTCCTGCTGAGCCATCCTGCTGGCCGCATCCTTCACGCTCGCCTCTGAATCTATGGAAGCAACATTTGTATTCATCAGGTCCTTGACTTTCAATTGATCTTCGGAGGAATAGGTTGGATCACATGCCTATGAAATGTGACGAAGCCCTTGTCAGTTCGCCTTTTGGCTACGCTTCATGTGCTTTCGGATTCAATATACACAACTTGGTCCCATATCGTTTGGATAAACATGTGAATCGTAGCGATGCTTCATAATGTGGAAGCGCTTTGGAGGCATTGACGAACTTCGGATTATGCGTTCCCCATGTTCAGATCTTCCGGAGATCTTCTGCGACGTAGCCTAAGCCAAACCTTTCCAATGTGTCGGGTAGAGGTTTACCGTCACTGTCCCATCCCATGCCAGCATAGTATCTGTCCAGCATCCTATCCCAAACACTTTCGAGGGTCTTACCTTTGCCCCCTCCTGAATCAGGAGCCGAACCATATCTTGCCGATGGCCTGTCCGAGGCTCTTCCAACAATCCCGTGCCTTATGTTGAAGGCACGAAGGAGATGAACGATTCTTCTTCCTACCTGATATCCCTCCTCAATCGTGAAGTTCCATCCTGTCACGGCACTCACGGCTTGGCAGAGAAGATCCGTATTCATCCTGGTGTTAAATCGGCATGTTACCAAAGAGTCTTCCAGCATCATAGCTCCCTTGTCATGGAGGTTAGCCTCCACGATCTCTTCCCATTTTGGATAGGATCCGAGTGCAGACGGGCCTCCCCAAGTCTCCAGAGTGCCTGTGTTAGATATGCACGTGTCAAACTGTTCAGTAGTCCTGTTACGGTGGTCGTGACCTCGAGGAGTGTTTCCCTTCATGGTGTGAATGGCCATGCTCGGGGCTTCGCCGCCCATACTTCTCGCTGCACGCATAACCCCTTCACTGAGGATCTCGCCGATCCCCTGCCTCCTTGCGATTAGATTGAGAAGGAGCCTTGCACTTTCAGTGTTGCCCCAAGAGAGATCAAGGCCACTAGCCTTTTCCTTCGTAAGGAACCCTTTCTCATAGCATTCCATTGCAAAGCCCACGACCCATCCTGCCTCGTTCGTTTCCATGCCAAGCCGGTCAACTTCCTTGCTGAGCATCATGGCGCTGGTCACATCCTCTTGATCTATGGCTGAGGACCATGCCACGAACTGCTCATATTCTGGTTCTTCGAGCTCCTCGCCCGCGTATGGCCCTTCGGTTATCTTCATGATGTCGCAGTGGTGTATTTGGCAAGCCCAGCAAGGATTGCGCTGAACTGAGAACTTCTCTCTAATATATTCTCCACCAAACCTCTGCCACTTATCTCTGTCAACCAACCAACTACTCGTGGTGTAGTTCTTGACTGGTATCATATTTTCCTGCGCGTTTCGGTGTAAGCCTTTAAGAGTTCCGTATTCGTAGGTGTCTTTCGTTTGTGTCTTCACATTCTCAAGAAGGGTCCTAGAAATATCTCTGAGACGGTCAGGATTGTGTATTGCCACTTCTCCTTTCCCACGAACGACGCCGATCGCCTTCAACTTCTTGGATCCCATGACTGCTCCCAAACCGTTGTGGGACGCCGAGTGACCGCGGTCGAAGAAGACTCCCGCGAATTTCACAAGATTTTCTCCTGCTGGCCCTATCGAGGCGACGGCCATCTCGCGCCCCCGGCAGTGGCTCTCGTGCTTGACCAGGCTGGCCGTCTCGTATGTGTCCACACCTCTCAACCAGTCGGCATCTCTCAGTTCCGCCGATTCAGTACCGACAAATAGGTACTGGAGGCTATCCGACGCTCCTTGCACGATTATCCCGCTAAGACCGCACAACCTCAAATATGCCCCGAAGTAACCATTCGCCTGACTGCACCCGACGCCATTGGTTAGCGGCCCCTTGGAGACGACGGAAACTGATCCTGAGCCGCCAATCATTGTGGCGTTGAGAGGTCCAGCGGCGAGTGTTAGCCGGTTCTCAGGATCAGACCATTTCGTTCCCGGAGGAGTTTCCTCATAGAGAAACTTCGCACCCAGCCCAGTCCCTCCTATGAAACTCCTTAGAACACTCTCGGTGACCGTGAATCGTTCAAGCTTGCCTTTTCCCAAGTCGACTCTCAGGATCTCACTGGTATATTCTCTAGGCATCATGGATCTGCCAAACGGAAACTTTGATCAGATATATGAAAGTGACGTGAATGTTCTTGGTAGCGATGAGGAATGAAGGTTGAGAAAGAGGGGGTGCGAATAAGGGTCACTTGGGATAGTCAGAACGAAGAGGATGTAAGGAAGGCCGGGGAATTCTTTGCGAACCTAACGAAGCAAGGCTGGCTAGCGGCCAGAAAAAACGGCGAATATAGGCGGGTCCTTGAGTTCACACCGAAGTACGGAGAGTTATGGTATATACCCATAGCTGAAGGAGGCTAATTCTCTGGACAGTCTGTTATTTACTGCCTTTGGCTGTTCTCTCCTAGGCTATCCGTTTTCGAACGGCCTGGGGCTTGTCTTGCCATTCCGCTAGAGCTACGCCCCGACGGACACATGAAGTATTTGAACAATCTTGATATTCGCTCGATGCAATTCTCTTAACTCAGGTGAAGTTGTTGGGCGTACTGGATCTTGCTCTACAGCGCAGGACGATCAGACGCTTTCAGAAGAGGCATATTCCGTATGATCTCCTTCAGAGCTGCGTGGACGCGGCTAGGCTGGCGCCATCGGGGGCGAATCTTCAGCCGTGCGAGTATGTAATCGTCGATGACGAGGCCTTGCTGCCCGAAGTCTTCTCGACCCTCAAATGGGCAGGCTACATCACCCCAAAGGGAAATCCTCCTCCTGGTGAAGAACCTAGAGCATACATCGTGATTCTCCTAAATCGTCACAAGAGACCTCAAGGAGGAAATCATGATGTGGGAATCGCTGCGGCATACATATCTCTTGCTGCCTTTGAGAAGGGTCTCGGCTCATGCCTCTTAGCCTCGATTGACCGAGACAAACTGCGTGAAATCTTGAAGCTCCCAGATCATTGCGACATAGACTTGGCTGTCGCGCTAGGCTATCCGAATGAGAGCCCGGTGGTTGAGGACTTCGTCGATTCTGTCAAGTATTGGAAGGACCAGCAAGGCGTACTTCATGTTCCGAAAAGGCAGCTCGGTGAGGTTCTACACCACAACAAGTACTAAGCCTTTGAGTTCATCATCATATCCTCAACTGCTGATCTACCATCAAGTGTTTTTCTCATAGAAGAACGAGGTAGCGTGGCGACACAGCCACAGAGGTATCAGCCCCAGTGTCTTTGGCGCGCTTGGTCAGCTTGACGACTTTGCTACAAATCCCAGTTTCCATCATGAGAGGGGCGATCCGGTTGGTTTGGTTCACCACTGTCGGCCACCTTCCACTCACTGCCAAAGTCGGCCCGGCTTTGTGTCTGTCGGGGTGTCTTCCATGCCTTCCAGACGGATTTCTGCAGCCTTCTATGGTCGGAGGGCAAGGATCTATCCCAGCCAAATTCCAAGAACAACGAATCTGTACCAGATGGCGAAGCTAATCACGGGAAATACAAGTATTGCAGCGATCGGAACGAATACGCTCTTGGTCTTTAGGGTTAGCCACACTGGCATAATGAAAGGAAAGAACCTGAAGAATGACCAGACGTTTCCAAACGTGGTTAGGAATAGAAACAGCAGGGTTGCATATGTGCCAAAATCCTTGTCCACATCCAGCGAGGCGACGACCAGCACTCCAAACAGAACGACAATAAAGAGCAAAATAATGATAACGCACGTCGTTCCCAAACCGACAACTCCTTTTTCCGCTGTTCCAGTCGATTCTACGATGAAGCGAACTATGCTGTTGATCCCGAATGGCCAGCCCTTCTTCCAATAGTCTTGCGAGGACCAATATGCCATCCAGTCTCCAGTCAAAATGAACAGATAGGAGCTCCACGCGAGTATTGTAGCAGAAGGAACTAGCAATGCCAATAGAGCGTTCTTCCTATCGTGCTGGTCGAACGTACTCATGGCTAATGGAAGGGCGATCAATACGCCGTAGACCTTTGTAACAGCCGCTATCGCCGCGAGTACTGTTGAGGAGAGATACCTCTTTCGCAAGCAGAGAATCCAAGTCCCCAATATCGTGACTGCGAATAGGGACTCAGTATAGGCTATGCTTGTGAAGAAGAACGTTGACGGGAACAGCCCGAAAAGCAGCGTGGAGACTGCTGCTTCACGCCTGCCTACATAATGCTCGGCTAGAACTTGGAACATCGGAACAGCCAGCGTCCCCAGAGAGAAGGATACTATCATGGATGATGCCCAGTACTCGCCTGTTAGCGCAGATCCGGCTCTGATGAGCAGAGGATAGGCTGGGAAGAATGCATATGCAGGGTAGGAATAACCTGTCTTGGCAATTCTAACGTACCACGCGCTGTCCCAACTGTGAAACAGAAAGGGCCAATCAGGTTGTGGCTTGACTCCCCATTCCCCCATCCAAAATGTAGCGAACGCTTCGCCGCCCTGAATGGCTAGAGCATAGACGCCGTATGCAACTAGCAGTTTCAGGCCCGTGACAAGGCTGAGGGGAAGCAGGAAACGTTTCTTCCCATTGTCTAGAACCCAATCGGCAAGCTTTTGGGGCCAGCCTTCATGGAGGGCATTATGCGGGATCTGAGTCACCTACTTTCTTCCTGTTTTCGGACGCGTCATATCGGAGGATAATGGTTCGTGATCAGGACTGGCAGCAACAAGTGCGCTAGGAAGAGATATAATGCTGACCTTTCTCCTGACAGGTCTTGTTCAGAATTGGTGGAGGAATATCTATGGGCCATCGATTCGAGAGGACGTGTCATTGGCAAGAGACACCGTGCCGAATGCCATAGGCAAGACATAGTTCACCGTGCCTCACATGTGATAGTGATTGATCCTAGGCTGCGGATCTTTGTAAAGAGAAGAAGCTGGTCTAAAGATATGTTTCCGGGTCAATGGGAGACAAGTGTCGGAGGCCACATCAGGTACGGAGACAACACCAGAGAAACTGCAGCAAGAGAACTTGAAGAAGAACTAGGCATCAAAGCAACCCCTATCCGCCTAGGAAGATTCCGCTACAGAGGGACCGAAGAGAAAGAAAACATCACCATCTTCTATATCGTAACCAAGAAGAGGCCAAAGCTGAATAGGTCAGAGGCGACGAGAGGGGAATACCTGACGATTCAGGAACTTGACAAGGCTCTCTCAAAGAGAAAGTTTGTCGACGGGACTGTGGAGGAACTGCGAGTAATCAGGCGGCTTCTCTCTAAACTGGAGAAGTCTTGACGAAATGGCCCCATCATTGAATAGACAGCCTTCTGAGACTAACTTGAGAGTTGGAGTCTAAACCTTATTGATGGAACTCAAGATATCAAATCAAGCGTACAAGATATCGGATGAGATGGACAATGATCGGGAGAAAAGGTGAAGAACGCTCTACCAAGCTGGGCTTTCGAAACGTCGTCAGGCTTGGATATGTCAGCCTCTTCACCGACGTTTCTACCGAGATGGCCTTGGGCGTATTACCGTTCTTCATTGTGAAGGAACTTGGTGGGACAGTCGCCGTCCTTGGACTCATAGAGGGAGTAGCTGAAGCCTTCAACTACGCGTTCAGGGTCTTTGCAGGAGTGGTGACCGACAGGTTCGGTAGGAGAAAGCCGCTCGTACTTCTTGGTTATGGGCTCTCTTCAATAGCCAAGCCTCTCTTCGCGGTCGCGGGCTCGTGGGGCCACGCCTTCGCCGTAAGGGTCACAGACAGAGTTGGCAAGGGTATTCGAACATCGCCTAGAGATGCTCTGATCAGCGATTCAGCTGCAAGGCCTGAGGCTGGAAAAGCATTTGGGCTTCACAGATCGCTTGACCAACTCGGAGCCATTCTAGGGCCATTTCTAGCATTCATTACAATCCCTATCATTGGAATGCGCGGAGTGTTCTGGTTCTCTTTTGTCCCGGCGGCAGTCGCTTTGCTGATCCTTCTCTTCCTTGTGAGTGACACACAAGGGCCGATGAGGCGGAGGAGCGTCTTCGAGAACGCGAGAGAGGTCATGGACCGTAGGTTTGTCCTTCTAATGCTGGTCCTCGGCCTGTTTGCTCTTGGCGCCTACAACTTCTCATTCGTCCTCGTGAAGGCTGGGGCCTTGGGCGTCCAAGAGAGCCAAATCCCTCTTGTCTATGCGTCTCTAAACTTGGCCACTGTCATAGTTGGACTGCCCGCTGGAATGCTCTCTGATAAAATTGGAAAGCTCCCCGTGCTTGGCCTCAGCTACGTAGTCTTCCTTTCGACCTCATTGGCTGGAAGCTTGCTTACTGACGGTCCGTTCTACGCGTTTCTGATAGCGCTGCTCTTCGGAAGCTACCTTGGAATTGCCGAAACAGTTCAGCGTGCCATAGTTCCTGATTTCACGAAGGCAGAGCTCAAGGGAACGGCATACGCCCTCTACTATACTGTTATCGGGATGGGCACTCTGGCCGCAAACTCAATATTCGGAGCATTGTGGACCGATTTGGGGCCCGCACCAGCCTTTCAGTACACTATCATCACATCGATGGCTGGGCTCGCTGGCGTAGTTGCCCTCATGACAAGAATCAGCCCATCCAGATCCTAGGCCTCACGGCTTGCGTATTTTGGCTCTTGCTGGATAGGACAGTGGAACAAACCTTGTGACTCTAGATCCGAGTAACTGTTGAATCCATAGTGCAGTCACCACCAGAGAAAGAGAAGAGAGGACCAGTACATCAGTTAACCGGAACGTTCGCGCTGAAACTACTCTCTCCTCCCTTTCTATTCTCTCTCCAGTGATCGGGTTGAGCATCGTTTCTACAGGGGCGAAGTCATCTGTAAGGAAGGTGCCGCTCGACGCAATCCATTCCTCCCCAACCATTGTTTCGACGTACTGGTCGAAACCAGCAATCTTGATCGGAGAGCCTGATCTAGCTCTCGCAACCAGTTCGTCTTTCGAATATCGCTTTGTCTCCGCAGTGGCTACGAGCGCCAAGTTCTGAACAGTATTGTAGTCCCTAGTACCCTCGGAGATTTTTGATCCGGCTTGGAATACGTAGATGCTTCCCAAGACCTGCCTGACAGTACTGCATTCTGCCCTGAAGAGTTCCGAAAACGGCCCCGTTAGAGCCGATATCAGGTTCGACACGATTACCCCATTGGGCTTAAGGTCCTTGGCTATCTCTTGGAAGAACTCCAAGGTCATAAGGTGAAACGGAACATATGTCCTAGAATATGCGTCAAGCACTATCAGATCATATTTCTTCTGTGACCTGACTAGGTACATTCGCCCGTCCTCGTTGAATACTCTCATTCGCGAGTTGTCCTTCACATTGAAGTACTGTTTCGCTGCGCTGATGACTTCATCGTCTATCTCAACTACGTCAACATTCACAAGTGGATAGTCTGAAAGGAACCTTTTGGGGCCGGAAAAGCCTCCTC
>Ga0209725_1001024_pt1 | contig 16358 bp, 13 predicted proteins | sample I18A1metaG_FD_184145 | JGI IMG/M metagenome (GOLD analysis project Ga0209725, IMG submission 184145) | Lake sediment bacterial and archeal communities from Gulf of Boni, Indonesia to study Microbial Dark Matter (Phase II) - ​I18A1 metaG... | ecosystem: Environmental > Aquatic > Freshwater > Lake... | reverse complement strand
AAGATTCTGCGAAAAATACGGAATCCGATTCGTGGAGAAGAAACTGAGGACATGAGCTCGAATCCGAGCGCGCCACTCTGGCATAAGGAGATCGTCAGGGAAATCGTTCAACATCTGGATGGCAAATGCAAGGCAAGAGCTCCATACAATCTCCCTGGCCAGACAGATGACGCAGGGCGAAGACACTAATGCACTTTAACGCGTTTGTCCAAATGAAGAGAACTCTCTTCTGCAGGTTATTCAGGTGTCTGTAGTGTGAGAGGACTGAACTTTCAGGAGGTCGTTAAGAGTCTTCATGTCACGTAAGGAAATGGCTCGCTCAAGTTGCTTCTTGTAACTGCGGAACCTCTGCGGCAACCTGTAGCCTTTGTAGGGAATCAGAATGAACATTCCTACAAGTCCAAAAACGAAGACCAGTGAAAGAATCCTGATAACCCACACTTGCTCGAAAGGGATGGGCAGAGAACTAATGACTGAACCCAGAAAGCCAAGCACGATGGAAATCAGTATGGCAAGAACTGGATCAACGCGATAGAATGGAGCTAGCTGACAATGAACGTCGTTAGGTATGGAATCGCTCTTCACGACTAGGTATCTCTGACTCCATGCTGCGACTCTGCTTGGGACCTCTGGAAGAGTCCACTCGAAACCGTGCTTCGTGCCAACATAAAACATCGTAATTTCGCACGGGCAACGACAAACGCGATCTCCTACTCGCAGGTAACGAAGCTCGAACGTCATATCATAAGCGGGCATAGAAAGAACGCCATGGGTACTGTCCTCCCAGATATTGTCGATTCGTATATCCAACTCAACTTCTTCGAATGTGAAGCGCTCTCCAAGTATCATTTCGAGTCGTGTCGGTCGAAGGATTTCCGCAATGCGCTCGCCGCTGTAGCGCACTGTTACGACATAATGGAATCTGGGCAACTGGGGTGGCCCTCCAACGTCTTTGCATATTACCTCTGATGGTCTATCTGGCGTTTTTCCAGCTGCCAGAACCTGTTCAATTACGAGGCCAAAGCCTGATGTTGACAGTCCCAATTCAATTAGCATCCCACTCGGTATGAAATTCGTAAGGTCTCCAGTAGGCACAGTGAGGCGAATGTAGACATTTCTAGTGCTTTCCGCACGGATTGAAGCCTTGAGGGTCTTAGCCGCAGGGCCAACTGACGTAGCAGATGCGGCAAACAAATCGTGTTCCAACCAGTTCGAGGACTCGGCTATGAATACTATTGTGACGATCTCACTTATTCCTTTTTCAATCGCCTTGGCCGGCCGTAGGATTTGGTTTGGCTAGAAGGATTTACTCTGCAACTAGGAGCCAACTATCGGTTCGAAGATGAGCCCTGTTGCCCACGTATGGATTGGAGATCGTACAGAAACGGGTAGTGTATCAACAGGTATAGTTCCCTAAGTAGATCGCTTTGGTTGTGACGTATGATTCTGTTCAAAAGCCCGGTCTCTCTAGTTTTGCAATAGCGCCTCCACAATACCGGAATATCGCTTCCCGTGGTTCTCTCCAACTCGAAATACTCTTCTGGTTCGGTAACCAGTTCATCCAGTTTCGGCCATTTCTTACATGTTTCACCTGCCAGTTCCTGCCATGGCCGAAACAAGTCCACTCCTCTAATCCTCAAGCCAAGCTGGGCCCGCAGGAACTTTTCTTCAAATTCGATGTTGTACGCATAGAACGGCTTGTCTAACCTACGAATGACATGCTCGATCTCTCGGTAGAACGAAGAGCGGCTCTTTGATGTTCTCTGAACAACGATGATCTCGTTCCGATCAACATAGCCTAGCGTTAATATTTCGTCTTCATGTTCATTCTTACCTGTAGTCTCAATATCAATCAGGGCGCCTTTCGGCACGCTAACCAACAGATGATGCCTTACAACCTTTGCCATCGCGTCTTTCAACCTTGATGCATTTTACAGTTCTAACGGCCAGCGAACATCACTCAATGAAGAACATAGTCTTTCGGAAGATACCGCAACAGCTCTTTGCGAAGAATGTAGCGCAACTTCTGCACATCCTTGTCATTCAGTCCAATCAGTTTGAGTCCATGCTTTTGGTAGATATTCACCTTCTTCTCTTTGCGAGTCCGGTACTGTTCATAGTCTTCCAAGCCCCAGTACTCAATATAGCAATCTGCTTTGGGCACATAGAAGTCGCACATTAGGTCTGGTTCTCTTGGCAGAGGTTGCTCATACGCGTGAACAAGATCGTGACTGTATAACCAGTCATCTATCATGCACTCAGCCTTGCTTCGAACATTGTGGCCGTCCTCAGTAGTAATGATTCTCTCTTGTGGGGCACCTCTACGACGCACAACAGTAACCATTCCGAACTTTTCTGGAGCCTCGAATAGAGCACAGACTGATGTTGCCTCCTTTGACGTCAGGATGAATCTGAAGTGAGGGACTCCTAGATCGCTGAGTAGTTGGCGTGCATTTGCTATTCCTTCATACCTCTTTTCCCAAGACACCTTCACCTGAGCAGGAAAACGGCCACCCCATGCGTCTGGAACGATGTTCATTGTTCCTTCACTCTCGGCCTTGAAAACACCGTGAAGGACATCTGTGTCAAGGTTCAGGAGAAAGCCCATGTCCCCCTTTCGAACCTCACGAACTCTGTCGAACCAGTCCCTTCTGGATCCGAAAAGCATTCTGTCAAGACATTCTTGCTCTGTGTCTTCTTTGCACACTGCGAGAAAACCCTTAGCTTGCGCGCTTCCTAAGAGTGTCTTTGTTGCCGGTTCTATGATAGTCATGTCTAGGTATGTTTGAAGTCTTCTTTGATCGGCTACGTCAAAAGGTTTGTTTTCGGAAAGAAGGCCGCGGTATTCGCTTGTGATCTTGTCTCTGCTCATTTCATTTATGATTTCCGCTACTTGCGTCTCGTCCACTGAGTGATCCTTAAGTAGCTGAAGGAACCCTTGCCTCGCTTCGTCTACGTTCATTGAGGTGACTATTCTGCTTCCGGTGGCTACCACAGGGTACAAATTGAGTCTTGATTCTTCTTCTGGAGCAAAATCGAATGCTAGATGCCGCGTCACAAGAGATTCTTTGACTTCGGAGGAAATCACATAGCAGAGATCTCTAAGTTCTCCTCCACGGCTTGAGACATAGCTATAGGCTCTGACACTGAAGCCAAGGGACTCTAGTACTGACCACATCTCATTCCACATCACCCAGATGCGACCATCAGTGAGGATGCGATCCTCCCATGAATCACTCAAGCTCGGCTTTTGCGTTGAGAAGACCAGTCTCTTTGAGATGTATCTTTGAATGAAGAAACCGAGAATCCTCTTCGGAATATGTTGAATCCTATGTTGCAGCTGACCTTGTGTCTCAGCTATTCTTTCCATCACTAGTTTCTTCGCAAGTGCAGATCCCTCATGTGAGGTTAAGAATTGATCAAGATACCAATGATTCTCCTTAATCAGATTCTTTGAAAGCAGAGTCTTTATCTCTTCTTTCTGGCTAATCCCAGATTGTAGAATGCCTTCCTCTCTAATGTTCTGTCCTATGTAGATCCTGAGAAGCACTTCTTTCTCAGATGGGGAAATACTCATCGACAGAACATGTCGCCCGATATATGGGCAAAGCACTCGTCCTTCTTAATCGTTTGCTAAGACACGTTGCGCAGGGACGGTGATACAGATCTTTCCTATAGTTCCTACAGATGAACGGATATTGGAAGCGTCTGTGTACCATGCCCATACGGGAAGTCGTTGACAGCGCACGATGATTCTCTAATCATAGACGGCGCGCGCGCTTCTCCAGTTCATATTGGCTGCCGCACTTCTTGCATCTGAGTACACTGGGATGTCCTGAATATTGGATCTTGTGTCCACATACGATGCATGGGAGAAAGAGCTTACCCTTGTCTTCAACGGGATACGTCATATCTCCTAGAATCCATGAGCTGATTTCTCTCTTCCACTTATCCTCTGGGATTTTGATGGCGTGTGCTTCTTTCATTGACTGGAGTACTTTCTCGCGAAGCGCATCATCGCAGAGCCAGTTGAAGGAAAGATGCTCCCTCTGGTTGTGACTCACTTCCTTTCCTTCACTCTCGGCTATTTGGACGATCTTCATGCCAATAAGTGAAAAGAAAGAGTGAAGCGCCTTTAGAAAGTCTGCTCTCTCGCACCATGACATAAGTGTCTTTGTCAACCTCATTAAGTCTCGAATGGTATTGTTTAGAGCATCTCGAAAGTATGATTCAGACATGTATTTGATGAGTTTCTTCCTCTCAAAGTCTCGCATCCGCAGATATCGGAACTCACTGTCGTAGACGTACAATCTGGAAGGACCGCCCACAATCTCTCCATTGTACTTCCTACCCACCTGTCTATGCTCAAATCTAGTGCTCGATCTTGACTTTATTCTTCGAAGCCCTTCCTTCCTCGCGGAAGTCTCGACTAGACTGAGCGCAGGGAAGGTCTTCCTAATTACCCTCCAAATTCTTTTGTATGGTTCGTCAAGTGCTTCTGCTATGTGCCGGATGTCTGGAGGATAGCCCAAGACATTGTTTAGAAGGCCCACAGCCATCGGTATTTTCGCCATCAGCAACAGCTGTTCCTGTCTCCTGCTGAGCGCCTTCTTTTCGCGTGCTTTGTTGACCAGTTCGACAAACCCGTCTGGACCAAGGCTCAGCAATTCTGTTACTATCATTCTGGTGTAGTCTGCGTGTTGGATAACTGACCCGTAGACATCCTTGGCTCGCAGATATTTAAGGGATTTTTCCACATCACACACTTCACAATGGAATAGAACCCCAAGCTTTCAAGCGCAAGCAGCCAGTGACGGAAGGTGTACGCAAACTGAAACAAGACTCCGCAACAGAATCTACTAACAGGCCTAGGAAAATAGCTTTTCTCAAAGTCAGTACAGTCCTCTACGGTGAATCCACCGACTGGATTGTCAGCTGGAATTGCAGGGGACTGACTAAAGGCACATCCCACGCCATTCTGATGGGTATTCAAGCTCTACACGAGAGAATCGCTGAGATTGGTTTGAAGACTGCGCAGCTGGAATTCTTGAGAGAAGGGGGCGACCATAGGGGTAACTGACAGTGAACAATCGAGAAGAAGCGGATAGAATTGTCGAAAAGGAAGAAGACGGGGGTAGAAGTCAAGTGAAGATGCGCATAACCGACCGAGGACACTACTATGAGGCCAACGAAAGGGGGGCAGGTCCTTTCAAACTTCAAGATGAGCAGATACCTGACTTTGATATGATACTAGCAATCAAACTCGGTGTCGAGCCCAAGGACATTCTTCTAGCTCGCCTACGGGAGATAACCAGGCCCACGACGTTTGACGAAGTGGCAGAGGTCTTAGAGTCCACAGTCAGGCGTGACAAGCCCACGAAACTGATTCTATTTGCGGCAATGCTTCTGACCTTTACCGATGAGGATCAGATCAACATCATGATGTCAGGTGAATCTTCAATAGGCAAGAGTTACGACGCTAATCAAGTCGCCTCATATTTCCCCTCTGACGTTGTTCTTATACTCGGAGGCTCCTCTCCAACAGCTCTCTATCATGAGGGAGTGTGGGACAAAAAGAGGAGACTTCGTCTGGTTGACTTGAAGCAGAAGATACTCATCCTATTGGATCTACCTCACTACTCCCTGATGCAGAGACTTCGGCCATTGCTCAGCCATGACAAGAGAGAGATCCTTTACAAGATCACAGATAGATCCAGTAAAGGAGCCTTGAGAACCAAGAACGTTCTCATAGTGGGTTACCCGACGGTCGTATTCTGCACAGCAGGGCTCTCGCTAGACGACCAAGAGACAACAAGAGCATTCCTTCTGTCGCCTGAGAGCAGCTCAGATAAGTTGGACGAAACCTGCCGACAAATTCTGGCAGAACATGGGGACAGAGAGGGCTTCCGGATGTGGGTCGAGTCTCATCCCAAAAGACGACGGTTGAAGGCAAGGATCGCGGCTCTTCAAGCTGCCGACATAGACCAAGTGATCATAGAAGGCCATGAAGAGATATACAACAGGTTCAGGAGTATCCACCCTCGTTTGGCTCCGCGTCACCAAAGGGATCTACCCCGGCTCCTAGCGCTCATAAAGGCCCACGCCTTGCTTAACTTCGCTCACAGAGAAAGACGAGAGCAGAATACCATTGTAGCCACAGTAGAGGATGTAGATGCAGGGTTCAACCTTTACAGTACGATAGCTAAGGCTAATGACCTCGGTCTCTCGCCTCAAATCCTCGAGATCTATGAGTCAGTGATAAGACCTCTAACGCAAAGAGAGGGAATGGTGTCTCGACAAAGAATCTTATGGGCATACAATCGACACTATGGAAGACGGCTTTCCGAGGATAGGCTTCGACGCGAGATTCTACCTGCCTTAGATGCTGCAGGGTGCATAGTCCAAGAGCCAGATCCAGGCGACAGGCGAAGAATGCTCATTGGTCTACCAGATCATTCCAATATATCCAGCCACGAACAAATATTGGATGAATCTGTGTATCACTCTGATCCTAGCAACCAGAAAAACCGTCAGCCGTCGGAGTCTCCAGGAGATGGTTCGACTCAAGGAGAGCACACACCGCACGAAGACAAACCACCTTCCAGAGGCGAAACCTAGTGGCTCAACCAAGAACAGAGAGTGAAGACCGTTCCCGAGTACGAATAAACACCGAGGTGACCGGCGAGCCAGCTATTTGGTTCTACGAATGGAAGAAGCAAGGCATCATACGAAGCGCCCCAGACGCAGTACGCCAAGCTTTCCAAGCCCTACATGACAAGATTCTGGAGCGGCAGTTGAAGAGTGCACAGCTCCGAGCTACAGAATACGCCGAAGAACAGTAAGCTTCAGGACTTATACCTCGTTTCTACCAAGCTTCTGTCAGTGGGTCGGGGCAACCGATGCTTTCTTATGGTTCCTGCCAAAACAGGGCGATTGTCACGCTAGGCTTATTTGTTCTTACTAGCATATGCTAGCAAGAACAAATAGGGGCAGCATGACATTGGAAGTCGCCAGAAGGATCTTGGTCCGAAAAGGTCCTTTGCCTTCACCACTGATGCAGCAAGAGCTGGTTCTCAACCACAGCCTAACTAGGGACGCAGCGAGAAAACGAATCCAACGAGCACACGAGCTAGGCATAATCAAGCGCTTCATTAGGCTAAAGGCGGGTGGATACATGTGCTATCTCCCGGACGCACATTCAATGGGACAAGTCGTTGAGGCCTGCAAGTCGTACCTTGAGCATTATCGCCCAAGGTTAGCGCGAATAATCAGGCTTATTGATAAGATCGGGTTAGTCTCACTTTTCGAAGTCTGCAGACTTGCAGGTCTCAAGTTAGGCGAAGGCCGCAATCAAGTTAATCCCGCAGTATTCAAGATTCTCGAAGAACTCCAATGTTTTGGAATCAGTCTAAAGAGCGAGTTCTTGCTTTCCTCGTCTCTTGACCGCACGTCAATTGGTGATTTGGTCAGAGAAGCAAACAAGAAATTCGAAGAAGAAGCAAACCTGTTGTACACAGTACGAGAGCGATTCTTGCGTGAGAGGAAGGCAAACGAGATCACTTTGTATCGCACTCCGACTCATCATTCTTTGGTGAACAAGTTTGATGCTATTGGCTGGGGCGGGTATCGAAAGAAAGCAACGATACTGATAGAGTTCTACTCCAGACGCCTCGTTTTCAAGGAGGATTGCCAAGGATATCAAGACAGAATATGGAGCACAATTTCCAAGAAGAAATTCCCGAAGCCTGTTTTCTGTTATCTTGTCGCTACCTCGCTCTCCGATTCAGCTTTGAACTTTGCGTCTCAGAAGAAGATGAAGGTAATCAGAGTTGAAGAGGGGGCTAACGGGGATTTCATGCTTAGGCCAGTCGCTGGGGTCCAAGCCCCTGCAGAAAAGGTGACGGGATGGCGTGGAAGGCTTGCGGATGCTCAAGGTCTGGCATTTGAAGCGGCCGTCGAAAAGGCATTCAGACGTAGAGGATGTCAGACACAAACAAGGAAGATGTTCTATCTGCGAGGAAATGAGATCACCGAAGAGAAGACGAAGCATCGCCTGACTGACATCGATGTTTTTGCCTCGAAACCTGAGGAGGGAATCACCCTCGTAGAATGCAGAAGTGCCAAGGGACAAATATCGAGAAGCAGACTTATGCAGAAGGTGAAGAGCATAGGAGCAATAGCTGATTATCTCAGCAAGAAGCAACTTCCAATATCTGCAATTATAATCGGAAACTGCAACAAGCTGGACATTCTTGATGCAAAGAGAAAAGCGAAGATTCCTGTTGCAGTACTGTCGCCAATGGAGTTCTACCAGCAACACAAGAAGTATCTTGAGGGAGAACCTCGTTGGTTGTTTGAGGGAAGAACCACTAGGGAAGGCACTTTGGATGTGGCTAGAATTCCAGATCTACCAGAAAGAAGCCTTTCTAATGGATAGAATGCATAGAAGCATCTTTGAAGAATAAGATAGTTAACATATGATCCTAGGGGATGCTTCTAGAGCATATTCCTTCCATATTGGAATAGTTCCTCTTCGATTCTTAGCCGCATTGAGGGGAAAGAAGATCTGAATGAATAGACTCACCAAACAAATAGGGCATCTGTTGCCTTCCCTATTGACTCGTAAACGAGCACACCAAACGCGCTTCTCCAAGCCTTTCAGGCGGTAGGCCTGTTAGGACAGCTATAGGATGACAGAGGATGTTCAAATATCTCATACGAGATGGATTCCCAGAGTAAGCATGAAAGAGGACATTGTAAAGGAAATCGTAAGAAAGTACGTCACCGAGAAAGAGGGCTGGAAGGTTGAGCCCACCCGAGGCGCAGGCCCTGACCTACTCTATGAAGGGAGAATCGTTGAAACGAAAGGCTCTAAGTCTGACTTCAATAAGGCGATCAAGCAGATAGTTGAGTACGGCCCCAAATATCATGAGATTTCCGTAGCGCTTCCGATAGACACACTTACCTGCGAAAAGCTAACAAAGCTCGATGCCCTAAGCCATGTACTATCGCTCAAACACAACAGAAACCTAAAGATATTACTCTTGGACGAACTAGAACCTAGCTCATACGCGTTGGCAATCTTCTATGGAGCTAGCCTAACCTACAATGCGATCCAACGGATTCGAGAACTCCAAATCTGGACCTATCCTGATACGCCCGCGAAAGAAAAAGACTACGAGGCTAAAAGGATCGGAGACATCAACACACTAATCAGGGCCTGCCTACGCCGAATGATAGTGGATTCCTCAAACTTGTGGACTACCAAGATGTAGATGCCACGCGCGGATGAGGGAGAGGCAAACTCTAGCATATCTGAAGTACCCAGCAGACGAGTTGCAACACACTACATAGAATCGGAATGAACAGCAGAAGCATTGGTATCAACTAATGCTACGCATCCCAATTCATGTATGTTCTAGAATGCTTCCACAAAGCTTCCTTCAATGCATCAATGCAATCAATGCTTGCAATATGAAGAATAATGCAATCTATCAGGAAGAAGCCTTTCTTGATGCTTAACGATAGATGCATGTAAGCAATCAATCGATACTCCCATTCCAATAGTATCCGCCAAGAAGCCCTTCTAATGCATAGAATAGATAGAAGCATCCCTGAAGAATAGGATAGCTAACATATGATTCTAGAGGGACTAGAATAATCACTTGTTTCGTCCGCGTTTCGAGGGGGCTATCTTCTTTCTTGCAACTGGTCCTCGGAACCTGCATTTGGGAAACAACGCTGCTATTCTTGTTGGCAGTACACGGTCGAGGAGAGGCAGATCGTTCTCGTATAGGTGTATGACTTTTAGGGAATGATCTGCGTAGAGTTTTCCCTTCATGTTCACAGTATCAGCGTGTGACGGGGCGGGTTCTTCCCAGTATTCGATGTAGAGGTCTAGGTCGGGTATGTGCCAATCGCATCTCATTGTATATCCGTCGAGTTCTTTGGCGAAGCTGTAGAGGTGCTTGTAGGGGAGATGGCTGTGAAGCCAATTGTCGACATGCTTCTCCCCGTAGGAATTGGTGTAGTGTCCATCCTTCGCTTTGAAGGCAGTAGCGATCTTCCTTGCACGGAACTGCGGCGGAATTTCAAGAAAGATTCTGTATAGCTCGTCGATCAGCCTTTGGCTGAGTCTATTTGGAAAGACTAGGATGCCTCTCCTGCTCACTCCTATGAGTCCCCTCTTGATCAGAGGCAGAAGTGCACCTTTGTCCACCCATGGACAGTCTAGTTTTCTCTTGACCTTGACTTGTGCAGGATACTTGCCACCAAAGGCATAGGGGACCAGGTTCGTCCCACCATCGCTAGTGGCCTCGAAGACTCCATGCAGGTGATTGGTCTCGTAGTTGTGAAGAAGGAGGATGTCGCCTGATTTGACTTGAGAGACGCGATATTTCATTGATTCGGGCAGACCGAACACCCTGTTGTCGATGCATTCCCTCTCAGTACGATTGCTGCAAAGGAACACGAAACCGCTTGCAGGCCTACTCTCCTTTCTCTCCTCCTTTTCATAGAGAACTCCACGAGGCAGAGGACGCGAGCGTAGGTCAGCAGACATTCTACATTCCACTCCCAAAACATGGCAGATATAGACGCATCTGTGTCTCCCAGAACATAGGTCTACTTCTTAGAAAAGTATTTGTGCCCACCGACTTGCCTGCTGAATTGGAAAGATAGAACTGAGGGCCTATTCTTAATGCCAAGGAATATGAGGAAGTCTCGGAATTCCTCTTCCATTCTTAGCAGCATTGAAGAGAGGGAAGAGATCTCAACGAATAGACTCACTGTACGAATGCGGTATCTGTTGCCTCCGCTACTGATTCGTAACCGAGCACGCCGACCAAAAACCCAGCTTAAATACCTTCGCATACCACGTATACTTAGTGGGAAAATGGGAGATATAACTACCGTGAAGGTTAGAAAAGCTACAAGGAATCGCTTAGCGAAGCTCGGAAACAAGACGGAGACGTTTGACGACGTCATCGACCGACTGATACGATTTTACAAGAAGAACCAACAAGCTCAGAACGGAGAGGATTAAGCAGTGCCAGTACTGGACTGGATAGGTAGGGAGCAAGTCCTCCATCATGATAGGGAAGTTCCGTTCAGGATTTTGAAGCCGATTAAGTCGCTTTCAGTAGGGAACGGTGCAGGCAACGGTAACTTGTTAATCCACGGCGACAATCTAGAGGCATTGAAGGCACTCATGCCATTCTATTACGGCTTCATCAAATGCGTGTACATCGATCCTCCATACAACACGGGCAAAGAAGGGTGGAAATACAATGACCGTGTAGATTCTCCCAAGATCCGAGAATGGTTAGGTAAGGTCGTTGGACCCGAGGCTGAAGACCTTTGTAGACACGACAAATGGCTTTGTATGATGTATCCCCGCCTAAGACTTCTGAAAGATCTGTTGCAGAACGACGGAGTGATATTTGTTTCAATCGACGATAACGAAGTGAACAATCTCAAAATCCTGATGGACGACATCTTCGGACCGAGCAACTTCATAACGCAATTCATTTGGAATACGGAGGGACACACCGACAATCAATTTCAGGTCAAGGTCAATCATGAGTACGTTTTGGCTTATGCCAAAACCCAGGAAACTCGTTTGGGGTACGTGGTTGATCCTAGCACAAGAGAGGACAGCAACCTGTGGAAGGGTCTTGCAGAAAACTCTATCACCAAAAATGGTCCAGGCAATCCTCCAAGTGAGGTTCAGCTTCCCCTTGGCTTTCCCTGTGCTGTTGACAGACTGGATCTTCCTCCATCAAGAATAGACCATAGATTTTACCAGGAGGTGGAGAGACAGGGATACATCACCCGAGAGATGACGAGGAAGTTCTCAGTTGTATATCCCATTCGCAAAGACAGAATGGTCAGCAAAGCTGGCAAACTGTCCCAAAAATGCAGGGTCTACAGTGGGTGGGCCAATGTCAAGAAACTGAAAGCATTCATTGACAATGGGTGTCAACCCGTCCAAGACAGAGGAGATACCTTAACCTTCTACATTTCCAACCGCGGTGTCATTTATTACAAAAGGGAACGAACTCGAGCTAGGAGCATCCTCTCTGTCTTACGCAATATGGGCACTACGGAACAAATGCGTTCTGAGCTTGAGCGGCAAGGAATCAAGTTTCCGTATCCGAAACCCAAACAACTGATAAAGTATTTGCTAAGAATCGGTTTGGTAGAGGACACCGGGATTGTTCTAGACTCTTTTGCAGGCAGTGGTACCACAGGACAAGCGGTCCTTGAATTAGACAAGGAGGACGGTGGTAACCGAAGGTTCATTCTAGTCGAAATGGAAGACGATGTCTGCGAGTTGATCACCCGTGCGCGACTAGAGCGGGTAATCAAGGGTTATTCGTTCCGCGGTGAGAAAGTGGAGGGAACTGGTGGCGATTTTCAATACTGTGAACTCGGGCCTTCATTGTTCGACAACGGCGGCACGATAAACAAGGAATGTACCTTTGCCGATCTCGCCAAATACGTCTACTTCACTGAGACCAAGACGGCGTTAGCATCTAGACCAAGCGGTTGCCGCCTCGGAGAATGTGAGGGCACTGCATACTATCTCATCTTTGAAGGCGTCGGATCTGCAAAGAACGTATTGAATTATAACTTTCTCAAACGTCAGGTTAGGTATGAAGACAGGCGCAAAGTGATCTACGCAGACAAATGTCTGATTGACGACGATGAGCTAGCAGACAATAATATTACTTTCAAGCAAATCCCGTACTCAATACGGGTGTTCTAGAGGCATCACAAATGATTGAGCTCAAGAAATATCAAAGAAAGACATTGGACATACTTAGCCGTTTCCTGAAAAGCGCCCTGGAACTCGATAGAACACGTGCGGGCCGAGGGGCAAAACTGGCATTCCTAGACCTTGTCGACGGCCAGTACGAAGACGAAGAATTGCCAGGGATACCCTCAATCTGCATTCGCATCCCCACGGGTGGTGGCAAAACTCTGGTGGCCTGCCACGCAATCAGTGAACTGCTTGACGAGTTCCTTCAGTACAAATGTGGTCGCAGCTTGGTGTTGTGGTTTGTTCCATCCGATACAATACGCACTCAAACCCTGGCGAATCTACAAAACCGCAGGCACCCATACCGAGAGGTCTTAGACGTCCAATTCGATAATAGTGTCAGTGTGCTTAGCAATGAGGAAGCTCTCCACATAAGCCGGGAACAACTAGAACAACGCCTCTGTATAATAGTCTCAACGCTGAGCGCCCTGAGGCGCGACGACCCCGAAGGATTGAGAGCCTACAAGGAAAATGGAGAGCTGCTCGAACATTTCAGAGACATTACCGATGCAGGAAGAACTCTTGAGAAAGATGAGGGAGGCGAAACAATACATTCCCTGGTAAATTTGATCAAAATACAGAACCCCATAGTTGTGATCGACGAGGGCCACCACGCCAAGACACCTCTATCTTTTGACATGCTGAGGTTATTGAACCCATGTTTCATTCTAGAATACACTGCCACGCCTAGACCTGAAAGCAACGTTCTGGTTGACATTTCGGCATACGAACTGAAAGAGGAAGACATGGTCAAGTTGCCCATCAAATTGCTCAGTCTTCCCCGTTGGCAGGAAGCCGTGCGAGAGGGGGTTCAGAAGAGGAATGAACTGGAGGAGATTACCAAGGAGGAAAGAGACGAATACATACGCCCAATTTCTGTCTTTCAGGCGGAACAGGAGAAATTCCACGAGGGCAAAGTGCTCGTGGACACAATTCTGAACTTCCTAACGGATGAGATGCGCATTCCCCGTCAAGAAATAGCCATCAAGACTTCCAAGAGAAATGAACTCGAACTTCATACCCCCGAACTCGGCTGCGAACTAGCGAACGAAAGATGCCCGATTAGATACATCATCACAATCAATGCACTTGCTGAGGGATGGGATTGCCCCTTCGCTTACGTCCTAGTATCGGCATCACAGATAGGGTCACGCATCTCTGTCGAGCAAATCATCGGACGAATTCTACGCCTGCCCCATGCGGCACGGAAACCAGAAGAGGACCTGAACTGTTCGTATGTGTTCACTTCATCACGCAATTTCGACGAAGCCGCAAACATTGTTATCGCTGGCCTAGAGAAGAACGGATACTCCAGAGCCGATGTGGTTTCCCTAAGGAGGGAAAGGCCAGAAGAGAAGATCATTTTCAAGAAAGTCAATCCGCGCTTCGACTGCAAGATACCTCTCATTTCAATTAGAGAACAAACAGAGGATAGGAGGCTCGAATTCTACCGAGATCTGATCGGGTCAAAGCTTGACTCAGCTCAGCAGGACACCTCAGTAGACGTGGTAGAGAGTGAGGGGAGATTGTCCATTATCGATGTCACAGAAGCAGGACAGATAACCAGAAAATACGAGAAAACTGAAGAGACACCGTCACTATCTGTCAACGAGCAGCTCACAGAGGAGGAGCTAATCAACTGGTTGGACCGTAATATTCGGAGACATGCGCTTGCGCAGCATGAGAAAAGATCCTACCTCGAAAGAGTGATCGCCAATCTCCTCTTATCTGGCCTCTCTTTGCCGAGATTGTCAACTGACAGATTTGTGTTGAAGGAAGCAGTTGGAAGAAAAATCGACAAGATTTTCTCGGACTTTGCGAAACAAACTTTCGGTAAGCTTCGCACGGAAGGACGTCTTGCTGCATCAAGAGTATTCTTTGAGTTTCCATCCCAAGTCGAAATCGTGAATCCTGCGACGGAAAATTTCAAGAGAACTCTTTACGAAAGAACGCACTCCATGAACAGAGAAGAGTTGGAAGTTGCTCGCCGCTTAGATAACCTTGACAACATCCAGTGGTGGCACAAAAACAAGGAACGGAAAGACTTCTTCTTGCAGGGTTGGAAACCAAATAGGATCTATTTTGACTTTGCAGCAAGGTCGACAAACGGCACTATAATCATTTTAGAATACAAGGGCGAAGAAAGACTGACCACCGAAGATACGGAATTCAAGGCCGCTGTTGGTAGAACATGGCACGAACTGAATCCACAGCAATGCTACTTCGCTTTGGTCTCGAAACAAGACATCGACGCGGTTTTCGATGAACTAAGGAGACTCTAGGGAGTGGTTAGATTGTTTTCTACAAGGAAGCCATGATATTCTCGACGACTAAGGAGACTTCTGCATTTGTGGTCGTTTTCCTAGTACCAGCACGCTCTGCGATGTTGCGATATGTTCAAGACACACTTTCAAGAGTCTTGATCTCAGTTGGATGAATGAGTCGTGCGCTTCGTGTGTGCGGCCGTCATATTTTGAACAGTCATCTCAGCACTTTTCATGTGTGAGGTGTAGCACAAACTCTCCTATCTTGCTTCTAGTTTCTTTTCGAACTCGTATAGTTCTTGGTTTTCCTTCGAATAGCTCGATAGCGTCTCTTCGGCCTTGGATGGGTTAATCCAGCACTTTTCAAGAATCTCTCTCACTTCTCCCTCGTTCCTTGCTATTCTGCACACCTTCTGGACGCTTACTTGTCTTGAGCATCCTTTTTGGTGTAATTTCTGATTGAAATCCGGGGCACTTAGGAGTTGAATGTTCATTCGGCCTGCGTAGGAACCCAAGCTCACCTCGTCTCCGTTTCTAGGCTTCACTTTTTCCTTGGGATTGAATGAGCTTGCCGCGAAGATTCCTATTATTCCCTGCTTCACCTGTCTTCCTTCTGATGTGTCCACTCCGAAGTCTCTGCTCCACGTTAGAACCTGGAGAAAATCATCCAAATGATCCTTATTCACCAATCCCCATTTGCATGAGAGAACGTATGTAACGGCCTGAGCGAAGACTCCGGGTGTCACTTCCCAAACGCGGTCGACTTCAGCGCTGCTTCTTCTACCATTGACCGATTTGATGAGGTGAGTTGTTATTCTTCTTGAGTCCATTCCTTTGTCTCTGTGTTCTTGAGACCAGAACTTGGCTCCCGTGGTGAACTTGTCTATGAACCACTCTGCTACGGCTTCCCAGTTGTGCCCTATGCGGTTGTCCCGGCCTTTGCTCTTTCGAATGTAGTTCTCTTTGAGTGATGTCGCGGCTTTCAAATCTTCTTGGCTTACTGATGTGTGGTAGTAGTACCTGTATGCGTTGAAGAGCTTCACTTCTCTGAGTTCCGGGTACAGTTGAAGGGCTCTAGATAGAGCTATTTCCGCTTCGAACTCTGTGCAGCTCAGCTTCTCGTGTATGTAGTTGAAGCTGACGAGGTCTCTGAGTTTGGTGGCTTCAAAGATCAGATCCTTGATTAGGTGTACTCGGTGAACAAGTGGGTTGGTTGAAGCCTTTCCTTCTAGAGCTATGCTTGTTCTTTGGATTGCCTCTTCGAGTGCGTT
>Ga0209725_1001023_pt1 | contig 16376 bp, 14 predicted proteins | sample I18A1metaG_FD_184145 | JGI IMG/M metagenome (GOLD analysis project Ga0209725, IMG submission 184145) | Lake sediment bacterial and archeal communities from Gulf of Boni, Indonesia to study Microbial Dark Matter (Phase II) - ​I18A1 metaG... | ecosystem: Environmental > Aquatic > Freshwater > Lake... | reverse complement strand
GACGAGAGCCATAAGGTCTAGAAGCTGACGGCGTGAAAGCCGAAGCCCTTCAATGTCTCGTCCTCTTCCAGCGGGGATGAGGTCAAAGAAGACGACCCTGTTTGCCCCGTGACTCCTCGCGAGCGAGATGAGTTGGCTGCTTTGGGTGTAGTTCAGCGCAGTAGCGGTTGTGGCGACGGTTGTGAACATTCCTGCTTCGGAACAGATGTCTATCGCGTCAAGGGTCTTCTCGAAGGCGCCGTCAAGGCCTCTAAACCGATCATGAGATGCCGGATCCACAGAATCGAGGCTCAGCTCCACCGATGTGACGCCGGATCGTCTGAGGGACTCCACAACCGTTCTGTCCATCAGGACCCCGTTCGAGTCGATCGAGATCGCCATCTCGTACTTTCGGATCCGCTCAATCAGGCTGCCAAGGTTGGGATTGGTCAAAGGCTCTCCGCCCGAGAGAACAACCATCGACACTCCCGCTCGCGCCATCTGATCCACAATGCTCAGCTGTTGGTCAAGGGTCAACTCGTCCGAGGAGGGTCGACTTGCTTTCTGGTAGCAGTGCATGCATCGGAGGTTGCACCCGTAGGAGAGGCTCCACACAACACTCACCGGCGCCTTGAGCGTCTGAGGAGTTCCAATGCCGTATTCAGAAATGCTTCTAAGGAGATTCCAAAGCGCTCGCCGTCCAGCTCCTTCTTGAAGGACATTCCTGACTTGCGGAGGATCGAATCCGCACAAGCGTCCAACCCAATTCAAAATTCCGTAAGCCCGAGAGTTGGGAAAAAATCTTGGCGGATCCTCTGAGTCCTCATCGGGTGTGATCATGTTAAGCAGAAACGAGACCATGCGATCCCTTGCCCGGTCAATGAGCGGAAGCGAGAGATCATCGCGCGACCTTCTCATGGGAGAGCACGGCGTCCTGAAAGGTTCCAAGTTTCCTACTTAACATCTCTCATGCCGTACCTTCCTTGGGGGCAATTCCGCAAGTTCATTGCTGTACAGACACGTCATCTAGTTTCGATAGCTTCACGAGTCAGCTTCTCTTGTCGAACGCGAAACATTCTAGTTGATATATCGGTATCCAACTAGTGCCATTCGAGATCAAGATGGAGTACGTTGAAGGGCCTGGCCCGCCTCGCCGCCTTGTGGGTCTATTTGGTTGGTTCATAGTCGCGATAGTATTCATCGGCGTGATCGGATACGGCCTCTCCGTCTACCTTGACTGGATAGTTCTGCAGTCCATGTACGCTTCCAAGGCTGGTCTCGACTGGTTCGCAATCAACTTCTACCACAACAACACATTCATCGTGGGCGCCGTTCTAGCACTTCTCTTCGTCAACCCGATCCCCAGAAAAAGCCACCTTTTCGAGGCGTTGTCAGCGCTCGGAGGCGCATTCGCACGCGTCAGAGGGGAAGAGGAGGTCGTCTCGCTCGGCCCAGGCAGAGTGGTCTGGTTGCTTTGGCAGATAGTCAAGTGGGCTGTCGCTTTTTGGATAATCGCAACCGCGAACGGTATACCCGGATTTGGCAATCTGACGATCGTTATCATGATGCTGCAAAACGGATTGGGGAGTTGGGCTCAAGTTCTCAGGATCTTCCAGCTTCCATTGGTTCCGGTTTCAGGAACGGAGCTTGTTGCCTTAGTGCCCACTATGGAGGTTCAGTACCGTCTCATCTACGATATCGTAGGCGCGTTTGTTCTTGTAGCCGTCCTCAGACTAGTTCTGATGTTGGTGCGAGATTTTGCTCGTATGAAGACAAACGCCTGGATGAGGGACCTGTTTCTGATCCTGGCTCTCATAGTTCTGGTAGTTATTGTCGGCGCACCCTACTGGGTGATGAACGTTGCGACTCCCAACAACTACCTGATCGCGGTTATTGTCTTCATCAGTTTCATCGTAATCGCGTCCTCGTTTCAGTTCGGAGTAATTCGTCGAACGATAGGCATGACGCGTCGGAAGCGTTGGCTCGTCTATCTCACGGGTCTGTTCCTGCTCGCGATACTCCTTGTGAATCTGGGCTTCGTGGTGGGTTACTCACTGAACTGGAACAACAACTGGACCGACTATGAGTGGAAACCCATGACTATGAAGGAGATCCAAGTCACGCGATGGGCCGCAGGCTTGGAGAACTTCGTGACAGAACCCCTCTCAACCCTCCCTGCCGGCAACACTAGCATGATAGTGTCGCTGGTGAGGCAGTGGGATCATGACGCATCGTACACGAAGATGAAGAACCAGATAGGCGTGAACTGGATGAGACTGAGTGAGTCGCACATAATCTATCTCAACGGCCACGAATACTGGGCTGCCCCTACAACAATCAACTACCCGGCCGATGATTGGATCAGTCACCGCCTGATCTATACGCACGCTGCCAGAATAATTGTGATCGACAGCCACACCGGCGAATACGTCACGGTCCAGCAGGCATTTGGAGTCAAAGCTGAACCGTCGATCTACTACGGTGAGGAAATATCCGATGACGTCTATGTTCATGTCAGAGGATTCGAGGAGATCGGAAACGCCTCGTACACCGGGGAGCCTGACTACCTTCTGTCGGGCTGGCAGAGGATGTTGTGGTTCCTCGTCAAGGAAGGCCAAGTAGGTTTTGCGTTCAGTCCTCCTCAGGATGAAATGATGATGCTCCACAACAGAGATGTTCAGCGAAGAGTTCAGGATATTCTGATAGGCGGGCTGACTACGGATCGCGCAGCCTATCTCGTCACAGACGGGAACCGCATCTACTACTTGGTACAAGTCTACTCGAACTATCCGATCCATTCTGGATTCTCAGGGAGCAACTACCTCAGGTTCTTCGGCATTGTTCTGGTCGACATTGAAGATGGGCGCATGTATCCTTACGTGATTGCCAAACCAGACGGCTTCCTAATGGATTTCTACCGAAACTACTACTCGTCTTGGAAATCGCCGCCTGACTGGGTCATCTCGCAGCTCCGTTATCCTGAAGATCTTCTCGGTACCCACGACAACCCTGGTCAGCTCGACGTGGATTTCAAATTCCACGTGAATGATCCGTTCGTTTGGAGATCCGGCTCGGATTTCTACGAGCGGCCGGAGGCTACGGAAGTGCTCTATATCCTTGCGACGTCTGGAAATCGAGCTGACTTCGTGGGACTGCAGCTGGTAGAATATCAGGCGTCTCCTGGTAGGAACCTAGCTGGACTGTTCATAGCCTATGGTAGCGACCAGCTGGGGAAGGTGAATCTTTACAGAATATCCAACTCGACAACCCAGCTGATTGGGCCATCTGCAGCTTTGCAGGCGCTTGAGACGGACGACTACGTGCGTCAACAGCTGACCCTCTTGCCAAACTACAGACTTGGAAACATCTTGCTCTACCTGATAGGGAATCGGCTGTACTACTTCATACCCGTCTACATCAATACAGAAGTCCTGAACGCTGTCATCACGAAGATGGCGTTCGTTACAGTGGTCGACGCCGCGACTGGAGCGAAAGTGGCGGTTGGAGGAGATTCATCCGAAGCATACTATGCGATATCCGGAGAGATTCCCACAAAGCTGGGAGATGCCGAGCGTGAGAAGAAGCTCAAGTCCCTGTTCACGGACGAAGGGTTCTCCCTCGTGAGCCCGGCGAAGATCAGCGCGAACGTGGAGATCCAGATTGCCAACTTCACCTACGTCGATGAGTCGCAGTGGTCCACCGTTAGCGCAACCGTCGACGGCTTCATCACCAACTACTGTCAGAAGTACGCTGTCAGTGAAGTTTACTATTGGATCGCAGCGGACGGTAGTCTCAACTTTGGAGCGCTCGTCTCGGTTGGTGGGGTCGTGAGACTCTACTACATCACTGTACAGATCAGGTAGGTGTAGTAGTTGTCATCAACTCATGAAGAGTTCGAACTATGGTTGACGAGCAAGTACTCGAACCCGTTCTGGATCGGACGCCACAGGTTCGAAAAGAGCATCACCGGCGAGATTCGCGTGGACAACGGCGTATTCAAAAGAGAAGAGGCGATCGTTCTATTTCGAATGCTGAAATCGCGCGACCCGTTTACTCGACTCAACGCGAACTTTGTCATCTGGGAGAGGAACAGAAGCCTACTAGTGCTGCTACTAATTGTGACACTAATACTCCTCGCGCTTGTTGTGATAAGGATCCGAAGATAGGAGGCCGAGCCTAGACTGACGTGAAGCACGCGGTAGCCCGCGAGCAAGTTGCCGCGCTACTGTGCGAGCACTTCATCCTCGCTTGTGGCCTTTGAAACGCTCCTCTTTCGAGACGTTGCCCCTTTCATGATATCCGCGAGACTCCCAGTATCCGTCTTCGTATCGTTCCATGAATTCGATCTTGGTAAGCCACTTCGTGCTCTTCCAGCCATAGAGATGAGGAATGAAAGGCCGGGCGGGGAAGCCTTGCTCGATTGGAATGGGGTTACCATTCATCTTCAGAGCGATCAGAGAATCCTCAATCATCGCGTCTTCTAGGGGCACAGGCGCCGTGTATCCATCCGCGCAGTGAAACATGACCCATCTGGCCTCAGACATCACTCCAGCAAGTTTCGCCAGCTCACGGAAAGCCACTCCCTCCCAGACTACATCCTTGATCGACCATGTGGTTACGCAGTGGAAATCTCTTGTCAACTTTACTTGGGGGAAGCGTTGCAGCTCTTCGAAGGAAATGCTCAATTCCTTTTCGACGAGTCCTGAGATCGACAGACGCCAAGTCTCGAGTCTGATCTGCGGCACACCTAGTGCCGAGTAGAGCGCCCACCGTTTCGCGTAGAACTGGCCTGGAGCCAATGGAGTCTGGACTGCCATGAATTCACTCAACCTTTCTGATCTAGCCTGCCTCTTCTGCGGTGAGCGGGCTGGGGCCACAGACGGGGCAATCCAGTTCTCCCCAGTCTCTGGGACACGCGTGGCTACATTCTGGGCAACATACGCACTCTTCGATAGTGTTGCCGCACACACTGCACCGCTTCGTCATGGCATGCCTCCTGCACGAGGGGCCAAGAGAGGCGCGGAATAGGCTAGAAAGACGTTTCGCCTCTCAACCTCAAGGCACCTTGTCACGGGCTTTTGTGAGCGCAGAGGTTTTCACCATGAAAGTTCAATAGAGTAGAACTAGGTCGGAGGTTCTCAACATGAAAGCCATTCCCCAGCTGATAGCGGAAGGTAACGTACTGCCTGAATCCTGGGAGAAGAGTCTGCTCCTACTTCGTGAGCAAGGAGTCAAGTCGCGTAAAGAGTCGTATACGAACAAGACCGGCGTCGACGAGATCCTTGAGGCGTCAATGAAGATAATCGTGAACGAGCCGTTGAAAGAGCCCAGGATACATGTGGGCTGCGAGGGCCTCATGAGTCTTGAAGACTACGTCGACGAAGTGCTTCACGGAACCAAGGACGCGTGGATCGGGCGCGGATGGGACTACACGTATCACCAACGGCTGTTCGAATACGAGCACGGAGGGCGGAGGATCGATCAGGTCGGTCAAATTATCGAAAAGCTGAAACCGACTTCATTCTCGAACAGGGCTCAGGCGATCACGTGGATGCCTTGGAAAGACTACGAGGTCGCTGGCCCTCCATGCCTCCAACGGATCTGGTGCAAGATCATCGACGACGAATGGCTTGAGATGCACACCAGCTGGAGGAGCAGGGACGCCTACAACGCCGCGTTCATGAACATGTACGCCCTGACACTGCTTCAGAAAATGATCGCGGACAAGATCGGAGTCAAAGTGGGCAGGTACGTCGACGACAGCGACAGCTACCACGTCTACGACAGGAACTTCCAAAGTCTTGAACGGTTTGCGACTGCCGTAGAAGCCTCAAAGAAAAGCGGTAGGCCATCATGGATACCTAGCACCTCGTTGAAGATCTTCTCGAAGAACAAGTGACCATTGCGTTCCACAAAGAATTCATCCTAAGATAGAGCTTTATCCCGTTTCGCACAAGTTGCGGGAGCCCCGTGGCTAGAAGTAATTTCGTTTGACTGTGCGCAGATCGCGAGGACGATTCTCGGAGCGAGGGTCGTTGGCGCACAAGCTTGGTGTTGCGCATGTCAGCACGCTTGCTCCCAGAGCCTGCGGCATAGCAAATTTCACGCGTGATCTAGCGCTCGCGCTCGGACATAGTAGGTTGGTTGCACGGAATGTTTTCGTTGCCGTTGAAGAAGACGGGGTCTCACGTGAATATGACTCTAAGCCTCTTTGCATAATCTGGCAGAATAACGAGTCTTCGTACCAGGAAGCAGCCCGCCTTCTGAACCGGTCCGGCTTGGATGTGATACATGTGGAGCATGAGTATGGGATCTATGGGGGAGACTGGGGCGAGTACGTTCTCGATTTCTCGACCGTGATAACGAAGCCGTTGGTCGTTACCTTTCATACGGTCATGCGAAATCCGCCGGAGAAGGCTGTTGACGTTCTTGCACGGCTAGCGGGTTTGGCGGGTGCAGTTGTTGTGACTGTGCCTGCCGCCAGGGATCTATTGCATGAGATCTATCATGTGCCGAAGAAGAAGATTCAGGTCATACCGCATGGGAGCCCGGAATCTCGCACAGGAGAGAAGAACGCGGCGAAGGCAGTTCTCGGACTTCAGGGAAGGATCACTGTAATGACCCTTGGGCTGATCAATCCCGGAAAAGGTATCGAGTATGGGATTCAAGCGGTTCACCGTATCGCAGCAAAGTACCCTAACATACTCTACCTCATAGTTGGCCAGACTCACCCCATCGTGCGAAAACGTCAAGGGGAGCAGTATAGGGAACGACTCCAAGACCTTACGCGCAGTCTACGCCTCGACGCCAACATCAAATTCATCGATCGATACCTCAGCGAAGGCGAGAAGGAACTCTACTTTTTGGCGACCGACATGTATCTGGCTCCTTATGTCGGACGTGATCAGGTTTCAAGCGGAACGATTACCGAAGCCTTGGGTTTTGGGAAATGTATTGTCTCGACCCCTTCCACGTTTGCACAGGCAGCTCTTGCTAATGGGAGAGGTCTCTTTTGTGATTTCAACGACCCTGAATCAATCGGTGGCCAGATCGAAGAGATTCTCAGTAATCCATCGACGAGATTGAAGCTTGAAAGGAAAGCGTTGGATTTCTCTCGAAAGCTGACTTGGCGAGAGGCTGCGAAAGCGTACAGCAGGATTTACCAGAAAACGTCAGAGGCAGGAATGATTGCGACAACGACATCAGCCCGTTAACTTGGCTCACTTCAGATCTCTGAACGACGCCGTCGGAATCGTTCAGTATGCTCCGTACTCGAAGCCTGACCTGACTTGGGGCTACACGACAGATGATGTGGCACGTGCTCTTGTGTTTGTTTGCCGTGCCTCCAGTGTAATGGGTGAATCGGAACGGAGGGAATTGGCGCGCAAGTACGTTGCCTTCCTAGACAAGATGCGAGGGTCAGACGGACGTTGGAGCAACGAGATGAGAAGCGACGGCAGCGTCGTTGACTCGCCTTCAGATAGGGACCATCTCGGTCGCGTGATCTGGGCGGCTGGTTGCTATGCGAACTCTTCACTTTGCAGGGAACCAGCATGGTCGCGCAACAGCATTGAGACAGCGCTTCGGTGGGGGCTCGGCGCATTGTCTCCAAGAGCCAAGGCCTATTTCCTGCTCGGAATCAGCGAGTTTCTCAAGGCCGACCCCAATTCAAGGCTGGCTGAGGCCGCGAGCAAATTGGAGGAGCACTTGATCAATTGGTATCGCGGCGTCTGCCGTCCTGATTGGAGATGGTTCGAAGAGATGCTCACCTACGACAACGCCCGACTTTCGGAGAGCCTTGCTGCGTACTACGAAATCATGCAGGATTCGGTCAGCTTGAACGTAGCCTGTGAATCTCTAGAGTTTCTAGTGGACGCTCAGACCGTAGAAGGTGTGTTCGCGCCGGTCGGGAACAAGGGTTGGTATCGAGTGGGCGGACCCAGAGCGCTCTACGACCAACAACCAGTCGACGCGGGCGCCACCGTGGAGGCCTGCAATAGGGCATACCGAATAACGCGAGAGAACCGTTACTTGGATTGGTCAAGATTGGCTCTTGACTGGTATACTGGTTTCAATCTTAAGGGACTAGCTGTGTATGACAGCGCCACAGGCGGATGTTATGACGGTCTCACCGAGGACGGGCTTAACCTGAATCAAGGAGCCGAATCCGTACTGTCGTACTTGCTCGCTGTAACAAGCTTCTAAGGAAACGCGCCTCGTGTCAGCTGTAGGCTTTCAGAGTCTCAATCATTGGTTTCATTGGAAGGCTTGCTACACAGCAAACCCGGTCTGCCGCGCCGTAGAAAACCTTAAGCACGCCCTTGATGACCACCGCGCCCTCCGGAAAGACGACGTTGGGTACGAGTCCGACTCGCTCGAACTCTTGCTCAGGCTCTAGTATTGGTTCAGGAATTCGGGCGATGACGCGGCGGGGTTTCTCAAGATCGAGTAGTGCGGCCCCCGCGCGGTATACCGAGTGACGGTCCACACCGTGATAGATTACCAGCCAGCCGTGGTCGGTTCGGATCGGCGGCGGGCCGATTCCGATCTTCTTCTCTTCCCACTTGTACAGCGGTTTCATTACTGTGTTTGCTTCGACGCGTTTCCCGTAGTCCTTCCAGTAGGGGTTCGATGTGCGCATCTGCTCAAGGTTTTGGAAGCAGTCTAGCTGAATGTCAGGCGCCACTCTGTGGACCACGACGACTTCGCCGTTAATGGTTTCAGGAAACAGGGCGCAGTCCTTGTCGTCGAGGTCAGGACCGACGATGCCGTGGCGTTCATAAGTCTTGAAGTCATGAGTCGAAGCCAAAGCGATTCGGGGTCCCCTCCTAGAATACGCCGTGTAGAAGACGTAGTATGTTCTGTCGAAGGCTGTAATGCGTGGGTCTTCGCAGCCGTGCTCCTCCCAGGGACCGTCAGGGGAGAGGGCGGGCTTGGTCGGTCGGTCTAGGATCGTTTCCCCGTCTACTGTTGTTGCATATCCTAGCGAGGAGATCCCTCGATCGTTGACCGCCCTGTAGAGTATGTGGGTAACTCCACCATCCATTACGGCTCCCGGGTTGAAGGTTGCCCTGCTCTCCCAAACCTGCTGAGGTCTTGGCTCGATGATGGGGTTACTTGAGCTTCGGGCTAGCTTGACATCCATATCGCTCGACCGCGAGTGTTCTACTGTCTGTCGCGGCACGGCACGGATCATTGTCTTTAAGGTTTCTCGCTACGTCCTAGAACTCTGTTATCACAATGGACATCTTGGCCCATGGCACCAGTGTCCGTTGAAGGTGGCCGTAGGGCCATAAGGTCTTAAGTCCAAAGCTTTTAGGCGGACCGACTCGAAGCATAGCTTTGGCGCAGATCGTGGCGGTTGTCAAAGGCTCCGTTTCGCAGACTCTGGAGGAGAGTTTCAGGCGTAAGGCTATGGAGAAGTACGGTTACTCGAAGGGTGCGATCTCCAAGGCGTTGGAGAAGGCGATAGAGTTGTGGCTCGAACTGGAGACAGATGAGACCGAGGAGAAGAAGGCTAACAACGACGCGTACGCCAAACTGAAGGATGAGATTCTTCAGGACTACGCGGGGAAGTACGTATCCATAGCTCAAGGCAAGATTGTGGCCTCAGGAGACTCGTTGAGGGATGTTTGGCGCGCAGCCAAGGGCAAAGCTTCCCACAGGCTGGTCTTCAAGGTGGGAGAAGAGCCTCCTAGAAGAGTGCGTCTAGGTTGGAGAGTCTCGAGGGAGGAAACTGGCCATACGAGCAAGTAAACGGCATCGGTGTTCCCGTAGTCGGCGTCAGCATCATGAGGCCGACAGGAAGCTTTCCGGGAAAGAATGAACTGCCCGCAAGGATAGACACAGGATACGACGGCTTCTTCTTAATCTCGGAGGCTCTACGACAAGCTGAAGCTAAGGTTGTCCGAGCTGCCTAGAGAGGTTTGGGCTACAGGGAAGTCGGTGACCGGAGAGCTCTTTGCCCTGAGAAGAGCTTCCCTGATCGTCCAAGTGCCAAGGGCAAAACTCAGTCTAGAAGGATACGGGGAGACCTTCAAGGGTAACCACGAGAACCTTCTTGGTCTAAGGTTCCTAGAGGTCCTCAGGATTACTCTAGACGGACCCAACAAGATGACGCGCCTCCTCTAGCGCGTAGATCTCGACGAGCAGATAGGGTCAAGCTGACACGTTTTTCAAGCGCATACTCGAATCGAAAACAGTACTGTATCTCATCGAAGCCTTTGCGCGGATCTGACCAACTCTCTCACGCGCAATTCGTCGACCGGCCTTTCGGTCACTTCATCCTCTTTCAGGCTGGTTCCGACGATTGCGCCGTCCGCTTCTCTGAGTAGTTCGGCTGCATTTAGACTCGTCAGACCGCTGCCTATCAGAACGGGCCTATCGGGGACGCTCTCTTTGACTCGACGTAATTGGTCTTTGTCCGGTTCCGCTCCAGTGTGGGAACCGGTCACGATCAACGCGTCAGCCATCCCTCGGTATGCGGTGTCGCGGGCGGATTCCTCGATCCTTCTTGAAATGATAGGCGCCGCGTGTTTTGAGCGCACATCAGCATAGACCTGCACGTCCACTGCGCCGAGTTGTCTTCTATACCGCATAAGGTCATGCGCGCATCCGTTTATGATACCTTGATCGGTCACGAGAGATTCCGTAAGCACATTCACTCGTACGAAACGTGCCTGGATAACGTGCGCAATCGCAAGCGCTGCGAGAGCACCATTTCTGAGGACGTTCACTCCCATCGGAAGGTCCACCTCTCTAGAGATCTCTCTTCCAATCATCGTCATCGACGCGACGGTTTCCGGGTCACTCGGAGTCGGTTTGAACGGTGTATCCCCATAGTTCTCTATTATCAGTCCGTCAGCGCCTCCGTTCTTCAGAGCTTTTGCATCACGCAACGCGGCGTCTAGCGCCTGAGAAATTCCGTCGTCACTGTACCGTGGGGAACCGGGCAGCGGGAGAAGATGGACCATTCCAATCAGAGGTTTCTGAGTCTTGAAGATCGCTTGGAATGAAGCCACGCGGTCAGCTGTGTTCATGCCGCATCAACTGCATCTTTCACGTGTGAGATATCTATGCCTTCGCGCTCAGAGTTGTCGCGTAAGAACAGAGAGATCTTGGCGCCGCCTTGCGCTGAAGTCAGGCCGAGAGCGGAGGCCCCGGGTAGGATCACATCGCAGATACGTGGCGGAGTTTCACAACTTCTCATTTCGAATGCGTGGAGGAGTAATTCTTGCCTTGTGACGTATTGGCGCGGCGAGCGACGTATTCGATTCAAGATGATCGAGTGGAGGGGGAATTGTCGTTAGTTCGTCGGACTGATTCCGTGTCTCCAACTGAAGTGGGCTTTGTGCCTCACGTTGACGCGTTTAAGGGTCGTCGAGAGACGACACCTCGAGCTTGCGGTGCAAGGCAGGACGTGCCGAGCTGACAGAGTGATCCTAGGCGGTCTTCAGGTATTTCTCCAAGACGTCACGAATGAGTTGGGACCGTGAAGCGGCCTTGCCTTCCTCTATGCGATCGTCAATCTTGTCTAGTAGCTGCAGGGGAAGCGTTATGGTCACATTTGCTTTTCGTTCAAGTCTGCGTCCGGGTCGCCTGCCTGGCATGATGGGGCACCAATCAGTCCCGCAGAGGTGAGGCCCTGCGTCGTCTTCGGATGAGAGTCAGAGCCACAAGTCCGCCTACTAGGCCTATCAGCATTGACTCTACGGGGAAGCCCGGTATGGGCCCGCCGGAGGGACAGATCGTTACAGTCTGACTTTCCGTAGTCGTAATTGTCGCCGTGCTTAGCGTGGTTGTCTCCGTCTGCGTTTCGGTGACTGTCTCCGTCTCCGTTTCGGTGACTGTCTCCGTCTCCGTTGTCGTAACCGGGGGAACCGGCTCAAACGCGTAGAGTCTATTGTCGGGAGCATTGGAGCCAAAGTATAATGTCGATCCACTAATCGCTGGGTTTGGGGCTACAAGACCAGCAATGTCGCCTATTGGGGCGGTGGCCGGAAAGCTCCATAGCCAGCTACCGGTGTTTATGTCGATTGCGTAGAGATTCTGGTCAAGCGAGCCTATGTAGACCGTCTGGCCGCTCACGGTCGGCGAAGATCTGAACGGGAGTAAGCCAGTGGACGGAAACGTCCAGCACGGCACCCCGTCGGCCGCACGCATCGAATAGGTATTGCCGTCGTCGGAACCGAATATCACCGCCAATGTTGGGCCAGGAGGAGGAACGCATGCAACGGGTGGATTGGGAATGGATGCGACTGCTGGAGATGAACGTATGTCAGCTCCCACTGGTTGGCTCCAGACGACAGCTCCACTCGCTGCAACGAGCGCATAGAGCCTATCGTTATCAGCACCGAAGAACACCAGGTTTTGACCTGCCACGTTGGCGATGGCGGGCGATGATCGAACGTCGTTGCCAACGCCAATTGCTGGGAAGATGCCGAGCGTAAATGTATCCCAGAACTTCACTCCATTGCCGAGGTTTATGGCGTATAGCATACCCTCGGCCCCGGGCGCCGCGTCGCTGCCGATGAAGAGAGTTGAACCTAGAATGGCCGGGGAGGACACAAAGGGCCCGGCAGCGGCGGCATCGGTGAACGGATCCCCACCACCTGCCACCCAACCTGGATACAGTGCCCCTGTTGCTGCCATAAGTGCATACACCTGTCCAGGGAGGCTCCACACGCCGAAGATCACCACTTGATCTGTGCCGATCGTGGTTACTACAGGCGACGACCGTACGGGACCGGCGGGCGCCGGTACCAGAAGTGTCGTATCCCAAAGCTTGGTCCACGTGGCGCCGTCGTCTCGAATCGCGTAGAGGTTGAAGTTGTCGTTTCCGGCGAATATGACCGTCTGCCCGCCAACGGTCGCCACAGTGGGCGACGAAAGCCATGGGCCTACTGGGACTGGGAGTGCTTCGGTGAAGGCCCAGATAATGTTCCCCGTCGCCGCATCTATCGCGTAGAGATTGTTGTCGGTGGATCCTACGTAGAGCCTAGAACCGAAGATTGCAGGAGAACTGATAACCGCGCCGGCAAAGGTTTGCCTCCACTTCAGGTCCAGCGGTGGTATGATAACATCGGTGGTGACTCCCGTGCGTAGCGGGTTGTTGCGGTACATCGGCCAATTCGCAGGGGAGGCTGCCCCAAAGTTCAAGCCTACCACGAGAATCGTCAACATGATCAAAGCTGAGATTGGAACCCGTCTCTTCAACTCAGACACGTCGCTCTTCGTTTCCCGCGGAAGAGTAAAATAATATTAATCAAATACGCAATGCTCAGTTCGTCTCCGATCAGGTTCCAAAATCGGAGAAATGGGCCAAAAGGGGTCAGAAATTAGCTCCTTTGAAGTGTGAGTTGGCGCCAGAAGGCCCCGGTGCCAATAATCACTCGAACCATGTCAACCCCGAATCTCAACCCGGCGGGTCTTGCACATTTAGGTGACTAGGATAGAAGGATGGCCATCGGAGACCGGTCATCTTCACTTATCGTGGCCTGGCGCAATCGCCGTGTTCTTGCCGGGCCCACTACCACGCCTACATTGCGACGATTGAGGGTTACGATGCAGAAGAGTGTGGCCCCAAAACGGCGTGATAGTGATGATGCATCCGCCGCACAGTTAGCAGGCGGCCAGCGTGTTATCGGCTCGAAGACTCAGGCGAGGTTATCGGCACTGTCGCAATTGGGGGTGCCACGCGCTATCGCCCTTCATATTTTTTGCTGCCTTCATCCAGGGTGATGACATTGCCTCGCGAATGTTCTCTGTGCGGCAAGACTACAGGAGGCACGATATCCTGTACAGAGGTACGCGGGATAGCGGTGATGTGTGGGGACACTCCTGTGGATTGCCAGACGTGAATCCTCCCCATTCCTAGGCGAGTGGCATCAGCTGACTCTTGGCGGCGTCATCGAGCGACAGATCCGAAAGGGCTTAACCAAAGCCTCTACTTGTACCGAGGTGATGGCAGAATGGGCCACGTGGAAATTCAGCTAAAGCTAGGGAACCCAGTCGATCCAACTCGCAAGCCCCTTGAACGAACTGCGCTTGTTGACACGGGCGCGACATTCACGACCATACCAAGGTCGATATCAGAGGAGCTGGGACTCAAGACAATAGGCAAACGCAGGGTTAGAACCGCGACCGAGTTCAATACGCTCGATGAGAGCTTTGCTTCAGTTGAGATTGACGGCAATGTCACAGTGACACCCGTCCTAGTCAGCGAGAAGCTTGACAAGATCTTGGTAGGCGTCATCACACTTGAAGCCCTAGCGGTGACCGTAGATCCAACGACGGGACGCCTGAAGGAAGCAGAAACTTACCTGCTCTTCGAAAGCAAGGTGTGATCCCCTTCGTGCCGCAAATTGCTTAAGATTCGACTGGAGACCTGCGCAGTTGTGACAAAGAGCAAACCGCGAACTTGGAGCCCAAAGGCACTTCGATGAAGTCGTACATGCGGCGCAAGAGCGGCATCGTCTTGGGGTAAACCTTATCGTGACTAGGCAACCAATCACTTGACCGTAGACTCAGGTTTTCCAGAAGCGCTTCAGAGGGCCAGGAGCATGAGTTCACCTTGGGTAAGAGGTTCCGGCTTCATCCTCATCATCTACGCCGCAACACTCGCTGGCATTACTCCGTCGATTCCATCTCTCTCTTTGTCAGGCTGGGAAGAACGCGAAGAATTGAAATCGTTGTCGCTTGGGGCGGCAGCCGACTCGTACGTCACCTTCACCGCAGTTTCTCTCACAAAGGATGCGAACTTCGGCGGCCTTTCTTACCTGAAGGTTTCCTCGTATTTGGGCACAGCCCCCTCGGAGGAGAGCGCTGCATACCTCATGTTTGACTTGTCCGACATTCCGCCAGGCGCGGTCGTGCACTCTGCCGTTCTCGTTGTTTACCAGCTTGCCGCATTCACGAGCCTCTCTGTCGCTGATGCGTGCTGCCTAGAGGTGTATAACGTAGCCGATCCCGATTGGACCGAATACGGAATTACCGGGTCAAACGTTCCTCACGAGACAGCGGACTTGTCCACCGCGCATGTCAGGATTCTATGGGGCCGCGAAGCGCGATACGCGTTTGATGTGACCAAGGACGTTAGGGCAAGTCTGTCGTCCGAGAATCTGGCTTTAACAGAGCGCTTGGCATCCAGCCTCGTGCCTTTGCCGGGGGAGGTGACTTTCGGGTTCGCGTCTCGGGAAAGCGATGTACCGGAGCAGAGGCCCAAGTTAACCATCAGGTACACATCGACGGAGGAGTTGAACAAGGTCAGTCTAAAGGAGGCCGGAAAGACGTTGCTCGCCGTGACAACTACTTCAAGAGAGGTCACGGTGAGCGAGGTGAGGCCCCTGCATGAATACGCTATAGAGTTGAAGGAGGAACATGAACATGGTTGGGCAAAGATCACCATCGACAAGAGTGCGTTCTTCACTAACCCATACGTCACGCCAGGTCGAGCCAGATACTACGAGGATTCGAGCTACTACATCCTCGTAGTTGAGTACGGGAAATCCGTTGGCAGACAAAGAATCTCGGTGATCAGCCACAGCATAGGCACGTTCGACGAGGAAGGAAGACCCAAGCGTATCTTCGACTTGGGAGGAGAAGTCTACGTGGAGGGCGTAGGCTTCGACCCCAGACGTGTCATCGATGTCTACCTCCTACCGGACGGGGGTCCTCTAGAGTCTGCCGCGACGATAGCCAGGGCTACCGTGACCGCTGACGAGGAAGGCTACATTCAGTCAACCATGATATGGAGAGCGAACAGGCCGGGGATCTACGATATCTGGGCTGACGCCAATAGAAACGGCGCCTTTGACGATCAAGACATCATTAACGACAAGAACACGGAGGCCTATCCGATGGTCACTGTCCCGGAATTCAACGTTGCTGCGCCGCTCCTGCTAGCAGCCTTGGTCTTTCTCCCATCATGCTGGTCTAGGACTCATTTGATCAAGAGAGAAGTTGCTAAACGAGGGTCCAATGCGGCTCCGTTCACTTCCGACCCTGCGTCAAACCGGCCCTAAGCTAAGCTGAAAAAAGGGAGAGGAGAAGTGGATCGTCTCTACGCCTTGCGCCGTCTCCACTTCACGGCCGCTCGGAGTGCAAGCACTGGCGCGATTATGTAGGTTGTGACTGAGAGGATCGCGGCTACGGCGAAGGCTACGATTGAAGCGATGTCGCCTGCCCAGCTGAGCGCTCCAAACGTCGCCGCAGCTAGGTAGACGATGCCTAGCAGAGGCACGAACAGAACACGGAACACTCCGCGTGACAGTTCGCTGCCCGCGATGGCGTAGGCGAGCGGGGGCGACCATGTGTAGTAGAACGTGTTCCAACCGTCACGTAGCACGCCGCCCGCAGATGTTGACCCGATCTGCTGGTCGCGTACGTATCGCATGTAC
>Ga0209725_1001021_pt1 | contig 16386 bp, 14 predicted proteins | sample I18A1metaG_FD_184145 | JGI IMG/M metagenome (GOLD analysis project Ga0209725, IMG submission 184145) | Lake sediment bacterial and archeal communities from Gulf of Boni, Indonesia to study Microbial Dark Matter (Phase II) - ​I18A1 metaG... | ecosystem: Environmental > Aquatic > Freshwater > Lake... | reverse complement strand
AGCAAGGCCAGAGAGAGACGAAGGAGAGATCGGTCATCGTCAAGTCGTTTGGCTCCAGCGGAACCTGAAGAGGTACAAGCGATGGCGCAAACTCGTCATCATGCATCATCACCTGATCCAAGTTCCCGACACTGGCCCAGACAATATTCCGATAGTAGATGCTGGAGACGCGCTGCGAGCACTGGTAAGATCCGGGGCGGACCTAGTCTTGGGCGGGCACAGGCACAGGCCATGGATGTGGGACGTCCAAGACCTCACAGTACTGCACGCTGGGAGCGTCTCCTCAGAACGTCTGAGAGGCTTCTTCCACAACTCCTACAACATGATAGAAATCACCAGAGATGAAATCAAGACCAAGCTGAAAATTGTCGGCGGGAGGTCTGTCAGTTTCAAGGAAGTATTGGAAAAACCGATTGGGGTGAGAATCTAGACCTTAGCAGCGCGCATCTCTGGCTCTACATGGACTAGGACTTTGGATGCGCCTTTGATCCGCGTTCGCAAGGCTTCCTCGATCCTAGTCGAGATCTCATGTGCCTCTGAGACCGCCAGACTTGCGTCTAGAACGCACGTCACAGTAAGATGAAGACCATCTTCGGCGCTGTGAACGGCAATATCACGACAGGTTTTCACGCCATGCACACTTAGAGTCATCTCCCTGACAGCGTTCACAACCCGTTGGGACTCCGATGTCACATCCGCGCTGGTAAGCGGCATCTCATCCGCAGATTCTATGTGCGTCACGACTTCCGCCACCTCGGGTATGTTCGATTTGACCGCTGATTCGAGTTTGCTTGCAATTCCGTGAGCAGTTTCGAGGCTAGCATCAGGGTCAGCCTCAAGATGCATCTCTACGTGAAGACCCTCGTCCGTGTCATGCACCTCGATGTTGTGAAGTCCCCTTATCCCGTCGATCTGAAACGCAAGCTTCCTAACTTTCTCCGCCAATCCCGTCTCCGGTCTCGCCACAGGCTGAGTTCTAACAACGATGTCGCTGTTGGGTTCCAGTTTCCGGATTGTCCGCTCGACCTCGACCGCGATCGCGTTTACCCTTTCAAAGCTCAACGAGTTGTCGACAAGTACCTCGAGGTCAACGAAGGTTTGCGCTCCAGATGGCCTTACCCTTACCCGGCGACAAGACTCAACCCCTGGAATTCTCAGCACTTCAGCTCGGATGGTTTCAGCTAGCCCTTCGGGCGCTCGGTCCAAGAGCACGAGGACCGTTCTCCTTGCAAGCCGCAAGCTCAGTACAACCACCACCACGACTACACCTAGGGCCGCAAGTGGGTCCGCCACTCGATAGCCGAGGCTTACAAAAAAGAGCCCGGCAATGACGGTGACAGAGCTCAGAATATCAGTGCTGAAGTGAAGGGCATCCGCTTCGAGCGCTTGGCTTCGATATTTCTTCGCAACTCGGTAGAGAGCGCGAGATCTGGAAAAATCCAGCACGATCGATGTGGCCATAACTGCGAAGCCGGCCAGACTTGCTTCCACGTGAACTTCTCGGAAGAACAAGCGTTGTGTCGCTTCATAGCTAATCCATGCACAAGTAGCGAGGAGAAGCAGTGTCTCGACCAAGGCCGAGAGGCTTTCGTATTTTCCGTGGCCGTAGAGATGATCTTTGTCTGGAGGCTTACTAGAGGTTCTTACCGCGTAGACTGTTGTAGCTGCTGCTACTAGGTCGAGGCCCGAGTGCAGTGCCTCAGAGATTATCCCCAGACTGTTGGTGAGGATGCCAACGATAGCCTTCAGTGAGGTCAGCGCTACCGCTACGAGGAGGGAGGAGAATGCAACGCTTTGCTTCTCGCGCGACGATGTCACGTTTGGGTCAGTACCGACCTTCTTTGGGGCCTAGGGGCAAAGCCTAGCATCGTTGACGAATGGTAAAGGGTTTTTGAGTCTCCTAAGAATCACCCAGCCACAGTCCTGATGGATATGAAGCGCCTTCGCTCGATCTACGCTGAACGAAGAATCCGAGACCTCCCACTACTGCGGAGGTTCATGCAGGCGCTTGATGAAGATGAAGGACTAAGAATAGAAGGGAACGTGCCGGACTTGGCGAACGGCGGGTACATCTTCGTCGGATTCTACAGAGGGAGCTACTGCGTCAACCTGTGCGACCGTATCCGAGACCGGCAATCTCAGAAGTATACGGTCGGATCCAATGATAGGTGGTTCTATTTTGAGAAGTTCTCCGACGTTTGGAAGTTCCTGCGACCGCTCATTCGGAAACCGCTTAGGGCCTGGCTGTACTAGTCTGCCGGAATCCCGATAACACCGGACAGGGCGAGTATTCTATTCACCGCTGCCTCGCAAGTACTCGAAGCAAATCTCCGGGATCTCACCTTGCGTTTTACGGTGTCGAGGAAACGGGTCAGAACCCTGACCGCTCTTGCTGTGTCGAAATCATCGTCCATAGCTGCGATGAAGTCAGCCTCGATTCGTGATACATCTCTTAACAGCCGTAGATCCCACTTGCCGGCAGGTTTCTCTGACGAGCAAGATCTCAACTGCCGGACAGTCTCTCGGATTGACTCCAGTTCGCGTCTGGCATTTAGTAGCCTACTCTTCGAAAAGTTCGCGACTTTTCTGTAGTGAGTGTTTGCGAAGAACAAGCGCAATTCTTCTTTGGTGTAAGAGGCAAGTGCGTCTCTAATCCTTACTACGTTACCGAGCGATTTGCTCATCTTCACGTTGCCCACATTCAGCATCCCGGTGTGGACCCAGTACTTGACGAATGGTCTCCGGCCGCTCAGCGCTTCGCCCTGGGCTTTCTCCGCTTCGTGATGCGGAAAGACGAGCTCAGCGCCGCCCGCGTGGATATCATATGATGTACCAAGATACTTGATCGAGATGGCCGTGTCCTCTATATGCCATCCGGGTCGGCCCATGCCCCACGGGGAATCCCAAAGCGGCCCTTCATCGAACTTTCTCCAAAGCGAGAAATCCTCAGTATGATGCTTTGTTGAACACAGTTCCAAACGTCTGAGTCTCAGATCCTCTTTGCTTTGATGAGAAAGTTGCCCGTATGACGAAGATTTTGAGACATCGAAGTAGACGCCCGTCTCGGTCTCGTAGGCGTAGCCTGCGGAGATCAACTGCTCAACCTGCTTGATTATGCCGGGAATATGGTCAGACGCTCGCTCGTATCTGTCAATAGTCTCAATTCCGAGCCCCTTCATGTCCTCCAAGAAGAACTTCTCAAATTCGCGCGCCACCTCGTGAACGTCTGTTCCGGTTTCCTCAGACTTCTTGACTATTCGCTCGTCGATGTCCGTGATGTTCATGACCACATAACGCCGATACCCTCTGAAACGAAGATACCTAACCATCGTGTCAACGGCAAGGTAGGTTCTCGCGTGACCGAGATGCGCGTAGTCATACACGGTAGGCCCACAAACGAACAACCTGATTTCTTGACCACTTGGGTTCGGCAACTCGTCCTTCCGCATTGTGAGCGTATTGAAGATCCGCAGCGAGACGGCCTCCCGCGCTGTCCCGATATGCAGGTCTGGGAACCCCACGGTCGCTTCTATCGTTTTCTTTGTCGATGCTCAGAATCGAGAACTGGATAGACATAAGACCTAGATTCACGTTTCACCGGACGGCCGCGGCAGAGGGATCCCTCCAAGCACTCCAGACTGGATCGATAGATAGAGTTGCGCGCTGTCGACATAGACAATGTGTCTTTCACGTACGAGAACCGCACATCCCCGGCACTTGATCAGGTGAATCTCAGCGTCAATAACGGAGAGTTCGTACTGATTGCTGGAGCGAGCGGCTCAGGGAAATCTACACTCCTGAAGTGCATCAACGGACTCATTCCCCATCGCTACGTAGGCGAATACGTTGGACAAGTGAGCGTTAGGGGCAGGACTGTAACAAACTCGACTCTACAGGAACTTTCACTAATCGTTGGAACCGTGCTGCAAGAGCCTGACAAGCAGCTTGTATCATCGACTGTAGAGGATGATGTAGCCTTTGGCCCGTGCAACCTTGAACTTCCGCTCCCTGAAGTCGAGAGTCGAGTAAGACGGAGCCTAGAAGCCATGGGAATCTTGGAACTTCACGAACGTTCCATCCACGCGCTTTCAGGGGGCCAAAGACAGAGGCTGGCAATTGCAGGTGTGCTTGCGATGGAACCGGATATAGTGCTGTTCGACGAGCCACTAGCCAACCTCGATTCGAATGGCGTCAGATTGACCCAGGAAATCTTCGCAGACCTGCGTGAGCAAGGCAAGACTATCGTCGTTGCCGAGCACAGAACCGAAGAAGTCCTCCGCGCCAACCCAAACAAAATTGTTGTCTTTGACAAAGGCCGCGTTGTCGCTGATAGCCCGGACCCAGACGTCTTGATCGATTTTGCTGACGTTCTCAAGACTCCTGTAGAACATGCCCTGAAGAAGCACCTGACCCTTGAGGACAGGAAGATACCGATCCGGGTGTTACTCTCGGCTCTTACTTCAAGCTACAAAGCCGCTCCTGCTCCGGAGCGAGGCCAAGAACTCGTCCGAGTCGATGATCTCAGGTTCGAGTATCCCGGCGGGGTCAGGGCGCTCGATCGCGTCACATTGTCCATATGCGAAGGAGAGAGGATAGCATTACTTGGAAACAATGGAGCTGGAAAATCAACCCTCGCGCTCAACATGATGGGAGTTCTCAGACCGACGCTTGGCCGAGTCCTCGTCTCAGGTAAGGATACGCGACAACTGTCCATTTCGGAAATCGCCGAGACAGTAGGCATCGTCTTCCAGAACCCGTTCTCTATGCTGTTCGCAAAGACCGTTCGCGACGAACTGATATTCGGGCCAAAGAATATTGGTGTCTCTTCGCAAGAGATCTCCGAGTTGATGCCTCAGGTAGCAGCAGAATGCTCGGTGGATCACCTGCTCGACAAGTCTCCGTTCGCGTCAAGTTTCGGTGAAAAGAAACGGATCTGCGTCGGTTCAGTGTTGACAATGCGGCCCAAGTGCGTCATCTTGGATGAACCGACCGCGGGCCAAGACTACAGGAGCTACTCGGAATTCATGGCGTTCATTGACTCTCTTAGCGAGCGGGTTCGCTCTTTCATATTGATCACGCATGACACAGACCTTGCGGTCGAGTATACTGACCGAGCCATCATCCTGAAAGATGGAAGGGTTGTGGCGGACGGGCCCACCCGAACGATTCTGGCCGACTCGAAGACCCTGACGGAGAACTCGATACGCGAAACCTCCCTGACCTCGCTGTCCCGCGATGTGACAAATGGCAAGTCTGTACTGCCCTTGCGTGAGATAATTGATGCGCTGCCGAAACCATTGTGAGGGCACTAGTCTAATATATGCTGATGGTGAGACCTCAGTCTGGCGAAATTGATGACTTCAGGTCAAGTCAGGGAATCGCTCTTCTCGACTAAGCAGGTGGTGGCCATGGCAGTTGGCACGGCGCTTTACGCCGCACTGACGATCCCCTTCAATGCACTGCAGATTCCAGGCGTCTGGTTGGTGGCAGTGAGGCCGACCGTGGCGATCCCGATGTTGTTTGGGTTCGTCTTTGGGCCTATCACCGGTTTCGTATCGGGATTCCTAGGCAACACGATAGCTGATGCAGTTTCGTGGGGGGGATTCTTCTGGAACTGGGACATCGGAAACGGACTGATGGGAGCTGTCCCTGGGATAGGGTACTACGCGGTCAAACGAGCGGATTGGGCCAAAGCTCGCGGCCTGATAGCGGCGGCAGTTCTGGCAGTTGTTGCCTCGATAGTAGGAATGGGATTCGCCGCAGCGACGGACTACATCTTTCAAATCGGACTCAGCACAGTTGACGCTGCACTCTTCGAGTTGTACACAGCGGGGACAACCGATGCGGTGAACGGGCTTATTCTGACGCCGATACTCTTGTATGCGTATGCGACCGCGACGGCTGGACGAGCGAGAAGGCTGTAGCGAATAGCTCATTGATCCAAATCAAGTACTTTCCAGGAAACACACTGCTACATAGACTGGATCCGAGGACTAAGTTTCTACTCCTCATTTTCTTCATCTTTATTGAAGTGGCATTTCTGGATGTTCGAGTCCTGCTGCTTCCATTCATAGCCTCGATCATACTGTATCTCTCAGCGAGGATTCCTTTCCGGGAAGTCAAGTCCACATGGAAGTTTCTTCTGACTGTCATCGTTCTGATCGCGTCGGTGAACGTGTTCTTTTCCTTGGTCGGAACAAGCGTGGCTCAGCCTCATGTGCTTGCGAGGTTCTGGATCTTCACCGCCACCATGGAGGGGATCTTCCTTGCCATCGCCGCGATCATGAGGCTCTTTTCGTTGGCGATCGTTTCATTCTGTGTGATCTTGACGACGGCCCCAAGCGCCTATGCGCCCGCCTTGGCGAAGCTTGGTATCCCGTACAAGGGAGCCTACGTGGTTGATCTGGCCTTACGCTACCTGCCAACCTATTCTACCGAACTGGAGACGACCATGAACGCTCAGATGGCCCGCGGATACAAAGTGAAGACAAGAGGCGGGCTATTGGCAAGGATCCTGAACACCGTTCCGCTTCTACTTCCCGTGACAATCAACGCAACTCTCTCTGTGTATGATGTAGCTGACGCGATGGAACTTCGCGCCTTCGGAGCGAAAAGGAAGAGGACTTGGTTCCGCACTGTGCACTTCGAGCGTGCAGACTGCGTTTCGCTCGTCCTAGTAGGTTGCTGTATCGCGTTTGCCATCTACCTGAGAACACGATTCACCACATACTGGATCCCGGCATAGCGCGAGAGCCGGTGAAAACGCTTGAAGATCATCTTCCATGAAAAGTACTTCGAGGTTTACAGCGGTGACCCAGCCTCCGCGGAGGGAAGGCTAGACTACGCCTACAAGCTCTTGAAAGAGAACTTCGAGTTTCTGAAGCCGGAACCCGCGCGCGAAGATGACCTATTGCTGGTCCACGGGCAATCGCATGTTGAGCACATCAGGCAAGACGCTCGTGTCTACGAAGTCGCATCTCTTGCTGTGGGCGGTGCCATTTGCGCCTCTCAGATCGCCCTTACAGGCGAGCCCGCATTCGGACTGATAAGACCGCCCGGACATCATGCCAGCCCGAATTCCTGCTGGGGATTCTGCTACTTCAACAACATCGCGATCGCGGTCAGAAGACTCATTGAAGCGCGAAAGATCGAAAAAGCGCTGATCGTTGACTTCGACCTGCACTTTGGAGATGGAACAAACAACACGTTTGCTGAAGACGCAAAGGTGACGTATCATCACATGGGCTCAAGCCCGACAGAGCTTGAAAGCTTCCTTTCCAATGCCGGAAGCGTGGACATGCTTGCTGTTTCGGCTGGGTTCGATAGAGCCACCGCCGATTGGGGCGGAAGACTGAGCGACGAAGATTACCAAAGGATTGCAGAGCTGCTGAAACGATTCTCAGAAGAGAAGTCTAAAGGAAGACGTTTCGCTGTCCTAGAGGGCGGTTACAATCACAAGACCCTAGGTAAGACCGCGTTCTCTTTCCTACGGACATTTCGATAGTATTGCAGCATCTCTTGCCCGCTGAGGGAAGCCCGATCCGATCTTGGTCATACGGGCAGATATCGTTTCAGATATCCGATGCTCTGATGGCAGATTAGCATCTCAATGAAGACAGGGGGCTCCGCGTGAACGGTGCCGCCGAATCACTCTTGCTTCGAGAGCCTTGACTAGCTTTATAAGCTAAGTGAACGAGACTCACGTTCAAGGAGAATTCTGGAAATGTCAGCAAGACGCAGAAATCTAACCATTATTGCAATAGTGCTGATCGTGATAATCATCGGTTCCGTCGGCTACTACTATTACACACAGCAGCAAGAGCTTGCCAAGCAGAGAGCAACCATCATCATTGGAACGACTGACAAGATAACCGACTTGGACAACGCGCGTGCTTATGACTTCTACACTTGGGAAGTCATGCGCCAGATCAACGATGGCCTACTGAATCATGAAGCGGGAACATTGGAGATCTCTCCAGGTCTTGCAGACCCATCCTTTGGCGGAGGTAAGGGGTACGAGGTCAGCCCAGACGGGACGGTGTACACCTTCAAGCTGAGACCGAACGTCAAGTTCACGAATGGAGAGCCGGTCAATGCTGCCGCACTGAAGTATGGGATCGACAGGGTTGTCAGGATTCATGACCCGCAAGGCGTCGACTGGCTGGTGACTTCCTTCGTCAAGAGCGTGGAGGCACCCGACGACCTGACCTTAAAGATAACCTTGGTAGGTCCCGTGGCCTACTTCCCATCCATCGTGGCGTTGGTCCCCACATACTTGGCTGTCGACGCCAACACCTACCCCGCTGACCAGATCAACCCTGAGGGAACAGTCGGATATGGCCCATACAAGATTGCTAAGTGGGTGAGAGACGTTGAGCTTGACTTGGTTGCCAACCCTGACTTCTACGGTGCCCCGCCGAAGACCCCCAACATAGTGGTGAAATTCTACAAAGACGCAACGACCATGAGACTTGCCCTAGAGAAAGGAGAAATAGATATCGCCTGGAGAGACCTGAACCCCACCGACGTAATTGACCTGAAAGGCAACCCCGATTTCAACGTTGTTGAGTCACCTGGAGGAAGGATACGTTACATAATCATGACAGACACCCTGAAGCCACCATTTGACAACATACACGTGAGACAAGCACTGGCGCTGGCACTGGATCGCGACGCAATCACGAGAATCTTCAAGGGCCTTGCTGTTCCACTCTACAGCATGATCCCCTCATGGCCCCTAAGCGGCCTCGTTACCCACAAGGACAGCTTCAAAGACAAGTGGCCATACGACTTGGACAGGGCTAGGAGCGAGCTAACCGCAGCTGGGTACAGCGAGAGCAACAAGTTGAGCATCGAACTCTGGTTCACTCCAACGCACTACGGCGATACCGAGGCTGATGTAGCGTCGGTGATAAAGGAAAGCTGGGAGAAGACGGGCATGATCTCAGTCAGCCTCAAGAGTGCAGAGTGGGGTACATACGTGGACTACCTTGGGGAAGGAACGATGCCCATATACCTCTTGGGCTGGTTCCCGGACTACTTGGACCCCGATAACTACATATCACCCTTCTATCTAAGCGGAAACGCCTACTCGAAGACCTACTCCAGTCCCCGGATGGATGAACTAATCAGCAAAGAACAAGTCTCGTCGGATCCGAACGAGCGTACGCAAATATTCGGGGAGATCCAAGACATAGCCGTAACCGACATTCCTTACATTCCGATGTTTTCAATGGAGATATACGGTGCTTCTAGAGCCAATGTCAAAGGGGTAATCGTCGACTCCACGGTACTGTTGAGATACTGGCTGATCTACAAGGAATAGGCAGCAACTTCCCCTCCCCTTTCTTTTTCTGAGCTAGAACGTAGGTTCGAATAGAGACGATTTGCTGAGAAACGTTTCTTTATGACTACCGACTGTTAGTCAACCCAAGGCCGACCAAGAATTGGGTTCATTGAGAGTCTATTTCGTAACAAGAGTCCTACTCTCCTTACCCATGATCTTCATTTTGCTGTCGATCATCTTCCTAGTCCTAAGAGTGATGCCGGGCGACCCCGTGCTGGCGATGCTGGGCGACAAAGCACCTATGTCACAGATCCAAGAGATGAGGCACCGACTTGGACTAGACAAACCCTTGTATATGCAATTCTTCGACTACTTGTTCAATCTGCTGCGAGGGAACCTAGGCAACTCCCTGATATGGGGTAGGCGCCCAATTGCCGTTGAGATTCTTGAGCACTTCCCCGCAACGCTCGAGCTAACGATCGGTTCCATGATAGTCATGCTGCTGGTAGGCGTCTTTACAGGCGCTCAATCCGCCTACAGAAGAGATTCCCCCACGGATTATGGGTTCAGAATGTTCGGGATCTTGATATACTCAATCCCGATCTTCTGGTTCGGGATGGTGCTCCAGCTCATATTTGGAGTCTACCTGAAATGGCTTCCCATCGCGGGAAGGATAGACCCGTTCCTGACACCTCGTGGGATTACGGGCCTCTACACAGTCGATAGTCTTCTAGCCGGAGACATCTTGGGCTTCGTGAGCGCCACACAACATTTGATTCTTCCATCGTTGACGTTGGGCTTGGTCCTGTCAGGAATCTTCACGAGGTTGACCAGAGTCAACATGCTTGACATTCTCAGGCAAGACTTCGTTGCAGCGGCGAGGGCAAGGGGGCTAAAGGAGAACACGGTCCTCTACAAATATGCCCTAAGGAATGCATTCATCCCGATTCTAACTATGATCGGCCTTCAGTTCGCACTCCTGCTGGCCGGAGCAGTTTTGACGGAGACCACTTTCTCATGGCCCGGCATGGGGTCGTATCTAATCGAGAGGATCAGCTACCGCGATTTCCCTGCGATCCAAGGTGCAGTGGTTTTCTTCGCGGCGCTTGTTGCCGCGGTCAGCGTCGCTGTAGACATGATCTACGCCTACTTGGATCCACGCATACGATATTGAGAGAATCGCATCACAGGAGTGAATACTAGGTGAAGTCTCTTTCTGGAATCCCCGCCAGATTACTTCTGAGGAAGGGGCCGAAGGGCGCCGAAGTCTATCTCGCGGTTGCAGGGGCAGTCCTGTTGGCCACTGTGATAGCGCTAACATTTCTGGCCCCATACATAGCTCCCTACAACCCGATCATAGAGGTGGCACCGGCACTTCAGCCGCCGAGCAGTCAATACCCTATGGGAACAGACCACCTTGGCAGGGATGTCTACAGCAGAGTTCTCTACGGAGCAATTGTGGCGCTTGAGGTTTCCGCGATATCGGTGTTGCTATCCTCTACTCTTGGAACAGTTCTTGGATTGTTCTCAGGTTACTCAGGAGGCAAGATGGACAGAGTTTTCTCCATGGTGATGGATAGCATCTATGCTTTCCCAGGACTGATTCTGGCGATCGCAATAGCCGCGATGATGGGGCCCGGTCTCGTGAACATGTCTATTGCTATTGCCGTGGTGTACATTCCAACCTACTTCAGAATGATTCGGGGACAGGTTCTGCAAACTAGGGAGCAACTCTACGTGGAAGCGGCTCGCGCACTGGGAGCGAAGAATTCGACGATTCTGTTCCGTTACATATTTGCGAACATCATACCATCTCTTGTCGTGGTTCTGTCATTAAACGTAGCCGACGCAATTCTTACCGAGGCCGGTCTGAGTTACCTTGGGTTGGGAATTCCACCCCCGACCCCGGACTGGGGATTCGATCTTAGCAAGGGCAAGTCCTACTTGCCTGGGGGCTACTGGTGGATGATCACATTTCCGGGCATTATGATACTCATAGTTGTCCTTGGTTTCAGTCTACTCGGCGAAGGACTGAACGAGATACTAAGCCCCAGACTAAGGGAGAGGTAAGGACTTCGTGGACCGCGCTCAACTGTACGGCTCCGCGATGTTACAAGGACACTCAGACGGGTTAACGGAGTGCGCATGTGAGGATTAGGGAAAATGCCGCCTCTGCTGAGCGTTCAGGAACTCGTCGTGCAATACTCCACTCTGAGAGGTGAAGTCAAGGCAGTCAACGACGTGAGCTTCTCCTTGGAAACAGCGGCTACCCTAGGTCTTGTTGGTGAGTCTGCATGCGGGAAGTCGACACTCGGTTTCTCGATCCTAAGGATAGTGCCCCCGCCAGGAAGAATTCTTGGCGGCAAAATAGAGCTCCAGGGCGTTGACCTGATCAATCTACCCCTAGAAGAAATGCGACGTATTCGCGGCAGCCAGGTCTCGATGATATTCCAAGATCCCATGACTTCGCTTAATCCGCTCCTGAGGATACGTGACCACTTCATAGAGCTGTTCCAGACACACGAGCCCTCCATCAAGAAAGAGGAGGCTGTCGCGAGGACGGTCAGACTCTTTGACGCGCTAGGGATAGCGGAAGATCGGATCGGGGATTACCCGCACCAGTTCAGTGGCGGTATGCGACAACGGGTCATGATCGGTCTAGCACTGGCTCTAGAACCTAGGTTGGTAATAGCAGACGAACCGACAACTTCGCTGGATGTCATAGTTGAGGCTCAGGTCTTAGAACTCTTGAAACTACTTAGGGAAAAACGCAGACTGACGTTGATACTGATCACCCACAACATTGGCATTGTTGCTGAGATGACCGACCTAGTGGCAGTCATGTATGCAGGTCAGATAGTCGAGATTGGCCCTACGGGCGACATATTCGAAGATCCACTTCACCCCTACACGAAGGGCCTACTTGAATCAGCGCCAAATGTTTTGCATCCCGAGCAATCGATGCGCCCAATACCGGGAATCCCACCCGACCTGGCCAGTCCGCCCACCGGCTGCAAGTTTCACCCGCGGTGCCCGAGAGCGTTCAAGCCATGTCCGCTGCGCGAACCAACCCCAATGGCCCAGGGTCGCCGACTCGTCGCATGTCACCTCTACGATTAGGCGGATCACAATGTCTTCTCTAGTCGAAGTCAATGGCTTGACCAAGTATTTTCCTGTTCAGAAAAGCTCCCTCGAAGCAGTGCTCTCAAGGAAGAGGGAATTCGTGCGCGCTGTCGACGCAATAAGCTTCGCGATAGAGCGCGGGGGAATATTCGGTTTGGTTGGTGAGAGCGGCAGCGGCAAGACAACAACCGGCCGGCTGCTCTTACGATTGATCGAACCGACATCTGGAGAGATCAGATTCCACGGGGATAACATTGGAGAGTTCAGTCCCCAGTCTCTGCGACAGTTCAGACGTCGAGCACAGATGATCTTCCAAGACCCGACAGCTGCACTTAGTCCCAGGATGAGGATCGGACCTGCAATCAAGCACGGACTCGACATACATCAGGTGGGATCTGACCCCGAACGCAAGAAGGAAACGTTACGCATGTTTGAACGTGTGGGTCTATCTCCTGCCGAGGCATTCTACGACAAGTATCCGCATCAGTTGAGCGGTGGACAACGGCAACGAGTCGTCATTGGGCGCGCCATGATTCTTGAGCCCGAGTTTGTAGTCGCAGATGAACCGGTTGCTATGGTTGATGTTTCAATTCGTGCACAGATCCTAGATCTCATGTTGTCTCTCAAGAAGGAGCTCGGGCTTACTTATGCGTTCATAACGCACGATCTCGCGACAGCCAATTACTTCTGTGACAGGATAGCCATAATGTACTTGGGCAAGATAGTTGAAGTCGGGCCCAGGGAAGATGTGTTCAAGTCACCAAGACACCCGTACACGGTCGCGCTGATGTCCTCGATCCCTGTTCCTGACCCGAAACATAAGCTCCAGAGATTGATTCCACGTGGAGAGATCCCTAGCCCAATCAATCCTCCTTCCGGATGCAGGTTCCATCCCAGGTGCCTGCACGCGCAAGCCGTCTGTTCACAGCGTGAGCCTCAGCTGGAAGAGGACGCCCTAGGCCACCAGGTTGCGTGCTTCTTTCCCCGCGTCTGATAGCTGCTTCAGCTCCATTAACCGGGAAGATGCTGACTTCACGTCGGGCCTTCTAGATAGGGAACATGGCACTGAGAGCCGTCACTTGGTTCGGAGGTCGACGAATTTACCTCGTTTCGTCAATTCTACCTCGACCTCGTAGGTGGCGGAACCCTGGGTGCATTTCAAAGTCACAATATTGTTGCCGTTCGGCAGGGACTTCAATGGCGGTACATGCTCGCCCTCAGCTGACTCTGAAACCCTAAGGTGAAACTCCTCAAGAGCTCGCTTAACAATGTCAGCTTCCGACATGCTCATGGATTTCTCGCCTTTGAACAAGTTTGGCCCGTCACCTGCAGTGGTTTCATATTATAGTTTCGCCTACAGTTTCTGACTCTGTATGCAAGCGCAGCAAGGCAGACATCCCAATGGCTTGGACCACAGTGTGGCACAATCCATCTGGTGCAGCACATGAAGGAACCAAGCCGCAGAACCATTGACCTGTTAGTTGGAGAGTATAAGATCGACACCGACTCGACGACGCGCGTCAAACTCGGGAAAGCCAAGGTATCAAAGACGACAAAGATCTTCCGAATAGATCGCAAGGTCCCACTCACATTCATCGTTGATACACCGATGGCGCGCGACATCGCGTGTTACCCTCACTTGGTCGGCGGGTCGCTGGAGCGCAGGGCTCGCAAGGCCGCGGCTGAAGCACTTCCTGCAATCTTGGAGTTGTCTGACATACGAAAGGGCGATAGAAGCTCCGAGATCGTTTTCGAGCAGATTCTGCGAGCAGCTCCCGGGTACAAGCTCCAAGATGTGGCACGTAACGCTCTGGGGGACTCGTACAGGACCGCCTACCTTCGCCCAAGGTACACGCACAGGTCTTACCGTGACCACGACGGAACCATTCAGAGAGAGATCGAGGTGGTTCACGAGAACTTCTCAGAGTTTCCCAAGGGGAAGAAGATCGTGCTGATCATGCAGGACACGGTGGCGAGCGGACGTTCGGGAGAAGTCAGCATCAACGCTGCCCTGAAGCACTGCGAACAGTCGGGCTGCAGGGTTGAGAAATGGATTCTCTACGGGTTCATTTCTGAGTACGGTCTTGACATACTATACCGGATTGCGAAAGAGAACGATATCTCGATGGTCGCCTTCGCGCTGGGAAACCTCACCGCACTTTCAACCAACAACTACGATATGCCCCTGTACGGCGTTGACGAGGCACACTGGCAGAAGACCCGCACGATCCGGAAGTTGGGAAGCACGATCGACAGAGCTAGCCTCGACGAGTATGTCCGGCTCTTTGTTCCGGGCTCCGATCAGCCTGGCGATTGGTCTGCGAGACAACTCAAACTCTTCAACGGCGTCTCCTACGAGCCCGGCGATATCATCGGCCATCTCAACAACAGCATACGGCTCATCAAGAGCCTCATGGAGATCAGCTCCTTCGAACCTTGGCAACAGCGTATAGCCGAGAGCGAGCTCGGTCTTCTCGAGAAGACTCTGCGGAATGGAACTTCAAAGGAAACGTCGTGACCCCCGCTACGGTATATGCTAGTCCTTGACGTTCCTGAACATTAGCCAGAAGGTTGTCGTGTAGACCGCGTAGAATGCAGCCGTCGAGAATGGAGGCGCGTCGATCCAGACTTTGTCGATCATGTAGCCGCCGACAGGCTGCCCGAATGAGTTCGGGAGATTCCAGAAAAGCTGGGCGACGCCCGATGCGGTTGCACGTTCCTTCTCGTCTACCAGACGCATGATGAGGCTGTCGATGAGGGGGCCGTTCACGTTGATCATGGCCTGACGGGAAACAAAGAGGGGTGTCGAGACTGGGAAGCTCGGCGCCAGAGGAATCAGCGCCAACAGCGGAACCGAGATTCCAGTCGTGATCACTATCCCTCGAACCGTTCCTAGCCAAGAGGCTAGCCTGGGAGCCGCTAAGAAAGCGAGTGCGGCGACGAGGTTCGAGACCGCCTGTAAGGTCCCCATCGGGCCGCTGTCGACCCCGAACTTCTTCCAGAAGTACACCGGGAACAGTGGTATGGTGAGCCCAGCGCCGAAGCCGATGAATATGTTCACCAGCATGAACTTGGCGATGACCCCGCGAGACTCGAGACTAAACCTAGCCCTTCCTCTTCGCTCGCTTCGCACCTCATGGACGAAGAACAGCGGGACTGCTGACAGAAGTGTGACGACCGCACCGACTGCCATCGTCGTCTGCAACGCGACTAGTCGGCTCATGCCGAGCGAGTCGGTTAGGATCGTCGGGAGCCAGCCCGTTACGGAGCCGATCGACGCCGCGAATGTGCTCAGGAAGTAGGAGTAGCTGAAAATGGCGGTCAGCCGCTCGCCTTGGACCGAACCAGCGAGGAGCGCGCCTGAGGAGGCAAACGTCAGTGACCCACCGAACCCCGAAAGAGCCGCTCCACTCAGAATCGCTGGTGCAGAGGGGCTCAATGCCATGACGAGGATTCCCAGGCTCATGACCAAGTATCCGACCAGATTGAACAGTCTACGGCCGAAGGCGTCTGCAAGAATCCCCGCTGGGATGATGAACAGAGTCATCGTCACGCCGAAGACCGCGTTGACGGTGCCTATCCATGTCGCGTCGTACCCAGCGGAGAGGAGGTAGAACGGCAAGATCAGGAAGTAGAAAGCATACGACACGCCTCCCATGAAAGACGAGGTCAACAGTAGCTTGGCGTCTCGACCGATCCCCTCTAACGCTTTGATAGGCACACCACTCGCCCCGTGCGGGATACCAGCTGTTTCTTAGCGGCTGCCGTAGCCTAACCTGAGCCGCCATGCTTGTGTCCGCAACGTTCGGAACCTCCGGCTGCCGCGTTCACCCCATTAAGGTTTGAACGATCAGCCACCGACGAGCGCCCGAGCGCCCTCTCTCAAGCGCGTTTGCTCTCCGAGAGCAAGGAACTACATATCGTATAGATGGTTGCGGGGGGCCCCCCTATAGGGGGGGGGTACCCTCGCTTAGTAG
>Ga0209725_1001020_pt1 | contig 16411 bp, 13 predicted proteins | sample I18A1metaG_FD_184145 | JGI IMG/M metagenome (GOLD analysis project Ga0209725, IMG submission 184145) | Lake sediment bacterial and archeal communities from Gulf of Boni, Indonesia to study Microbial Dark Matter (Phase II) - ​I18A1 metaG... | ecosystem: Environmental > Aquatic > Freshwater > Lake... | reverse complement strand
GTTCTGGATTGCGACTTCTAGATACATTCCTAAGCCGAGCATATCGGCTCCGTATAGAGCGGTGAAGTTTAGTATGGCTGAGGTTGAGAGGACTAGGATAAACGGAACTGCATATCTGTCTCCTCCGAGAACGAGTGTCGAGAGAGATGGTGAGACGAGGAGGACCGCTGTTAGGGCTGGGAGCGTGGATAGCGCTACGATTGTGAAACTGAGTCGCGAGATTGAGGCTGCTGAGCCGAGATCCCCTCTCCCAAAGTTTTCTGAAACGTACTTCTGTGTTGCGACAGGCAGTCCGAGAAGCGTAAGCGTTGTGAAGACAGCTGTTGATGCCGTCAGTATCGACCATAAGCCGACTTCTGTTTGTGTAATGAATCTTGCGACTCCGACGTAGAAGATGAAGGCTGCAAGGTATTGGATCAACTGCTGGACAGCTAGGTATAAAGTGCCTCTCGCGGTCCGGATGATTTGGCATGAACCGGTGTTTACAGGCGTTTCATCGGAACCTCGCAAAGACAGCTTAGTTACTCTTCTTGGCCTATGGGATGTTTTTAGGGACGAAGCCTTCAAGCATGTTCAAGATCTTCTCTAGTTGGTGTGGAAGTGCTTTCTTTAGGAGTTCGAGTTCTCCTCTCTGGATGATCTTAAAGAGCATCAAGAGGTTGTCGTAGACAGCGTGGTCACATACGTCTTGCTACTATCCGTGCCGTCTTAACTAATTAGGCTTTCTAAGGTAATGCTGGTACTTTTGAAGCAGTAAGGTTGATGTTAAATCGCCCCTCTGTCACGTCCATGATAATCCATCCTTGCCCGTATCTTGGATTCGGGCTAGCGAGGACAACAATCTTTGTTACATTTCTTGCTAGGAGATCCGGCACCTTTAAAGAAATTCGGTAATTTCCTGCGCTGTCACATGTAGCTTGCGCACATTTTGATCCGATTGGAGGAGCGTGAGATATTTGGGTTGGCGGAGGTTGATAAGCGTAAACAGTGACGACCCATCCCTCTATGGTTTCAACAGTTCCGTCAGAAACGACAAGTCCTTGAATGATCATGAAATCTTTTTCATAAGAAGGTTGATTGTCCACCTTGATATTCGTCATCGCTACTATACTCGCGATTGCCACGACCAGAATAACCATTGTAGGGAACCATAGTCGATTCATGAGTTGACGCTTCATTGACAAACCCCATGTCTTAAAGTTTAAGCTACAACTTCTAAACGTAATAGTGAAGTCTGCCATCAATTAATCCTTCGCCAAGGAACTTTTAAGTACGTTTCGATAGCCTTATCTGTGTTTTAGATTCAATGGGGTTGACGTCATAGCATGAGAAGACATTTTGTGTTCATCCTATTTGCAACACTGATCTTGGGCTCTTGCGTGATTCAAGCATTTGCTGACGGACTAGGGTCAGATTCTCAACTAACGATCCGGGTGTCCGTTACAAATGCATCGAACATTGAGATCACGAATGTTGTGGCACTTGTCAATAAGTCGCTGATTCCCGATGCATTGAGAGACAAGATACTGACACTCGAAGCTAATATTTCATTGGCGGACAAGATAGAATCAGCAACCCAATCATCTGGAAATATTACTGTCGTCATCTTGGACTTGTCTGAATCTCAAGTTGAGATTCCGATCTCTTTAACGTATTACGTTGTTAGGCAGACTGGAGAAAATCGCTTTCACCTAACTAGATTCGCACAAGTTGAGTTACCACTGCGTCAAGCATATGTCGATGTAGAATTTCTTGTTGGCGAACCGCAGGTTACAACTAGGCTTCAATGGGTGAGTCCGGAAGGCTCGGTTCCAACACCTCGCATTGAAATGCCTATCAAGCCTTTCGCGGCTAATCTCGTTCGTAGAAGTGTTTCCTCAGCTGTTCCCTCAGCCAACCTCTTCTACGTATTAATCGAATCCTCCATTTACGTCGGAATAGAATCCTCGGTTTGGCAATACGTGGCAGACGTGACGTACGCTTTCTCGGTTGAGGTTTACACCGTTAGTGGTGCTTCACCCGCTGACCTCAGAGATTTTCTCCGATCCGGCTGGTCCAGAGGACTTTCCGGCTGTATCCTTGTAGGAGACCTTCCGGTAGCTTGGTACGAGATAGCTGCACATGATGGATGGGGATACGAACAGTTTCCGATCGACCTTTACTATATGGACCTAGATGGACATTGGTCGGATGCGGACTTTGATGGCGTTTGGGATGGCCACATGGACTCCACACCCTATCCTGAAATCTGGATTGGACGTTTAAAGGCCTCAGGCTTTGGCCTGAATCAAATCGACATCTTGAACAACTACTTTAGAAAGAATCATGATTATCGCCTTGGGAAGCTTTCAGTTTCCAGACGAGCGCTCGTCTACGTGGACGATGACTGGGCGCCATCCAGTTGGGTAGCACCCGCTGTCGGTTTACTATATTCCAATACGCTTGCTGTAGACGACCCTGCAACGACAAAGCGTACGGACTATTTGTCTAGAATCGTTCAAGGTTATGAATGGGTTCAATTGCTGTGTCACGGCTGGTCTGGAGGACACGTCTTCAAGATTCCGGTAAATATCTGGGAGGCAGATCCTGTTTATTCTTCAGACTATCTCAACATCGACCCCCCTGTCCTTTTCTATAACTTTTTCACTTGCTCAGGGGCGCGCTATACTGATGCAAACTACCTTGCGGGCGCGGCGATCTTTGGGAACAGCTATGGCTTGCTTGCCGTGGGATCAACGAAGACGGGGAGTATGCTCTACTTTGAGGATTTCTACAGTCCGCTTTCAACTGGCTACAATGTTGGTGAGTCATTTAGACAGTGGTTTGGGAAAAGAGGCGAGGAGAGTCGTGACTGGTTTTATGGCATGTGCATCATAGGCGATCCAACGCTTACAACTCCGCCTCAAGGAGGCTCAGTGAAGGCGATGGATGCGCCTTCGGTCGCTGTTTCGAGTGGTCGGCTGTTTGTGGCTATTCGAGGTGTAGATAACGGTGTCTATGTTAATTCTAGAACCTTGCCTGCGGGGGTTTGGTCAGGTTGGCAGTTGATCTCAGGCGGATATACTCTATCCTCTCCAGCGCTTGCGGCGTCGACAGGCCGTTTAGATATGGTGGTGCGAGGAACCAATAACGGTATCTACCATATCTACTGGACGTCGACGAGCGGTTGGAGCGGTTCATGGCGTTCTGTAGGCGGTTTGACGAACGATCGTCTGACTCTGGCTGTTTTGAGTAACAGAGTTTACGCTGTAGTTCGAGGTGTTGACAATGGTGTCTATTGCAACTCGATGGATCTTAGGACGAACGCATGGTCAGGCTGGTACCTTGTGTCTGCTGGATATACTTTATCGGCCCCAGCGCTTGCAGCGTCAAGCAGCCGACTGGACATTGTGGTGCGAGGTACAGACAACAACATTTACCACGCATACATGACAGGCGGGGGATGGAGCGGGTGGAGAAGCCTTCCAGGCGCGACCTACGATGCGCCCGCTGTCTGTGTCGCAGGAGGTAAACTGTTCATAGCTGTGAGGGGAACCGATAACGGTGTATACGCTGGCTCTGTAGCTTTGACTGGAGGGTCATGGTCCGGATGGGTTCTAGTCTCGAAAGGCTACACAATTTCCCCAGCGGGTCTTACTGCGTCGAGTAGCGATATGATACTGGTTGTTAGAGGAACAGACTCCGGTGTATACCAGTGCTCGATGAGCTTGAAGACATCTGTTTGGTCGGGTTGGAGGCTAGTTTCTAAAGGTTACACTTTGTCGCCTCCGGGGCTTGCAGTTTCCGGCAACCAAGCAATATTGGTCGTCAGAGGAACAGATAATTCAGTTTACTGTGCCTCCATGGATTTGAGCACCAACGTCTGGTCTGAATGGAGCCAAGTGTGAACAAATCTGACCTTCAAGATGCCCATATCAACTAGATACCGCTCCTCATGTAACTCGAAACAGCCAAAAGTTACCGAACCTTGTGACTGGAAGAAAGCAGTATAGGGTTAACGGCCTAGAGCGGGTATCGTCGCCAAAAGGCAGGGCTAGAGGGATCTATTGGTTAATTACTCTTGGAAGAGACGCGCGTTGATCTATATGCGTTATGGAAGCCCTATAAAGCGATGCTGGAATGATTTTAACTATTAATGGCGATCTATGCGAGCTGACGAATTGATGGACCAATTCGAACCCTATTTGCTTGACATCACTTTGATGTCTGTTGAAGTGATCCTCCTTCACGCGATTGTCCTGCCTATCGGAAGAAAATTCTGCAGGTTTCTCTCCTACGATAATAGTGGCCTTCGGCTGACAGATCAAATTATCCTCTGGATGGCAACGGGACTGATACTGTCGGTTCTAATTACATTCGTTGCATCGTTCGCGTCACTGGTCTTCGCTTTGTATGCCTTTTTGGCATTATCGGGCGTATGTTTTGTAACAGATTTTCGAAATTTGCGACGAGAATCTTTGCGGTCGCTCTGGATAGGCATACGAAGAGAGATCGGTGCAAATCCAACGTTCTTTCTATACCTGTTGTCCGTAACCGTTTTCTCAAAGATTTGTGTTGATGTCTCACACGGTCCAGTTCCAGGCGATCTGGTTTATCATGTGAGTTTGGTTTCATTAGTAAGCTACCAAGGGCATATGCCCTCATCTACCCTGCCACTGTCGTATCTCCAGACAATATTTTTGGGGTTTACTCCAGAGGGGTATCCTCTCGGGGCATCCACTTTGTGCGCGACGATAATTCTGCTTATTCGCTCGACTTCTATCTGGGGCCTTATGGTAGTCGTTTCAGGCATATGTAGCTTAGTTACCCTCCTTGTTTTCAACCTCATCAGATTCAACACAAAATCGGATATTGTTTCAATTATGGGCTTCTTTCTTTGTTTCTTGGCACCGGCAGGCATTCTGCCTCATTTCATCAATGATTTTTTGATCTCCATGGTCGTCACCGGCCTCATTCCGAATCTGTTCGGCGTATTGATCATAATTTCCACAGTAACTCTAATAAATTTGTGCTGGAACAGACCGATTGCGAGGATGCTGTTAGGAATAATCGCAATGTCATTTTCAGTATTGACAACTTATACGCTATATGTTCCGCTGGTGACAATGTTGGCTTGGATAGAGCTTACTCGCAGGCTTACAAGGACTATGTTCACAAACAGTCTTTTGCGACTTGTTGTTCTGATTGTTCTTGTATCCGCAACATCTGCCCTCGCAACTTACATCCTTTCAGTCACTAATCCTTCTTTTTTAAACGTTCATTTTTCTCTCCTGTTGTGGAGAATTAGAGTAGCCTACCTTCTAGAGGCCTCAGCCATGTTTTCCTTTCTTTTTCGGCTCCCAGGGATATTCATACCTTTCTCCTTTGCGGCCTCCTTACTCTTTTTGCTGAAGAAAGAGAATAGCAAGGCCTCTTATCGTTCCCACTTTTGTTTGTTGTACACCACTCTGACGTTTTTTTTGATAATCTCTCCATACGACCAAGATATTTCCTGGTGGACAATATCAAACAGAACGATAGCGTTGGATCTCGGTCTTTCATATGCTGCACTGCTCGTATCTGTTTATTTTTTGTTTCCTAACGGCGCCTTTTTCTGGAAATCCTTAGAGAGAATCAAGGTTCATTTTCGCTTTACGGATCGGGTGCTTTTGCGAATGCCGCTTTTAGCCTCACTTCTTGTTTGCATTAGTCTGGTCTATCCGATATCAGCACACCTAACAAATCCCTATATCTATGAGGGCTTCGGGTCCGATGGTGACAAAGTAGTCGCTCGGTGGGTGAATGATAATCTGGACGCCTCGGATCTTCTTCTGAATGATAGATCCTATCCTGGGCTGTACCTGCTGTCTTTCAGGGCCTTCAATGTAGTGAACACATATCTTATTTGGGATCCGGCGATCATGAATCGTTCTTTCGAACTAAACGAAATTTTTGACCACCCAAGCAATTACAGCCTTTTTAGAGAGTTAGCTCTCAAATGGAGTTTGAAATATGTATGGGTAACCAGTCAAAGTGGGTACTGGAGGTGGCGCCCAGAACTATTTGAGAAAGATCCGTTGGGTTTGGGTGGCAGATACGAAGTAAGGCCATTTGAACAAGCGGAGTACCTCAGCTTCTTCGATAACAATCCCTATTTACGAACTGTAATCCGTTGTGAAGACAGTGCCTTGTACTCCGTACATCTGCAAGCAGTTCAACACGGGATGAGCACGCTCGACGTTCTCGGACATGAGAAGGTGAGTCTCATTCAAGCCCATGAGATCAAAAACTCGTTTGGTCCTACGGGACGACCATTAATTGGACTAGGTAACCTTCAACATAGTAAATAGATTCCATTTGATGGCTTCGAAGATATTTGTTGTGTTGACGCTCTGAGAATAAGTGAGAAGACAGGTATGAAGACTTTGGTTATCTAGCGAGCATTCCAGCCGCGATGATTGCTACCCCAGACTCAAGAAACTCGCGGAACTATCGGAATCTCACGGATTGATCGTTACTGTTTACGCTTATCAACCTCCGCCAACCCAAATATCTCACGCTCCTCCAATCGGATCAAAATGTGCGCAAGCTACATGTGACAGCGCAGGAAATTACCGAATTTCTTTAAAGGTGCCGGAGCTCCTGACAAGAAAGTAGATGTCCCCATGCAGAGCATGGGGGCTTTCTTCACCCATACCCGAAAGTAAAAAGGTTGTGGTCTTTGCTAGTGCGAACCTGAAACATGGGCAAGGTTGCGTGGTCTTAGATAAGACCGAGGGCCAATTTTATGTCAACCTTGTTACTTTGACTGTACTGATGTTGCCTTAGCACAAGTTGAGACCCGCATTCAATAGTTTCTGCGATGCACGAACAAGTCGCCTTGATTTTCTCTTGAACTGTTCTTACGTCCCATCAGACAATTGTCGATTGTCCACGGTGCGTGACATGCTAAACCACGTACGATACTGATGAAGATTGCTTAGAAAAGGCCGAACTAAGGGAGAACGTTCTCCTAGGTTTTTTCTGCGACAATAACTACACACATACCTAGAACGTGAAGATACTTTGCAAATGGTTCTACGTCTAACACTGGAAAACCGACCGCTCTCACAGTTCTACATTGAAACCCGCTCTTCTCAAGAAGCTTCTTCCAGCCAAAAGATGAAAAACTTCGAACATGAGGACTTCTTCGAGCTGCTATCTCGATCTTGTCATACCAGTTTGGGCAAGTGACTACAATCTGTCCTCTATTAAGCAGAACTTCATGAATTCCTTTCAGCACCGAACGCGGATCTTGAAGATGCTCTAGGACGTCTAAGACTGTGCAGACATTGAAAACTTCACGTCTGAATAGCCATCCAATGTCGTCCGCGCTTGCATGGATTATCTCTACGCCTGAGAGATGTCGAAGTCTGGCTTTGCAGAATTCGACACATGAGTTCGATACATCTATTCCGACTACGAAATCATGGAACCCTGATACAGCTTCTATAAGTTCGCCTGTACCGCAGCCAACATCAAGAAGCTTACCGCCTTTACGAAGTAGTGATCCTACAAGAGCTATTTTCTTTCGCATCAGACCCCTAGGATCCCCATATTCCCGACGCAGTCTCAGTAGTTCTTCCTTTTCCATTCTCTCCCTTCTTGAAGGTTGTCGAGAAAAGCCCGTTATCCCAAGGTAAAATCTCTCATCGCGGACAGACAAGCCCGGCAATATTTCTCCTATTAGCTCCAATTTTTCCATTTAAGATCGTAGTAAGAAGAGTCCTCGACGGCGCCTTCTGCAATCGCCTGCATGAATCGCTCATCATGTCTGACGATGTTTTTCCAGTCTAAGCGTTCAGCAATCCTGAGCATAGTTTCGTTCTTTCCGGGGTCAAGTTCAATGCTAAGTGCTGTCTTCATTTTGTCCCTAAGCTGATTTACGTCAGTTGGGTCCTCCACATATATAGGAATGTTCCTTAATGATGTTTGAAGGCCTTCTGTCCTTGTGACTACAAAAGGTTTGCCCATGCAGAGATACTCCCTGATCCTAGAGTGCAGGTTCGCTCTGTTCTCCCTAGTAATGGGCACTATTGGCACCGCGTAGGCATCGGCTACAGCCAAATAGCTTGGCAGATCTTGATATTCGATCCAGCCTGTGAACAGGACCCGGTTTTCTAGCGATAGCTGGATGGCTAACCTCTTTAGGCGTCGTTCATAATTCTTCGGTCCGGAGCCAATTATGACGAGTTTCTCTTCGTTGCTGAGCAGAGCCATGGCTCCTAGAAGATACTCCAAGCCATCATATTTACCAAAATCCCCATGGTAGGCAACGACTTTATCGCCTCTCATGCCTAGTGCATCCCGAATTTGATTACGATGTTTCCCTCCTTGAAGAAAATGTGTCGTGTCGACGCCGTTTGGTATAACAGCGACTTTCCTCGGATCTAATCCGACTTGGCTCCAATATGCCTTCCCGACAGGAGTCTCCACGTTGGCATAATCCACGCTCCGAGCGATCTTTCGCTCAATAGACCTCAGGTAGGGTACCACGAAGCTCTTAAGCGGCATATCAAACTGCACGTATAGGTCGCTCAGAAAATCGGTTAGTTCGGCGTAAACAGGGCTGCTCCCACGTGCTGCCAACGCAGCGTACGTTGGAAGGATATTTATCGACCGAACTACATCGAATCGCTCCCTTGACAGTACTTGCTTCAGTTTCCTCTTCATGGCCATGTAGACCTTTAACCTGGAGCTGATGGACATCTGCTCAAACCTTACATCTACGTAATCGAAATTCGCTCCCTGACTTTCGTTCGTCGGCTTAGCCTCGCCAGGCCTAGGGCAGACAACAGTCAGACCATGGCGCCACTCAGACAAGTACTTGAGCGAGTAGTTCGGCCTTCCAGCCCTTTTGCTCGAGGGCAGGGGTTGCTCGCAGACGAGCAGTATTTTCAGTTTCGTCACTTTGCCATCACGACTATCAGGCTCGATGTGTGTTCTCAACAACTGGATAGCATATCGATTGCAGCGCTTTCATCAATGCTTATTCAGAATCGCTTGGCTCACGATACGTTCAATCTTCAGTCCTATTTTCTCAATTGAGAGATTAGCCTTTACGTACTCTCTTCCAGATATCTTAAACTGTTCAGCAACCTTTGGATTGTCTCTTAGGAAAAGTATTGCTTTTGCGAGGGCTACGTAGTCCCCGGGCTTAACTACTACCCCGGATCGCGTATCCAAAGTGTAGCGTCCCGGTTGCCCATCAGAACAGCATATTATTGGCTTTCCAGCTGCTTGATACTCGTAGAGTTTTGACGATATTCCCTTTTCAATTGAGCCGAAACCGCTTAAAGGAAGAAGAAGACAATCCGCGGCCGCCATCGTTCTGACAACTTCATCCCTATCCACAACTCTATCGATGATCCTTACGTTGCTTAAGCTCATCTCTTTAACTCTCGATTTCAAAAAGGGCGCTAGTTCTCCTCCACCTTGGAGGACTATCTCCACGTTTTTTTCTTCAGCCAAGAGTTTAGCGGCTCTAAGAACTTGTTCGAAGTCGTATCCGAGAGAGAAGGCCCCAATATACAATGCTCTAAACTCTGCTCGACTGCTCTCATCTTGGTTTTGACATGAGAAAATGCTCAAATCGACCCCGCCTGGCACGACATGAACCTTCCGTGGATCTATGCCATACTTCTCTACAATTGTGTCCACATAGGATGGACTTATTGGTGTTATTGCAGTCGAAGCTCTATACGTCAGTCTCGCAATGATCTCTGCAATCCGACGGAAAAACCTTGATTTCACCATGTTGAGGTCATATAGAACCTCGGGCCACAGATCATCGACATTTTGAACGACTGCACAGCTGTTCACTAATCCATAGAAGAAACCTGGAAAAACTGATAGTATCTGTGGGTTTGAAGCAAATACTACGTTGACCTTTCTTACTAAAGAAACTGCAAACAGAGATGAGATTGTGAATGCTCCAAAGAGCACAAGTCTTCTTGCGAGGCCCTTTGATGCTAAGGGAGGTACGTAGGTTCTGATCACTCTAATCTTTCCAAGGTATTCAACTGCAAGCGCCTTCTGCCTATACTTCTTCGGGATGTTTCCAGTTGGATAATGGGGAAACGCTGCTATCACGGTGATTTGATGTCCGCGTGACAGCAGACTTTTCGCTATATTTAGCGCCCTTGTCGCGCTTCCTCCCATATCCGGCGGAAATATCTGCGATACTATCAACACATGCACGTTAGAATCTCACCGATCGTTCTATGTTGGCCCAGTTCTCTCTGAACCACTCATATACTTTCAGTAGACCAGTCCTAATGTCAATCTTGGGCTCATATCTGAGGATCTTTTTGGCTTTCTGTATCGAAGCTCTTCTCCTAGTAACCTTATCCCAGTCCCTCCTTGCCCTGGAAACTATGCCAGCCTCACTTCCTGTCAGTTCGTTTATCCAATTGGCTAGGTCGATTACTCTGGTTTCGGTTTCCGACGCCAAGTTTATTGGCTCCCCTATGGCTTCTTCGATGATGCCCATGCGCAGTGTTCCATCTACTATGTCATCGACATAGGTGAAGTCTCGGGTTTCCTCGCCTGTTCCGGTTATCGTCAAAGGTTGCTTGCGCATGGCCCACCAGATGAAGTTAGGGATGACATTTCTGTATTTTCCAGGCACTTCGCCAGGACCGTAGACATTAAAGTACCTCGCTATAGTAAGAGGCAACTTGTAATAATCGTGAAAGTAGTTACAATAGAGCTCGCCTACAAGTTTGTTGATCTGGTAAGGCGTGTCAAGGTGCAACGAAACAAAATCTTCCTCTAGCGGAAGAGGCGCACTGCTTCCGTAGACTGAGCAACCAGATGAAGCGAACACAAACCTTTCGACATTCGCCAAGTTTGCGTATTCTAATGTCCTCAATGTTCCAAGCCCGTTCACTTGAAGGTCTGTTTCCGGGTGGTCTACGCTGTTTTGGTTTGCAAAATGAGCTGCCAGGTGAAAGACAAATTGAGGCCTGAAGCTGAAGGCCCTCTTCATCTTCTCCTCTTCCAGTATGCTTCCGTAGATAGGGAAAACTGTAGAACATCTTGGAATGTTCCACTCGAACGAAGCAGATAAATCGTCTATAACGACAATCTTCTCCGGTTCAGCTTCTAACAGAGCTTTGATGAGGTTGCTCCCTATGCAGCCTGCACCACCTGTAATCAGGATTCGCTTGCCTCTGTAGCGTTCAAGGACTTCTTTGAGATTCAATTTCGTATTCACCTAAGTCCATAGACTTTCTTGAACCATTCTATGGTTTTGGGGATTCCTTCCTCTGGTTTGACAGTCAATTTGAAGCCCAAATCTTTCTTGGCTTTGGTTGAATCCGGCGTCTTGATAATCGTCGTGAAGGGCTCGGTCTCCCTGTACGTCACTTTTGAATCATCCTTCTGGATTGACTTCAGTATCAAATCTGATATGTACTTTATCTCGTACTGTTCGTCGCCTCCAAGGTTATAGACCTCGCCGGGATTGAAGTTATCTATCATCTTTCCGAGAACTTTGCATACATCATCGACGTATTCCAGAGTTCTTTTATGCCCCATGTAGACAGTGTAAGGTTCATCGTGGAGCGCTTTGTATATGAATTTAGGGATAAAGCCTCGATAGGGCGTGTAGTGTTCGCCAGGACCATACACGTTAAATAATCTGACTCTGACAGTTTCAGTTCCATATATGGCTGCTGAGTTAAGTATCTGCATCTCGTTAACCCACTTCGTCATCGCATAGTCATTCATCTGCTTTATTGGAACCCTTTCCATAACATCCTCTTTCATTACGCCGTCGTAGTCACCGTAAACCTCTGCGCTACCAAAGAAGATCATTCTAAACTTTCGCTTTTCTTGTAGCCTTATGAGATTCTTGGTTCCCACAGCATTGGTGTTCCATAGGTTCTCGTAGTAGGCTTCTCCATTCCACCTTCCGTATTCAGCAGCTGCGTGATACACATATTCGAAGTCTTGTTCTTCGAACAGTCTTTCAACTTGACGATGAATGCTTACATCACAACGAACGGACTTGGGGTCCTCAGAGTGCCTTATGTCGCATAGCCAAACGTTATGTCCCAGATTTCTCAGTTCCCTGGTTAAGTTAGATCCTATGAATCCAAGCCCACCAGTTACCAAGATGCTAGCCATGCTTCTGCCTCAGCAATTGAACTATTCTCTCAGCCGACTTCCCATCGCCGAAGGGGTTTCTCCATTTCCTGCTTCTTCTAAGCATGAGGTCCACTTTTTCCGCTATTGCGGACGAATTTGTTCCCGCTAATATGTTTGCATTAACTTCTAAAGTTTCTGGCCTTTCGGTGTTGTCTCTCAAAGTAACGCAAGGAACTCCGAGAATACAGGCCTCTTCTTGGACGCCTCCGGAATCCGTAAGAACCAGTTTGGCATTGCTCTCAAGTTGCAAGAAGCTCAGAAAATCCAAAGGCTGGACAGTCTTTATCCCATTCGTGTTGAGTTTAAACTCTTCTATCCGCTTCTCTGATCGGGGATGAATGGGATAGATCACAGAGCACCCAAAGCTTTCAGCGGCCTCTCTAAGGCCTTCCAAGATTTTTGAAAACCTATCCGGATTATCCACATTCTCTTGTCTGTGAACAGTAGCTACGAAATACTGTCTAGGTTCCAGTTCCAGCTCATCAAGAATGCGCCTCTTTCTATTCGCTATCTCGAGATTCTGATACACAGCATCGACTATTGTGTTGCCAGTTACAAATACTCTCGATTCAGGAATACCTTCGCCAAGCAAAATGCTCCTAGATTTCTCTGTAGGAGCAAACAAGTAGTCAGAACAGTGATCGGTCAATACTCTATTGATCTCTTCAGGCATCCTCCTATCATAACTTCTTAAACCTGCTTCAACGTGTCCAACTTTCAAGCCAAGCTTCACCCCAGCTATGGCGCCAGCCAAAACGGTGTTAGTGTCACCTTCCACTAAGACTACATCGGGAAGTTCTTTCTCCAGAACATTCTCTATACCCATCATCATCTTTCCGGTCTGCTCTGCATGCGAACCAGAACCGACATCAAGGTTATGCTTAGTCTCTGGCAACTCAAGCTGCTCAAAGAAGACTCTATCCATGTTGTATGAGTAGTGCTGACCCGTATGAAGAATCAAATAGTCTAATCCCAGTCGTACGCATTCACGAATGATAGGAGACATCTTGATTATCTCAGGACGCGTGCCAAGTACAGCACAAATCTTCATGCAGGCCCAACTATTCTTTCTGTGTCATTGTACATCGAAAGATGACAGTTCCTCCATCTGTGTAGGGCTTCCAAGGATTTACACATTGGATAAACGCATTCTTGCCGTCTTTGGACAATCCCAGTTTTATGGGATCAACTCCCTCATCAAGCGCAACGACATAATGCAGCAGAGAAGACATGGCATGAATGCAAACAGCATCAGTCTTGTCAAGTAAAACCTTCGCACCATCGATAACTATACGGTCTCCAACCTTATGAACAGGACATGTGCCTCTTATTTCTTCAACAACGATTTCAAGCATCTGTCAGGAATCTCCTGCGTCACTTGGCAAGACTGAATGCGTCAACACTCTTGGACAATACCTAGATACGCGATGAAGGATCTGTTCCTAAGCCAGTGCCTTGCCTCTGGAGCCCAATCAAATACGCCATTAATACTGAATAATCCATGCATTTGTCTCGCTCTAGCCCATCCCACCTCGAGGACAGTAGCCTTGAAAGTAGAGGTAAGTTTCAAGATGACCTCGAAGATCCGCACCATCAACTTAGCATTCGCGATTTTACCTCTGGTCCTAGCCAGCCACAAACCGCATCTATACAGGCCCTTGTCCTCAAGACTCAACCTTGCCCAAGTTCCTTTACGAAGCCCAAGCTTGAGAAACTTCGTCAACGAAGCACGATCTAGTCTTGTGACCGCTGAAAGAGGAACTGACACTCGAACTCACACTACTAGAACTATCACTTTCACTTCGAATATCAAGGTTGCTCTCAAAAAAGTCTTAAGGTTCAAGATAGCGCCTCACTATGTGTATCAAATTTGGCGGAAGGCAAGAAATCCTAGTTCAACGATGCCACAAAATTGACACATCAAGACGCAGGCTCATCATGCTCCGCTTCTTTGTCAAACTGCTCGATCTCGATCGAAATATCCATCTCCTTCAAGTAAGGCCAAGCCAACTGCAAAACAACGCCTGCGACCAACAATCCAAGTCCGTATTCCAATAGGAGAACGAGAAGATCATATACACTAGATAAACGGTAAACGCCAAGATAGATTCCAGCAACTGTAGCTAGACCAACCGAACCCAGCAACCCATATGCACATGCCACAAGGGAGACTGCAGGATTCTCATCCACCAGCCTAACAGGCTTTAAAGGCATAAGAACCTGGACCCTCGGGTCCGCCCAGCCCCAAACAGCAACAACAACTATGCCAACAAGCAATCCCCAAAGTGCTGCACCTCTACGTGAAAGTTCGAAAAATAGCCAGAGAACCACTCCCAGTATCCCGAGCATGAAGAATGACATCGCCTTGGGATGCTTGCAAACACCAGCAACAGCGACGGCTTCTTCACGAACTTTACCGCGTCTCATGAAAACGAGAATCAAAGCTACAGCAGCCACGATAACTATCGCGGTCAAAAGATATCTCCCTACGATGGCCTGCTGTTCTCTAGACTCTTCAACGCTGCGGAGAACCTCGTAAGAATAGCGTGGGCTCCAGGCCTTGTTGCCAGCCCTATCATAAGCAACGACATAATAACTGACCTTTGCACCTGCTGGCTGGGCTGGAATAGATGCTTGATATACGTTCATTTCAGCCAAGCGCATCATTTGCTCGAAGTCACCTTCGCCGATAGAGTAAAACAATAGAACTTTCTCGATACCAGATCCAAATGGACCGTCCGTAGCATTCACCTTAACAACGACAGCATCTTTCGATGTCGGGGATGAAGGAGCCGCTCTAACCTTGATAGTGGGAGGAGTCTTGTCCACAAATGTAATTATGTACTTGTCATCTTGTATCTCATGGTTCCACCTGTCAGAAGCTCTGCAAGTCAATAGATAATTCCCCAAATAATCCTTCGCCTCAACATAAAACAGAATCCTCATCCCGAACCGGGGGGGCTCACCATAAGCTGGGTTGGGAACAACGGCCTCAAACAGGCCGACGCCCAATCCTCCCGCAGATTGATTCAATTGAGCAATAGATATTCTCCAACCGGCCAACGGAACCGAGCCATTCAGTAGCAACTTGTAATAAACCGTCACCACAGGAATAGAAACCTCATCATGCAACATTGTGATCCTGATAGGAACAGATTGCCCGGAAGACGGAGCCTCATCGTAAACAAGACTGATAATCTGGAATGAATCTGAAGATAGATTTGAAGAACCCAAGCAGAATGGAGCTATCGTTGAGGTATATAGAAGAATAGCCACAAGCAAAAAGGAAAGCCTAAGCCTCATCATTCTCACACATTCAGAAGTATCTTGAAGTTTTCAAGAGTGTAAAAGCCTTTCCAAACACCTTCTGAGGAAAACTACGTGCTTCGCAATCGACATTGTAAGCTAAGGTATAGATGAGTGACGCAAAGCACTTATATGTTTGCCATCGTAGACGCCTTATCAGAATCGATTATCCAACGTCGGAAGCCTGATCTATGACAGTGAAACAAAGGCAACCCGGCATACGCATCGAGTACGTCCTCGCAATCTTCATAACACTTCTGGTGCTTCTGGCAGTATACCAAATATTGGCACCATCCATGCCGCCCGCTCCTTCAGGCGCAACGAAGCTAACTCTAATCGCACCTTCAACCGCGAAAGTTGGAGAAACCGTCGTTCTAACCTTGAGGGCTGTCGACGAATCTGGGAACATCGATCCTCGAAGAAGCGACACAATCTCACTATCCCTAAACCAAGGAACCCACGCGACCATAGCCGAGTCAACCCTAACCTTAGCGAACGGCGAAGCCTCAACCACGATCACAGACGAGTACGCTGAAGTCGTGACAGTAACAGCAAGCTGGGTCAGCGGGTACTCTTTCCTCGAACACTCAACAGTCACCATCAGATTTGAGTGATTTCTCCCAAGCAACGCTCAGAACAGATTCAAATCTATAGTTGAGATTTCGTAGCAACCTCGACGATCATGAACTGCCAAACTACTATGCAGCATCAGACCTCCTAGTCCTCCCCAGCTTAGACCGGTCAGAGGGCTTCGGCTTAACGCTCTTGGAAGCGAACGCAACAGGGAAACCTGTAGTGGCATCAAACGTAGGGGGAATCCCAAGCGTAGTCAAACATGGCGTTAACGGTCTACTCGTCCCACCATGCGACGAGAAGACTCTAGCCAAGACAGTAATAAACCTCCTGAGAGATGAAGATAGGCTTCTAGAAATGG
>Ga0209725_1001019_pt1 | contig 16414 bp, 16 predicted proteins | sample I18A1metaG_FD_184145 | JGI IMG/M metagenome (GOLD analysis project Ga0209725, IMG submission 184145) | Lake sediment bacterial and archeal communities from Gulf of Boni, Indonesia to study Microbial Dark Matter (Phase II) - ​I18A1 metaG... | ecosystem: Environmental > Aquatic > Freshwater > Lake... | reverse complement strand
ACGTATATAGATCAAGCGGATAGTCATCGATCTATCGCGCCGTATTCGTTCTCCTCGAAACAGGCGCCGCGTCAAAAGCTTTGGATCCGACAACCGCGTTCAGGGTTTGGGAAAGAGAATTGTTCCTGCACTTTGGTATTCAATGGATTGGTTTGTCCGGTGTAAAACTGCTTTCTCTCACAGACGGACGATCGTCATCATGTGCCGCAAATATCTGTGCTTGAGCTGCTGCCCACCAGGGCACGCGCTCGAACCGGCTTCTTGACTTCAAGAATCGTTCCGTGTTTCTTCTACATGCACTTGTAAATGCGTCCTGACTAACACATCGCCTAGTGAGTTCTTCACGACGGAACATCCTGCCTCCTCGACAGGATCTTAGAGTGGTGTCGCGGAATCTCGTCCGGTCTCTGTGATCGAAGCCTAATCTAGCCGTTGAACGTCGGATGATGTAGCTGGGTGAATGTCCTCGATGGGCGCAGCCTATTCGAAGCGGATGCTTTCGACGAAGGCAAGCGCTCATCAAGGAATGGCCGTTGAGCGATACCTTTGGCTGGCATCGCTTGCAGCCATCTTCCTCATTTGGGAAGGATCGGTTCGACTGGGAGCGGTGCCCGAGTCGAGGTTGCCGTCATTCACAGCAACAGTCCTGACGCTCGCCTCATCGCTTCATGACGCAGGCTTCATCATGCGAGTGGCCCAGAGCTTCCTGAATCTGACAAGTGGTATCTTCCTGGCACTCGCCGTTGCCATGCCTTTGGCTCTCCTTGCGGGTCTACGAAACAGATTCGACACGACGATGACTCCCCTGATAATGCTGGCAGGCGCCTTGCCTGACATTGCACTCCTACCGATACTGGTCTTATGGATCGGCCCCGGAAATGCTGCAGCTATCTCGATAGCTGCCTTCAGCGCCTTCTTCCCGATCTACTTCACGATCCGCGAGGGCACGCAGGACATTTCGAAAGATCTGTTTCACGTTGCCGCAGTGTTCAACACAAGTCGCGCTGACACATTCCGGAAGCTAATACTTCCTGCCATATCACCGCAACTCTTCACCGGGCTCAGATTGGCGTACGACTTCGTTTGGGAAATTGTGTTGGCGATCGAGATCTTCTCTGGCGTCACTGGCATAGGGTTATACATATCCAAAGCGGTCGAGGCGGGCGATGTCGCCGAGGCTTTTGCCGCCATACTCGCTGTCGGCATGATGGCGATCCTGGTTGATCGGCTAGTATTCGGCCGAGCGGAGAGATGGATAAGACGGTGGATAGACTGACCCACCAGATGGAGCTCAAGAACGTCAGCAAGGAATACGGCCAAACGGAAGACCCCATCCCCGCGATTCAAGACGTGAGCTTCAACCTTCACCGCGGGGAATTCGCATGCATCGTCGGCCCAAGTGGTTGCGGTAAGTCCACGCTGTTGAAGATGGCGGCTGGCCTGGACAAGCCTACGTCGGGGGAGATACTATTCTGCGGCGAACCAGTCATCGGTCCTCACCCAAAGATCAGCATGGTCTTCCAATCATTCGCACTCTTCCCTTGGAGGACGGTGACAGGAAATGTCGAATACGGGCTTGAGGTGCAAGGAGTTCCGAAAGCTGAACGGTTAGACTCCGTCGAGAAATATTTGGAAATGGTGGGCTTGGCTGGCTACGCGCACCTGTACCCGAAGCAACTCTCTGGCGGAATGAAACAGCGCGTGGGAATGGCCCGGGCCTTGGCCGTGGATCCTGAAGTGATACTCATGGATGAAGCATTCAGCGCGATCGATGAATTCACCGCTGAGACGCTGAGGGAGGAAGTTGCCGACATTCATGCCGAGACAGAGAAGACCTTTGTCTTGGTGACGCACAACCTTGTCGAAGCCGTGGAGTTGGCGGACAAGATCATAGTCCTCAGCACTAGACCGGCACGGGTGAAGAAGATACTCGACGTTGACCTAGAGCGTCCGAGAGACAAGACTCGTTCAGAGTTCGTTGATGCTCACAAGAGCATCTTTGCGCTTCTCAAAGAGGAACTCGAGACCACGATCGTGCGTCGAAGGATCAGCAGGGTGCCCGAATTCCAGAGGCTCACAGATATCGAGGCACAGAGCTAGCTGCTTGACGCACTACACTTCCCACGAGTGTCGGGATGACTACTTGAGTTTGGTTCCGCACTTGGGGCAGAACCGTGCGGTGGCAATTACAGGTGTCCCGCAATTGCGACAGCTGGTCGGCGGAGGAGGTGGCGGGGGCACCGGAGCCTGCGTCACTGCAGGCGTCTTCGGAAGCTCAATCTCCTTGCGCAGGAGCACTACATCCAAGACGGACTGAATGTCATCCCATGGGATCTGCATGTCAGATCCCGTCCTTGTCGCTACGATTAGGTTGATCTTCCTCTCAACCATGTTAACGCCGACATCTTTCACGCTCCCAACGGAGGATCCTTTGCTATCGATCACTTGCATTCCCATGTACTTCTGTGATGGGACAAATTCTCCCTTCTTCTCAGTCATTCTGGACAGCCGCTCGATAAATCTCCTGGGTTGTTATATATTTGTGATCATACGAACCCGTGTGCTCTCTTCCCACACGACCCGAAGCTCAGTATGAGCAGGTTCATGACAAGAAGGGATTTACATCTCGGCGGTCCGTGCCAGACCCGGAAGAGGATCATGTGACTCATGAATACAACCAATTTCTTCACCGGAGTCGCAATGATCGTCGTGGCGGTGCTTCTCCTGTTCGCTGCACCGCAGCTCATCCTGATTCCGTCGGTTCAGACTCAAACGGTTGATCTGTTTCAGGGGGAAGCTTTCACAGTAGGTGATCTTTGGGAGCGTTCGGTGCAGCTGGACGAAGGAGTGAATGTCAATGGGACCTTGGCCGTTACCTCTGCTCTTACTGGCGACGCCTCAGAAGTGTCGATGCTTGTCATGGACGACGCAAACTACCAGAAATGGGTCGCCCACGGTAGTCCCACATACGTCTTCCAGAAGGACGTAACGAACGGAGAAAGCTTCTCATTCACTGTGCCCCGGACCGGCATCTATCACTTCATCTTCGACAACGCAAGCTCACCCGTGAAGAAGAACGTCACGATGACCGTGGATCTCCAAAGACAAGTTGTTGTGACTTTGCCCGACGAGCGCCCACGCTACGTGGCTTATGTCCTGTTGGTAGCGGGGATAGCTATCATGGCGGTTGGCATTCTGAGAAAGACTCAGGTCCCATGGGCATAGATGGGACGGTCGCAGAAGCCCTAAATAGAATCCACGTGTAGACTCCTATTACATTGGAAGTTCTTGGGAGTAGGTCGCCTTTGAGTGGTTTGCTTAAGAAGAGGATTCAGGTTGACCAGAATCTCGCGGTTGTCATAGGGGTTCCCGAAGGGACAACTGTGAGCTACGCCGACATTCAGAAGGGCCTGCATAAGTACATACGAGACAACAACCTGAGAACCGATGTCGCAAAGGAGTCAGGCACTGCAGCTGCTCGGGCTCCTGAACCAGGCGTACCGAAGACTCAGCCCCGAGGGGTCTACTGCATTTCATGCGGCGAAGCGATTCCTGGCGGCGCGGTATTCTGCGATCTCTGCGGAGCGTTGCAGTGAGCGGTTCCTCTGGTCGCCCACCGAGGCCGCCCGTTCACCGGCCCGTTCCTGTTGTTGATTATGTGGTTCACATCGATGAATCGTCTTTAAATACGGTCTGTAGAGCTGTACAAGCCTTCTAAGTTCTGTGCGGGGAATCCGGTTCGTAATGAGTCGTAGCAACGTGGGTGTCGTAGGGTACGGGGTGTATATCCCCATCCAACGAATCAAGACCGAGGTGATAGTCAAGGCTCGCGAGGCAAAACGGAAGGATCTTCCCGACTTCGTCCACAAGGTCCGCGACGGTCTGCTCCTTCGATACAAGGCAATAGCAGGAGTGGACGAGGACACTACCACTATTGCTTCAGAAGCCGCGCAGAACGCGATCAGGATGGCAGATCTTGAACCATCAAAGATCGGCGCCGTGGCAGTTGGATCGGAGTCGAAGCCCTACGCAGTCGGCACCATCGCGAGGCACGTAGCATCGTTCACGGGAATAGGGAATAGAGTGTACGTCGCCGATCTTGAGGGTGCATGTAACGCCGGGATGCAGGCTCTCAATTTTGTCGAGAGCCAGATCGCCAACGGAAAGATCGAGTACGGGCTCGCAATCGGCGCCGATGTGGCACAAGCCCCTCAAGGGGATCCGCTCGAATACGCGTGTGGGGCAGGGGCCGGAGCCTTTGTCCTAGGAAGAGACGACATCGTCGCTACGGTTGAGGACTCTGCTGCTTACTCGAGCCTGACGATGGATTTCTGGAGACGCGAGGGTATGCCCTACCCAAGCCATTTCGGAAGAACCACTGTGGAAGCCTATGTCCGGCACGTTGTTGGTGCGATCGAGCATATGCTTTCGAAGCACCCGGACCTCAAACTGGCGGACTTTGACTATCTCACTTTCCATCAGCCGTCAGGGTACATGCCGCTGAAGGTGTGCAAATCGCTTTCGCAGGAGAAGGTTGAGGTTCTTGAAGATCGAGATCTTGAGTCGAGGATTCATCTAACGCCCGAATTCATAGAAACGAAAGTCAAACCATGGCTCAGAGTCCTAGATACTGGGAACACGTACGCGGCTTCAACACCTATCGCCGTATGTGACATCCTTGACCACGCGCAGCCGGGTGAGAACATCCTCGCGATCTCCTACGGGTCAGGAGCGTACACGATCGCAACCTGGTTGAAGGCTCAGGACGGCATATTGAAGAAGCGCGGACGAACTCCCACCGTCGAGCAATACTTGTCACGAAAGCGTGAGATCAAGCTGGAAACCTACCAAGACCATCTAAGACAGAAACTTCGCATCGTGAGACGCAAGATCTCTCATCCCCGCATAATCGGAGAGATCTCCGCACTCAATGGCCGGCACATAACTGCCACACTATGCCACGGCTGCCAACGCGTGTTCTATCCTGCACGAGACAGGTGTCTCGAATGGGACTGCAAAGGACCACTCGAGCAAAGACAGTTGCCTGTCTTGGCTGAACTTACGTCCTTCAAGAAGCTTCCGCTGCAAAGAAGGTTGACATCGAACTTTGAACTGATCGCCAAGGGAAAGGCCCTGATCGTTGACTCTGCGTTGGGTGAGATTGCCAACGGAACCACGCTCGAACTTGTGATCCGCAAGCTCGACGATGAAGGAAAAGACGGACTCATCATCTACGGCCCGGCATATCGCCCAGCCTTCAGAACCCTACCAAACAACAAGAGTGAAAAGACGGAGTAGCTTTTTTCACCTTCGCCAAGGCCGGCTAGTAAAACGGGCAGCTCAACAGTCGAGGGAAGCTCGTGTGAGTGTTTTGGCAGGCGTGGACGGCGGAGCCACCAAGACAGTCGCAGTTGTAGGGCGGCTCGACGGGACTCTCGTCGGCTCAGCTCTGGCCTCCTCGTCGAACTATCATAACGTTGGAGTCAAGAAGGCGGCGAAAGCGATCCGTGTGGCAGCCAGTTTGGCCTGTCGGCACGCAGGAGTGTCCGCTCGCGATCTCGAGACCGTTGTAATGGGTCTCGCCGGAATGGATTCGCCGGGAGATTTCTCAGTCGGCAAAAGGGTAGCCAATCTAACCGCCCTCGGGAAACGAAGGATCGTCAGACATGATTCGGTCATCGCCCTCTACGCGGCCACTCTGGGTAGACCTGGAATCGTAGTGAACGCGGGAACGGGATCGTTCGCTGCGGGGATAGGCATCGACGGCAAAGTGATTCGAGCAGGCGGGTGGGGAAGCATCATTGATGACGAAGGCAGCGCATACGACATCGGGAGGTTGGGAATCCGAGCAGCCCTACGTGCTTTCGACGGCAGAGAAACCAAGACAGCGATCGCACGGCTCCTCACCCGGAGACTCAGGCTTCGGACGTTAGACGACATAGTCCACGAAGTCTACGAGAAACCCATGACAGTAAGCGAGATCTCTGCAGTCTCCAAGCTGGTTGCGCAGGCGGCATTCCGTGGCGACCGCGCGGCTCGCAGCATCTTCACTTATGAAGGACGGGTCTTGGCGAACTTGGTCTCCACAATCGCGCGCCGCTTGGACATGACTTGGAGCAACCCTGACATCTACTGCACGGGCGGCGTCTTCAAATCTGGCGCAACCATGCTGAATCCATTCCGAAGGGAACTACGCAAGCATGTCTCACGCTTCACCATCCGGCGCCCAAGATTCGAGCCCGTTGTGGGCGCATTCATAGTAGCGCTGAAGGAGCATGGGATAGAAACACGCGGGCGCGTCTTAGCGAATCTCCATGCCTCGTACGCACGGCACGTTAGGAGACTCTAGTCTGCTCCTCGGTCACTCTGGTAAATCGAGCCATCTACAGAAACAAGGAGAGCTACAGCTTCAGGAAGTACCTGAGTCAGGTTGGATCATGAAGGTCGGGCGAGAAAGGTCAGCGTCAGTGAATTCTGGAACGGCACCGCGCTATATATCCAGCTCCGCAATCTCTAGAGCTTGGGATAGGCTTGCGGGCGGAGACGGATTCTCACCACATGCTTCTGGAGATCCGAGAGGAGCCCGCCGCGCTTCGTGAGACCCTGAATGCCATCGCGACCCCATGCAAGGAAATGGCTTCTAGACTCGCGGAAGAGGGACTGGGTCTGATCTATCTTTCCGGGAGCGGCACGAGCTACCACGCAGCCCTCGCCGGGCACTATCTGATGTCATCGTTGAGCAGCAGGCCCACCAATTCTATTCCAGCCTCCGAATTTGGTACGTGGGTGCGGGCAGCCCCGGATACTAGAAACGTGCTTATCACGATCTCTCAGTCAGGGGAAAGCGTGGACGCCCTGTCATCCGTCAGAGCCGCAAGGAGCAAGGGGATCCGATCAGTGGCCATCACAAATGCTCCGGGAAGTTCGCTCGCTGGCACATCTGACTTTGCAGTAGTCACCCGCGCGGGCCCAGAAAATGCTGTCACAGCCACGAAGACATTTGTCTGCTGTCTCGCAGCAACTTATCTTCTCGGCCTTGAGCTGATCGATGCATCCAAGTCGTTCACAGGCGATTTCGGGGGGCTATCGACTCTTCGGCAAGAACTGGCAAACGCTCCGGAGGCTGTGCAGGATACGATCAGGAGGTGTGAGGGTAGAGCGCGGAGTCTCGCCAGTCGGTTCGCGGAGGCTTCGTTGTTCTTTCTGTTGGGCAGGGGAGCCAACTATGCGACAGCCCTAGAAGGCGCGCTCAAACTCAAGGAGTCAAGCAACGTCATGGCGGAGGGATACGCGGCCAGGGAGTTTCTCCATGGGCCGATGCAGCTCGTAGATAGAGGCACCCCTGTGATAGCGATTTCCACCAAAACTGACTACGAGTCGCTTGAACCACTAACTGAGAGTTTCAGACGCCTTGGCGCTCCAATCTTAGCAATCAGTGAGTTGAGGCTACCTGCTGGTGCTGAAGAACAGTTGGAGGTTGCTGGCAGCTTGTCGGAACCCCTGAGCCCACTCGCATTTATAGTGCCAATTCAGCTATTTGCGTACTACAGTGCCATCTCCCGTGGTCTCAATCCGGACAGGCCGACGAAACTGACAAAGGTGGTAAAGTAGCTTGAAAGTCGAAGCGCTAGTTTTTGCAGTGGATGATGTCCTCTATGATACGTCGCAACAGCTCAGTGCTTCACGAATGAGTGCGGTCAGAGCGATGAGGGAGGCCGGACTACCTGTTGATGTTGAGACGGCCTACCGTACCCTAGAAGAAATCGTCAAGGAGACGGGCTCCGACGACACCAGACACTTCGATCGCCTGCTGGAGCGCTTGGGCTTAAGATGGGATCCAGAGGTCATAGCTGCAGGGGTAGTGGCATATCGGGCCACAAGCCCTGTCTACCTGAAGCCGTTCCCAGACACTGTCTCGACGCTACTCAAGCTAAGGGACGGCGGCTACAAGCTTGGGGTCGCTTCGAAGGGGCGCGCAGTGAAGCAATGGCAGAAGCTCATCCAGCTCGGATTGGAGCACATATTCCACGCTGTCACGATATCTGAAGAGACCGGGTCGGAGACACTGAGTACGGCCACATTATCCAAGACAGTCGAAAAACTTGGTGCCAAGGCTGAGAGAACGGCATTCGTTGGTTGTGACCTTGCCCAAGAGATAGCTCCAGCGAACAGTATTCGCATGATCACGGTCAGAACAAGAACGGGATCGAAGAGGGCTAGCGCTCCGACAGCCCCCGATGAGAAACCGGCCTACGAGATAGACAGGCTGTCTGAACTAATCGGAATCCTACAGGCCAAAGCTTAGGGAACCCCACCAAGCCCTAGCGGACTGATTGATCACAGGCTAGGATCCAAAGTCTAGGTGCCACAAGCATCATGACGCTGAAAGGGCTCAAGTCTATCTGACTGACCCTCCTCGACGCTCACCGATTTGCTTTCCTATGGCTTCTACCGTGAGCCGGATTCCTTCCTCAACTGAGGTCGTTGGTCTCCACCCGAGTTTCCGTCTGATCATAGCGTTGCTGTAGCTCATCCTTCGAATCTCACCGGGCATAGGTGGCCCGTAGCGAGGAGAAGTCTTCACACCCACGGAGCGGGACACCATCCGAAACACATCGATGACTCTTGTCTCGCGTCCCGTGCTAAGGTTGAAGATGTCGAAGTCACCCTCGTGATGAATCGATCTCAAGAGAGCGTCGGGAACGTCCTTCACAAATACGAGGTCTCTGGTCTGAAGTCCGTCTCCAAAAATGGTGACGGGACGATTCATAAGGAGTCTAGTTGCAAAGGTCGCCACTACAGGCCTCCAACCATATTTCTCGTTGACTCTCTGTCTAGGTCCGTAAATTGTTGCGAATCTGAAGACGGTAGATTTGATTCCGTACTGGTTGTTGTAGGCTCGCATCATCAGCTCGGTTGAGTACTTGTCAACATCGTATGGTGTTAGACAGCTCACGGGATTGTTTTCCTTTGCCAGTCTGCAGGGTCCGTATATCCCGCTGTTGCTGGAGAAGACAACTCTTGAATCGTTCCTGCGGGCGTACTCGAGCACATGTACAGACCCCACAAGATTTACTGCGACATCCCTCTGCGGGTTCATGAAGCTGAAGCTTCTAGGATGACAAGCGAGATGAAAGACGACGCTAGCGGGCGGAGTCTTTGAGATCCAGCTCTTCCTCGAAATATCTACTACCCTTAGCTTGACTCGATCGATGACGGAGCGTAGATTTTCGCGGCTACTGTTGCTCAGGTCATCAAGGACAGTTACAGAATACCGTCTGCGTACGAGTTCCTCGACGAGGTGACTCCCAACAAATCCCGCTCCCCCCGTCACTATGACATGTTCGCGAGCTGACATAGCACCACCTAGCGGCTGATCTCTTCAAGCACTTCATGGTATATCTTCAACTGGGTCTGGGCCACTGTCGTGAGGCGGTGCTCCTTCAGAACCCAGTCGCGGCCTTTTCTGCCGACCTCAGACCTGAAAGCCGGATCCTTGAGTTTCTCCAACATTTCGTGTATCCCATCAACAGATCTGGCGCTAAGAATCGGAGGAAGCGATCCGTGCCATCGTTGGAAATACCGGTCCTCCACGTACATCAGCACGGGTTTTGCGCAAGACATTGCTTCAGGCGCAGTTGTCCCATAGGCTCCTAGAACAAATTGATCCGCGACGACGTCGGCCAGCCTGTACCATTCAATGAGCCTCTTCTTGTTCATGAGGGATTCCCATGACACACTCCTCTCTATGCCCAGACTAGCTACGAGATTCTTTGACCGCACTAGGTCACTTCCCCATTCCACCATAACGAGTAAGGCCTTGGGGCTCGTTTTGAGGAGACTCGAGAAAGCTTTGATGAGTCGGTCGTTTCCTTTCTCCTGCCATTCGTGGCGAGCGGGAGAGAATACCATGAAATCATGGTCCACGCTCAAACCGAGATGCGACCGTCCAGGAGAGTACTGATCGGTGTCAATTGCAAAAGGTGAAAACTCAAGACGCTCTGGATCATAGCCCTGCTGTAGGAACATCTCGTATGTGTCAACGTTGGTGAATATGATCCTGCTCGCGTGTCGGTAACCCCACCTTCCAAGTCGGTACCCTCGCCTGTTCATCCTCAGGTATCTGATCCATCCCGCATCGTAAATCACGTAGGGTTTCCGACACAGGATTGCGCACTTAGCAAAAGGTACATGCCCGACCACGAGGTCGTACGGCTCAAGCATTCGCAGCAGACTAGCCCACCTCAGCATTCGCGATGGATACCATGACCGTGAAGCCTCCCACACATGAATCCAGTTCGGGATGGTCCAGTGTTCGTTGAGAACATTCCAATCAGGGTTGTAGGGGTCGGCGACTTTTCCCAGGTCTATCTCGGCGTCTTCCCACTGCGGCAGCGATGCAACATGGGACGGTTTTTCAATTATCAGCTCTGCGTCAGCACCAAGCCTGCGCAGTCCCTTGGTAATCATGTACGCATCGTTTGCCATGTTGAACGCGTGGACAACTCGCAACGCCGGCACCATCAACAGACCAAGAATCAGGCTTTCGGAAGGAATCTCATGGCGGACCTCAGAATGCCTTTTCTCATTCGATCTACTTGAAAGGACCTCACATAGCTTCTCAGCTCGCGGCTATGCGGTGAATAGAAGGGATCGCGAGGCTTGACGAAATACGCACTCAGGTAGGACTTCACCATTCTCAGAAGGACTCTCCGAGGCACGGCGCCTGAGAGAAGATTCTGCATGACTCTTGCTAGGAAAAACATTGGGTAATAGCCCAAAGCGTGAGGCATGTATCCCCACTCCACAAACCCGTGACTGCGACCAAATCGTTCTAGGTGCCGGTACGTCACCTCGTTGATGCACTCCACTTTGAAACCTCTTCGCATCGCTTCATAGACTATCCAAGACTCGTATCCGCTCTTCTCGGGAAAACGAAATCCAACCGATCTAAGGAATGAATTCCTAATCAAACGTCCTGATCCCTCTGGTGGCTTCCATCCGTCGAGCGGCGCCGGGATGCCTCTACTTCCGCTTGCGATTGCGAGTGGGGGTTCGCGGTCCATTCGCTGAATTATGGTGCGAACGTAACTCGGCGGATAGATACAGTCGTCCGCGGTTATCAAGGTGAAGTCCACTGCACGGTCTAGTCCTTGCCGTTCCGCCTCCGCGAGACACTGGTTCCAGTTTCTAACTACCCGTTTGATGTCATATCCCACGTCATCACGACGGAGGACCTGAAGGCTCTGCCGGTCCTCTTGCCTGTAGCTCCCCAAAAGCGCCTCTGTGCCGTCAGATGAGCCATCATCGAACACGATTATGCGTATGCACGGCAGCTCTTGGTTCAGGATCGATTCCAGTGTCTGCCATAGCTCTTGGCACCGATTGCGGGTGGTAACCAAGGTCCAGTAGCTCATTCATCTTCTCCTCAGGGCGAGTCCGATCGTTTTCCTTCTCTCCGATCTTGGGGCGACACCTGATCGCCCGAATGCCTGCCACATTCTCGGTGTGACACAGGGCGGTGGTTCAGTCTGTTAGCCCAGTCTGGCATCTTTTAACCAGAATTCCAGCGCCAGCAAACCGAGCATCTTCCCTATGTATCTTGGATCGTGTTCGTTTGATCTTTCGAATCCGTCCTTAAGCCATTGCTTGTTAATTATGCCAAGTTGAACGAACCTCGGCGACTCGAACATGTCTTCACAGGTGCTCCGGATATGTTTGTCCCAGCTTTCAACAAGGTCCACTCCCCAGCCAATCTTTTCTTTGGTGGCTGGTTTGTAGGCGAAGTTCTCGAGCAGGATCTGTCTTAGGACTACTTTCCCCAGATTGTTGACGGAATCGTACTTCAGGCTGTAGGGGATGTGCGTTGCCAAATGCAACACTTCTGGTTCTAAGAATGGCGCTGCAATCTTCACTCCAAAATGCCTTGAGAATATATCATTGGTTGGCGCGAAGTCATGAAGGAGCTTGCCGTTGTAATCGGCGAGAAAGACTTTCCCGAGGGGTGGAAGAGGATTGGTGAAGAACGGCGCAAGAAGCTGGTAGATGCTGTTCCAGTCGAACGGTATGGCAAACAGTCGCTCCTGATCAGGAACCCAGTCCCTCTCATGGGCTTCGAGGTATGACTTCGCGGTTTTCTCGCTCCCGCTGCCAAGGAAGCGCGCGTACCTGAAGACATAGCCGCCAAAGAGTTCGTCGCCGCCGTCTCCTGTGAGAATGAGGTCGCAGTCCTTTGCGGCTTCCTTGAAAAGGAAATACGGGTAGAGGTTCCACCGCGGCTCGTTCACTGTGCTTACTTGGCTCTCCAGTTCCAAGAAGGGGTTCTCCACGTTTATGTCTTTGTGGTCCGTAAGGTACAGCTCCGAAACATGCAGAGCATCCTTTGATTCTTTCGTGTCGGATCCGAATGTTATACAGTACGATCTTATTTTCAGGTCGGGAAAGCACTTACGAGTTAGAGCGAGCACGGTGGTGCTGTCAACGCCGCCGCTGATACCTACACCGATTCTGTCGAGATTGTGTTCTTGAACGATTCTCCTTATCACGTTCTCAAGGAGTTGCTGAACCAGTGGAGAAATGCCTTGGTACTCAACGAAGTTGTGCCAGTCCAACTTGGGAAGCACAGTGGGACTATGCGGGTCGTACCGCAGCGTCAGGATGTTCCTTATTCTGTCGATAGTCTGAAGATCTAGCACGGAACGTTTCATACTTCAACAGTCAGTTGATCCGCGCGCATACCAATAAGCCTTGGCAGCCTACTGTGCATCGGTTTCACGCCGCAGCCCGATGCGCAGATGCTGCCCAAAAGTTCACCCAACTCCATACGATTACGTCCGCAGAGATTTCAAGTCTGCAGCTTGAAGCCTGTTGTGAACAAGTCCTTGCTCCGGTCCGGCCAACTGGGTACACTCCCTCACGCGCGAACCCATCCGTGCGAAACCATCCTTGAATCTCACTTTCGCCACGCTGGTTTACGAGAGGAGGACTAAACGCGTGAAATTGATGAGTACAGACGCTTCCTTCCCCCTTGACAATGTCCTAGGGAATGCGCCTCTGTCTTTGAATGTCAGCAGGTTCCAAGACCGTCTACTCCAAACACTTATAAATCATAGGAAGTGCTTGACGTTTCTAGTTAGGTCTACAGTGGAAGGCTGGCTGTTAGCCGTAACGTGTATGCGTGTAGGCCAACGCTCCTTTTCCCTGTCCTAGCGTACAACGAACGTGACGTGAGGTGAATCCGTTGAGTTCCGAGGAAAGAAGATTCGGCGGCCGATCATTCAACAAGCCAGTTGAAGAAGGCAAGGAGTACGAGGTTGACATCAAAGAGACCAGCCGCAGGGGCGACGGCGTCGCCCGTGTGGAAGGTTTCGTCATCTTCGTCCCCGAGACCAAGCCTGGAGAGCACGTTAAGGTGCGCATCACCCAGGTAGGCCCGAGATTTGCGACCGCACAGGTCGTAAAGTAAGCGACGCTAACCGGTAGTCGCCGAATGCTTCGGCGCCTTTTCCCTTCCCGCTGTTCTTTTTCGCGAACAACTTCTCCGCGGCATGTCTTCCTCGTTATGGCAAGAGCGGAAGGCCGGCGCAGCCGACCTTCCCCCTAACCCGTCTGTTGAAGTTCGGGCAGGTGAAGCATTCGATGAAGGAGACCCTTCTGACCTTGACGGGGCAGTCGACGGCCTCTTTCTTCATCTTGGCGAGGGCCTTCCCCTTCACGGCGTCTCTTATGGCTTCAAGGCTCTCTTTCGAGGCTGGGATAGCTTTCGGAATTTCGATTATGTCGACCGTGTACTTGTCGTCGGGACTCTCGCTCAATCTTGGTCACTCTGGCAATGGATTCTTGCCGACGGCGTAAGCCGATGGTTGGATGTGGTAGGTCATAAATGGCTTCCGATCAGTTAGACGCATCGGGCAGCCGACGCTAGAGCGCGTCTTGGAAAAGGTCGACATTTCTCTTGATTGCTAACCGAGGAGTGGGGCGACAGCGGCGCTCGCGAATTCGTCTGGCGCCCTTGATGATAGCGACAGGGATCCCCTCGGCTCCTTGACCCATCACAAGTTCTGCGGCGCCGGCAAGCTCGTCCGCGATTGAAACGCACTTGAACTTCAGGACACGGCCGAAGAGGTCTCTGTCTCCTCGATAGTCAAAGAATGGGTCGAATCCGCTCACGCCGATCGCGAACTCGCTCTGTCCTACCCTGAAGGGCCTACTGTAGGTGTCGGTCACGATGACTCGCACACGCTTCCCTGTCTTGCTCCGTATTCGTCGTGCTATTCGATTTGCCGAAAGATCCGGGTCCGCTGGCAGGAGGCAGTATGTGTCCTCGCCTTCCACGTTTGATTTGTCGATCCCCGCGTTCAGGCATACGATGCCCTGCTTCGATTCAGCCAGCACAATGTCGGGGCCTGTCTTGATGATGCGCTTTGACTCACCAAGGATGAGCTGGACAAGACGGGGATCCTTCGACGTTCTTCCACCGATCTTGAGTGCGCGAGCCGAAGGTCTGACTTCCGAAAGTCTAACCACCCGACCTTCGGACTTCGAAATGATCTTGTGACCGATGACGATGATGTCGCCGTGCGCGATCGGTATTCCCAAAGTTCTCGCCGTCTTCAACAGCAGTGTCACAATGTCGTCGCCGGCTTTGACCAATGGAAAACCTTCAAGACCGAAGATCCTGACGTCGCTTTTCATTATGATGACCGCGAATTTTGTCCGCGCATGTGGGATCGCTTTCAAGGCTTAAATAAACACCTTTGATATTTGCCGCAGATTCGGTTGGTGATACGTCTGGGACTCGATTTCACGATGTTCTTCGTGTTTGGGGTCAGCGGCCTGGCATTGGCTTTCTCCGCTTGGCTTGTCCTGTGGATCCTGAGACAGGACGCTGGCACTCCGAGGATGCAAGAGATCTCTGACGCGATACGAACAGGCGCAGAGGCCTACCTGAAGAGGCAGTACCGCACAATCAGCATCATCGCGATCGTGTTTGCAGTTATTCTCGGAATTGGAATCACGGACCCCACCAATCCATGGCTGGGTGTCGAAACCGCTGGCGGGTTCCTGCTCGGCGCTGTCTGCTCGAACCTCGCCGGGTATGTGGCGATGTACATTTCGGTGCGGTCAAACGTCAGAACCGCCAACGCCGTGCTCTCCGGTTTAGATCGAGCGCTCAAGATCGCCTTCAGGGGGGGCATGGTGTTCGGCCTCGCCGTCGTCTCGATGAGCCTCATCGGGATCTCAGCCCTCTACGTCCTATTGGGTGACCCGCGCCTGTCCGTCGGATTCGGATTCGGCGCAAGCTTCGCAGCGCTGTTTGCACAGCTGGGAGGTGGAATCTACACAAAAGCTGCGGACATGAGCGCAGACCTCGTAGGGAAAGTAGAAGCCGGAATTCCCGAAGACGACCCGAGAAACCCAGCGGTCGTGGCTGACCTAGTAGGCGACAACGTCGGCGACATCGCTGGCAGAGGCGCTGACCTCTTCGAGTCGATAACAGGTGAAAACATTGGCGCAATGATTCTCGGGTACGGCCTCGTGCTCACGCTAGGGTTCAGCAACAACTGGGTGGTCTTCCCGGTTGTGGTTCGAGCCTTCGGGCTCATAGCCGCGATCGTGGGCATGTTCTTCGTCTACGCAAGAGAGAACGACGACCCTTTCAAGGCTCTGACAAGAGGGCTCGTCGTCACCGCCGTCATCGCTGCGGCCGCGTTCTACTTCCTGACAGACTACATGTTGAACTCCCCGAACATGTTCTACGCCGCACTCGTCGGAATAGTCGCCGCAGTCCTAGTCGCGTTCATCACCAACTACTACACATCCTATCGGAGACGGGCGGTCCAGGAGGTTGCGAGGACGGCTGAGAGCGGCGCCGGACCCGAAATCGCAACAGGCCTTTCAGTCGGAATGGAATCATCTGGACTCTTCATTCTCGTGATCGGCGGCGCCATCCTGATCTCGTTTGGACTGGGTGGCGGAATCGACGCGCTTGCAGGCCGCGCGAGCCCGACACAGGTCCAGATGGGAATCTACGCCACGGCCATAGCAACAATGGGAATGCTTTCGGTAACACCAATGATCCTTGCGATGGATGGATTCGGTCCGATCACCGACAACGCAGGCGGCATAGTGGAGATGTCCGGTATCCCTGAGGAAGCACGAGCAATATCAGACAAGATGGATGCTGCCGGAAACACTACGAAGGCGCTCACAAAGGGCTACGGAGTCGCATCGGCTGCACTCTCCGCTTTCCTCCTATTCTCAGCTTTCCTGGAGGTGGCGGCACTGAAAGGCGTCGACCTCGCAAAGCCCGAGGTTTTCGTGGGAGGATTCATCGGCGCGATGCTGATCTTCCTTTTCAGCGCTCTCGCGGTTCGAGCCGTAGGCCGCACCTCCGCGGAGATGATCAAAGAAG
>Ga0209725_1001018_pt1 | contig 16415 bp, 13 predicted proteins | sample I18A1metaG_FD_184145 | JGI IMG/M metagenome (GOLD analysis project Ga0209725, IMG submission 184145) | Lake sediment bacterial and archeal communities from Gulf of Boni, Indonesia to study Microbial Dark Matter (Phase II) - ​I18A1 metaG... | ecosystem: Environmental > Aquatic > Freshwater > Lake... | reverse complement strand
GACTACGAGGGACACAGGTATGGAGCCAAGACCAGTCAGCTCTTCTTGGAATGGTGCCTGAACCTCAAGATCAAAACCATCACGTTGTACGTCTTTTCGATGGAGAACTTCAATCGACCAAAGCTCGAAGTAGACACGATACTAACCATCATCGAGGAAGAAGGAAGGAGACTGCTGAAGGATCCGAGGCTGCATCAGAACCAAGTTCGAGTTAAGGCGCTGGGACGATTGGATCTTCTGCCGAAAAGCCTGCAGGAACTTCTTCGAGAGATCGAAGAAGCGACGGAACTCTATGACAAGCACTATCTGAATATCGCTCTGGCATATGGCGGAAGAACCGAGATCATCGATGCCGCGCAGAAGATTGCGGGGGATGTTGGAAAAGGCGATGTCAGCCCGGAAGACATAGACGAGCAGCTCTTCATGAAGTACCTGTACACCGCTCATCTACCAAACCCATATCCCGACCTTATCATACGTACATCCGGAGAGGAGAGGCTTAGCGGATTCCTTCTGTGGCAGTCCGCGTACAGCGAATTTTGCTTTCTGGATGTATATTGGCCGGAATTCAGAAGGATAGATTTACTCAGAGCTGTCCGAACTTACCAGAAACGCAGGAGAAGATTCGGACAGTAACGGCGTAAGCCATCCGCAAGTTATTCTGACATGAATGCGCCGCGATTGTAAGGGCTCACAATCGCGCCAAGCTTTATCTCACATCCAATGCGCTTCAAAAGCCATCGACTTCAGGGCACAATCGTAGGGTCTCGAAGGTCTAGCGGAGCGCGTCGGGATCGGTTCACTCTTGGTCTACATTCGCAGGATTGATCTGAGAGGTTTCAAGACCTTCGGGAAGAAGGTGTCCCTGAATCTTGACCGGGGCCTTACCGTAGTAACTGGCCCGAACGGTTCTGGGAAGAGCAACATTGTAGATTCCGTCAAGTTCGCGCTGGGCGAACTGAGCGCCAAGGAACTCAGGGGCGGAACGATCACTGATCTCATTCACAGAGGATCCCCCCATGCCACTGCGAGGTCTGCCTACGTGGGAATTCAATTCGACAATGAAGATCGTCGCATCCCTGTTGACGCGGACGCGGTCACCATCTCTAGAGAGTTTAGAAGAGGCGGGGAAGGCATCTACCGGCTGAACGGAAGACGTGTTTCGAGAAAGCAGCTCACCGATATCCTATCATCCGCCGATATTCAAGTTTCAGGGCATAACATCGTTCAGCAACACGCGATCACTAGGCTTGCCGAGGTCACACACGAGGAACGACGAAGGATAATCGAGGACATGATCGGAATAGCGGTGTACGATTCGAAGAAGGCGGAGGCGGAGCTTCAACTTCAGCAAGCTGAGCTCAACATAAAAGTGGCATCAGCCAGAACGGATGAAGTTCGTAGCAGGGTCGAAGCGCTTGAGAAGGAAAGAAATGACTATCTCAGATCGCAGCAGCTCAAGAAAGAAGCCAGCAGACTTCAAGCCCAACTGGCTTCCACCAAGATAGCCGAGCTGCAGACTGAGATAGCTCGCCTTCGACAGGAATCTGGCGAGAAACAGCAAGCTGTCGAACATATGAGAAGTAAGAAGGACGAAGTTTCCAAGGAGAGACAAAGAATCGAGGTCGAGCGAGGAGCCTACGAGGAGACAGTTTTAGACAAAGGCAGTACTGACCTTTTCAACATTGAGCGCGCAATCGGAGACGCCAACGCGGCCATGGCAGGACTCAACGCCGAGATAAAATCGTCTGAGAAGACTATCACATCGCTCGAGACCCAGAGAACGGAACTCGAGAAGCACATAGAACAGGTCGCTCAGTCCATCGAGCAGTCAAAATCGGATCTTGAGAACTGCAAAACGAGGCTGTCCGAACTCGCGATAGTCATCGATGCCAAGCGTAAAGAACGCGATACTCTGTCACAATCCTTAGCCGAATCTAGGAAGAGGATTGGCGAAAAATCGAGCGAAGCTAACGCAATAGAAGCCCAGATTGCAGAGCTCACAAAACGAATGATAGAGCTCGATGCTCAGGCGAAGATAAGCAGCTCCAAGGTCACGGCTCTAGAGGGGCACATCCAGACGCTCGAATCGAGGCAAGAAGAGTTCGAAGGGCTCAGCGCAAGTCTCAAGAGCAGAATGGAGGAATTGGCAAAGCTTCTGGACGAAGAAAAGTCGAGACTGAACACAATCCAGACAAGCCTCATCGAGTACACGAAGGCTGAGCAAGAGAAACAGACCGAGATAGCGCACGCAGCCGAGGTATCCAAGAAAGCGCGACTCACCCTAGCAGAAGTGGAGACCCAGAAGAATGTCACCGAAGCCCTCACCTCAGATGACCGCGCCCTCGAACTGATCGAGGGTATGGGCCGGACGGGTGCCATAGCCGGCGTCTACGGGCGCCTATGTGACCTAATGCGCTTCAAGGAGGAACACCGCAAGGCGATCGAGGCAGCTTCGGCGGGATGGTTGAAGTCAGTCGTTGTCAAGGATATAGAAAGCGCGATAGGGTGTATAGAGAGCCTCAAGAGGACGAAGGTCGGGCGTGTCAAACTAATCCCCGTCCAAAGCCTCTCAGGCGCGAAAGAGCACGAGGCGCCAAGTCGTATTGAGGGCATACTAGGCATCATCGCGGGCTTCGTTGAGCCACTCGGACCGTTCGAGCCTGCAGTCCATTTCGTCTTTGGTGATACGATGCTTGCGGCCACTCAAAGGTCGGCCTTCCTAGCCTCTCTTGAAGGCCACCGAGCAGTGTCACTTGCTGGTGACCTCTATGAGCCCGGCGGCGGCATGGAGATCGGCTACTATCGCGAGCCGCTAGATGCCAGAACGCTCGTGCCAAGTGAATCGACTCTCACAGACGTAGCCTCCGCAGTCGCGTCACTGGAGGATCTCCTTGAGCGAAGCAAGAAGGATCTCCAAAGACTGAGAGAAGGAATCCTCAACCTGACGGACAGCAAAGCCGCGAGCACGAACCTTATTCAAGCGATGGAAAGAGAGGCGGAGACGATCAAGCAAGAGCTTGAACGAGCCGCGCGTAACACCGAAAACTCTACCAGTCGCATCACAGCACTTGAGCAAGAGATAGAATACGAGAACAGCGTCGTGAACTCTTCAATATCCACTAAACAGGAGCTACAGAACAAGTTCGACCTGTTAGTAAAGGGCAAGTCATCGTTCGAGCTCAACGTCAGATCCGCCGAACTTGTTGAGCTGGAGGACAGACACGCTGCATTCTATGACGCGCTGAACAAGCTCATTCAGGAGAGGTTGGAACTCGAAAGCCGAGTCTCTACACTCGAATCTTCAATTGCGGCGCAGGAACAAAGCCGCGAACAGATGAAAAGCCAAACAGAATCACTTGAGAACCAAATCATGGAGGAGCGACCAAGGATCAGCGCAGCAACTGAAAGCCTGAGATCTCAGCAGGAGGTTCTTGGACAACTTCAGAAACAGAGGCAGGACGTCTCGACTCACCTCACTTCCGCGAAGACCAAACGAGGTGAGTTCGAGCGGGTGCTCAAGAGGCTAGAATCAGAGCTGATGGCAACAATCAACAAGCTTGAGCCCCTTAACCGAGAGGTCGCAGAACTTGGCTCGACCATCAAAGAGAAAGAGATGCGCGCCTCGCTTCTGTGGATAGAGATCAAGCAGCTAGGCTACAACGAGCTGCTCGAGGTAGATCCTCAGCAGCTTCCGTCCCTCGAGGCATCGCTAAGCTCACTCAGACACGAACTGGAAAGCATCGGCGCGATCAACGAACTGGCGGTCAGCCAGTATGAAGACCAGAAGAACAACTACAAACAATTGGCGACAAGGATCTATGAGATCGAGAAGGAACGCCACGCTATCATCCAATTCATGAACGAGCTCGACAAGAAGAAGCACGACATGTTCATGCGAGCCTTCAACCAAGTCAACGACGCGTTTGAAGAAGTGTTCACCAAGGTCACCGGGAGTGGGAGAGGCAGAATGATCCTAGAGTTCCCTGAAGACCCATTCAAGGGAGGGGTCGACATGATGTTAGAATTTCCTGGCAAGTCCGAAATGACAATCAGTAGCGCCAGCGGCGGCGAGAAGTCGGTCAGCACTGTCTGTTTCCTGCTGGCCCTTCAGGCCATACATCCCATGCCGTTCTACATGTTCGATGAGATCGACGCTCACTTGGATGTCGTAAATTCACAGAGGCTCGCGGAACTACTTCGCGACAGGTCGAAGGGGTCACAGTTCGTCGTCGTATCGCTCAAGGACACCGCCATCTCAAGGGCGAACAAGGCCTACGGAGTTTTCATACAGGACGGTGTCTCGCAAATCGTTTCGATGCCGATGGCTGAGGCGACGGCGTAGTGGACATAACCGAGAAACCATTCTGGCTGCGCCCCCCGTACGTCATTCTCTTCGACCTACTTCGGCTTCACCGGATCAAGCCTTGGGACGTGAATATCACCTATCTGTTGAACGCCTTTCTCGCCGAAATGAAAAAACGGGGTTTCATCGACTTCTCCGCTTCTGGAACGGCTCTCCTCTCCTCGGCGATGATTCACAGAATGAAATCCGAGCTTGTACTCAAAATGGAAGAGCCTCCAAAGCCGCCGATCGCGAGGCCGAACGAGGAAGTCCCGCCTCCTCTTCCTTTCCCCATACGGTTCGAGTATACGTCTACGTCCATCGAACAAGTACTCTCGATGTTGGAGGAAGTGCTCAAACGAGAGAGTGTCGCTCTGGCGGAAAGAAGAAGCCTCCTGAGCCCCCCTGAAATTCTTGAACAGATGGACGACTTCCTTGCAAACATCGAGAAGAACATCGAAACCTTCTATGCCACTCTACAGCGGAAATCCGTTGGCAGTCGCACGTTATCATTCTTGGATTTGACGAAGGACTGCACGCTCCTCGACAGTGTCAGGGCGTTCATTATGCTGCTCTTCCTAGTGATGCAGAACCGAGTAAGCCTCAGCCAGAAAGAAGATCGGGGCGACATAATCATCGGACTCCCAGAGGTGGCTACGACGATTGTCTGAGACAGCGCAGAGCGAGACAGGGCGAGAAGAGCACACACGAACCCAAGTCTCAATGATTGAAGCTGCGCTCTACGTTACCGGCAAACCGCTTGACGTGGCCATTCTGGGATCGATCCTCAATCTGCGCTCAGAAGAGAAGATTCGGAAACTCGCAACAGCACTGAAGGAGAAGTACGCTCAAAACTCAGGGGCGCTGGAAGTTCTGGAACTCTCTGACGGCCGGTACGTTATGCAGCTCAAACCCGAGTACTCGAGGGGCGTGAAACGCCTCGCCACGAGACAGCTACTCACCCCGGGCCCGCTGAAGACCCTATCCTACATCGCCCTTCGCCAGCCCGTCGCACAGTCACATGTAGTGAAAGTGAGGGGCAACCTCGCTTACGGGCATGTGAAGCAGCTGAGGGACATGGGCTTGATTTCTGAGGAGAAGCTCGGAAGATCCAAACTGCTGCGGACAACCCCAAGTTTCTCCGACTACTTCAACTTGAGTCAAGACACACGGTTGATGAAAAGACAGATTCAGAAGATCTTTGAAGATGTCAAATCTGTTCAGTCAGGGGGAATGCAATTAGGCGGGTCGCAAGAGGCTCCTCCGAAAACGAGTCAGGAAGAAGAGGCTCTAACTGCGACTTCCGAGCCGCCGCAAGATGTGACGTAACAATAGGCTCAGTTCTCAGTCGGGAACATCCAAACTTATCCAGTGGCTGTGGCAATATGTGAGCGTGGAATGATTGGTTAGTGTCAGAGAATTCATGAGCGGACCGCCACTCACGTTAGACTCGGAGACATCGGTGGCCGACGCGTGCAAGTATATGGGAGAGAGGCGCATCGGAAGCATCCTCCTGTCTCACGAGGGAGTCATCAACGCGATCTTCACCGAGCGTGATCTACTTTCAAAAGTTCTCCGCGAGGGCAGGGACCCGGCCTCGGTCACCGTCGGAAGGTATGCTTCGTCACCATTGGTTACGGTGCCTCCGCGGACGGACGTGAAAGAAGCCGCCCGCATCATGACGGAAATGAAGGTTAGACGCCTCGTCGTGGTTCAAAACGGCAAGCCAATCGGGGTCTTCACCGCAGCCGATCTTGCAAAGGCGGTCGGCAAGCTCCCTTTGGAAATATAGACGCAAATCGAGGAGAAAGCATGACCGCGCTCAACGAGAAGGGAACATCGAGTCTCAAATGCGTCGACTGTGGACGTACACTTCAACCCCGCGACGAGGAGCGGAAATGGGCCAGCTGTAGATTCTGTGGAAAACCGGTCTGCTTCAGTTGCATCCGGTACGTAGGGACCACGATCAGGGGTTCCTACATGAGCTACGTCGAAGTCTTGCGGACTTGCAAGACATGCTATGTGCAGAGAGGATGAGCCTGGTTGGGCTCATTACAAGCCTAGTGAGCAAGATTTCGAAGCATCTAACAAGGGTTCTGTTAAGTTGCTGGGTGTTGGTTTGACAGATAAGCATCGGGCGATGCCTCACTTCATCCGCCACTAGTAGCCACTACCGTAGCAGATGCGGCGATGGTGGTATTGTCTTGAAAGGTGGCTACAAACGTTATTTTGTAGGTCTTGCCCGCGATGATTGGCATCGCAGGATTACTTAGCGTAGCCTTGAACTGAAGTGCATAATTCGTCATCGTGTTTGTGTAGGTGGTTGTTCCTTCATCCGTGTCGTTAATGAACAAATGGGACGCTCGCGTTTACGAGGATTGTTGCCGATCGGTAGGGGCTTGGATAGATACAGTCGCTTGCACACAAGCCTACGCCTCGCAGAGAAATGCTCAGAGGAAAAACCTTGACTCCAAAATTAAGATCCGTATGGGATCTTGTTCCAAACCATAGCAAGTCAGCTGCGAGAACTACCGCCGCCAAGACCAAGATGACTATCACAAGAGCCATTAAGATTCGATTTCTATTCAATCCAACCTCACTTGGTCAGGCCCAGTTCGTTTTCCCGCTTCAGCGTTTTGAGACGTGCTTGCTGAGCTGTAGCACAATCACGACAATGAGTATTGGCATTATGATTGGAGGGTAGAACAGCAACGACGCCAAGGCAAGTAGGATGAGAAGCGTGACCACGAAATCCACTAACCGACTGTAAGTCTCATCGACCATTACCTATCACTTCGGCCCTCCTTTCCACCCGACACTTGACAAGGTTACGGAACACCCGTCAACTTAGCAACGCCCTAACAAGCAATTCTTATATGAGCTGCTGGAGCTGTGCACCCGCTCGAGTTTGGAGAGTACTCTGGTTGCCACAATGGCACGGTGACCTACACAAGCGGAAACGGTCCGGAGGACGAAGGAAAGTCTTTCGCGGCAAGCGCGCGTACGAGATGGGCAGCGACCCGGCGGAGACCGTGATAGGCGAGCCTCGAATCGTGCCAAAGAGAGGACGAGGAGGCACTGTGAAGCTGGCTGTGCTCGCCACCAAATTCGTGAACGTCACCGACCCGGCGACTGGCAAGACAGAGAAGACGGAGATAAGAGGCGTCGTGCGAAATCCAGCCAACGTAGACTATCAACGACGTGGCGTTATCACGAAAGGTGCTATCTTGGAGACCGCGCTCGGGCAAGCCCGCGTAACCTCGCGACCGGGACAACAGGGACTTGTTAATGCGATTCTTGTCCAGAAAGCATAGACCGAGCTCGCTTCTCTTTTGAGTTCCGCGAGCCTTTAAACCAAGGGAAGGCAACCGCGAGTTGAAGCAGAGCGGAAGAATGGTGATATGGCCCGCAGCACTAGACTCGACGAAGTCGCGTGGCCAGGGGAGAAGGCTCCCCAAATCCCAGACAGTTCAGGCACCAAGAGTTGAGGAATTGGAAATCGCAGCGAGAAAGCTCTCGCTCGATCCGGAGATCTCGCCAAGCTCTGCTCGGCCTTCCCGCTGGTGGGAAAAGACGGGGCATGTCTCGGTTAGACGCGGGGACAAACCACGGCCTAAGGTACTGAGGGACTTGGCAGCGGAGATCGTCAAATTGCGACACGAGAAGGAGTGACGGTCTCTTGATTAGCGGGCTAGTATGGTTCCGGTTTCGGGGGTCGTCTTTAATCCTGGCGCTCTTCTCCCAAGCTGTGATGCGAACTCATTCGACTTCAACACAGCTAGGAATGATTGCACGGCGCCTTTGTCCATGCGATCCTTGGCTAGCAGGAAGTCGAATGACTCGTCTCCGATCTTCACGAAATCGAGACCGTAGGTTTCTGCGACGGTCCTGATCCCAACTCCAACGTCCGCTCTCCCGTGAGCTACCGCCGCCGCCACCGCCGAGTGAGATTTGGCTTCGGTGGTATAGCCCTCGATCTGCCTTGTGAGTTCATCGAGTTTAACGCCTCTTGGGGCCGCGATCTTCGTGAGATGAAAATCTACCAAGATCCTTGTGCCCGAGCCTCTATTCCTGTTCAAGAGTGACACCTTCTGGCCAAACAGATCCTCGAAACCGTGTATGCCCTTAGGGTTGCCTTTGGGAAGGAGGAACCCCTGTTCACGTGTGTATCCTCTCACTAAGACCGCCTTGCTTTGCAACTCGAACCTGTGATAGAACGGAAGGTTGTATTCTCCGGTTGCCTCGTCAAGCAGATGGACGCCGGCGACATCGGCTTCTCCTCTTTTGACAGCGTGCAGCCCTCCGAGTGATCCGGTGTTGATCACCTTGGCAAGGAACCCGGGCATGCTCTCTCGTATTATTCCGATCAAAACGTCAATTCCGACGCAGTGGCTTCCAATCACGACTAGGTCGGCGGGTTTGAGATCTGTCCCGAAAAGATTCACCCTGACGTGTTCACCTTCTTCAAGGAATTCTACCGTGTCAGGTATGTCGATGTATCCGTCGGAGAGGGAGAATGAGCTTATCGCGCCAGAACCGCCCATCGCAGGGTAGGCCAAGTATCCTCCCGCTGAGGTTCGTGTCAAGTACACTGGCAAGAGTTCGCGTCTCCCTTTCGCTGACATGGTCTTGTGTGCGATCGTCGCGTCGAGCACAACGGTTGCTCGTCGAGCGAGCCCTGACATTGACCTAAGAACAGGCGCAACGAGTGCATGGAAGATCATGAGCGCTGAAGTCGGATATCCCGGCAGGCCAATGAAGGGTTTAGCATCCACAACCGCCACGAGCGCAGGTTTGCCTGGTTTAACGGATATTCCGTGGACGAGCACTCCTGGCTTTCCGAGATTGTCAATGATACGATAGACAAGGTCCCCCGCCCCAGCAGATGTACTTCCCGAAGTCAGCACCATATCTGCTTCTTGAAGCGCCTGCCTGAGCTTTCCCTCCATGACAATTGGGTCGTCGGGCACTATGCCGAGGTTGACGGGCTCTCCTCCACATTCGAGGACACTAGCCGCTATCGCGCTCGCGTTGATGTCGTAGATCTTTCCATATTCGAGCGGTCTGCCCGGTGATAGAAGCTCGTTGCCCGTTGAGAGGACGGCCACACGGGGTCTCCTGAAGACCTTGACTCTCTCTGCTCCGAGCGCAGCGAGCACTCCGATCTCGCGAGGGGTGATGGTCTCGCCTTTACGGAGGACGAGTTCCCCTGCCATTATGTCGGATGCGGCGGCCGCAACGTTCTCTCCAGGGACGACCGGTCTGAAGATCTCAACAGTCGAGTTTGCGCGACGTGTATGCTCTACCATAACGACCGCGTTTGATCCCCGCGGTATCGGCGCCCCTGTCGAGATTTCGATAGCCTCGCCTTTCCTTGTCGGAATAGAGATTAGCTGTCCGGCTTCGCATCGCCCGACGATCTCGAGTTTCCTAGGATCGTCGTCGTCGGCGCCGAAGGTGTCCTGAGCGATTACGGCGTAGCCATCCATTGCTGCGCGGTCGAAACCCGGAATATCAATTTGCGCAGTCACATCCTCCGCCAGTGTTCGCCCCATTGCTTCGGAGGTTGGCACCTCATCGACCGATGCGGCTTGAGGCCTGAAGTACTTGTAGAGTTCGGCGTGCGCCTCTTCGATTGTGACTAGGGTTCGGAAGACTTTACGTTCTCCCAGCGCTTTCACCTCGTTCCACGGGTCTGAAGAGTTGGACCTCGACTTCGGCCCCTTCGTCAAACCCTTCGAGGTTCTCCGGAACCACCACAACTCCGTTTGCTCGGGTAAGGGTTGTCAAGATCCCGGAGCCCGGAGTACGAAGAGGCTCGGCAAGAAGCTTACCACTTTCCTCTCTGACTAGGACTCGAACGAAGGTACGAAATCCAGGCACCCCGACAATCCTTTTCGTGCTTCTTGCCTTGATCTTAGGCTGAGGATCTTGTTCTGTTCCCAGCATCCTCACGATCAGCGGTTCAACAAATGTTGAAAATGCGAACATAGCCGAAACCGGAAAACCTGGCAAAGAAATTACCGGCTTGGCGTCCACGACCGCCAGCCCTGTCGGCAGAGACGGGCGCATCGCTATTCCGTGGACAAGCATACCCGGCCTTCCAAGTGTATTGATGATGTCTGGAACGAGGTCACCCTTGCCTACGGATGTTCCAGCTGTCACAAGCACTACGTCGGCCGACCTGAGACCCTGCCTGAGCTTTCGCGAAATCTGTGCTGCATCATCCTTCGCGATCCCAAGATCAACAGGCGTGCCGCCGCATTCTTCTACCATTGCCATGAGCATGGGCCGGTTGACATCGGCGATCTTTCCCGCCACGGTTCGGCTAGTGTCTGATAATTCATTTCCCGTTGACAGGACTCCGACTCTGGGTTGTCGCACAACCCTAACGGTCCTTCGACCGAGCACAACGAGCAGCCCCAAGTCTGGGGGCTTTAGCTTTCTCCCCCTGCCAAGCACAATTGAACCCTCCCTCACATCTTCTCCCAGACGTGAGATGTTCTCCCCCGGCGAGACCGGCCCATAGATTTCCACGTCACCGGTCTCGAGTCGTTTAGTGGTCTCAATCATCACGACGGCGTTGGCACCCTGCGGCACCGGCGCTCCAGTCGCGATTGCGACAGTCTCTCCTCTGTGAAGAATAGCTTTCGGCGTTTCACCGATCTTGCTCTCACCAATGAGTCTTAGCAGACTTGGGTTTGCCGGCGAAGCTCCAAAGGTGTCCTCCGCAACGACGGCGTATCCGTCCATAGCAGACTTGTCAAAGGATGGAACGCTCCTCTCCGCCGCCACATCCTCAGCGAGTATTCGATTCAGAGACTTGTCAATCTGGACTGATTCGGAGGGAAGGGAGATTGTGGCAAGCGCTCCGTAGAATATGCGGCGTGCTTCCTCAATCTTTGTCGCCTCTTTGAACCCTCGATCGCGAGCCTTTGACAAGAACGATCAGGTCCCAGAATTAAGGTTCCAATCGCTCTCTCTTATTGCGATATTAAAGGATACGCCGCAGCGAATGGACAAAACCAACAGGTCATAGCGTTTCGTCATAGACTCGGTTTGTGTGCGCCACGCGATGAATTCTTAAATAAGCGACTCGCGGCTCGGTGAAACTGGTGCCGCCGAAAAGAGCCGCCGTTTGCGATCAAACACCTGATCATAGACGAGAGCTCAGTGGTAGAGCAGCGGACTCAGTCGTGCAGATTGAGGCTGAAGCTGTTAGCCACATGGCAGCGACCCGTTGGTCGAAGCGCGCGGGCGCGACTAGAGGTTCGAGTCCTTCCGGCGGCGCCATCATTAAGCTGGAAGCTTCGGATTCGTCGTCAGGCACTTTATGTAAATGTCATCATGTTTTTGGGGGAGAGGATATGCAGATGAGGAGCATGGCTGTAGAGAAGGTAAGGGCAAGAAGAATCGTACTTAGGCCTTCACAGACGCAGGTTAAGGCAGACACTGAGAAGTACAGGGCGAAAGCGCTGGAGCTCGGTGCAGCAGACGCAAAGGTCATTGCTGTCTCTCACGTCGTTGTGGACGAGAGAGTCCGCCTCAAATGCTTAGTTCCAAGATGCTACCTATACGGAGAAAGTGCAAACTGTCCGCCTTACACGCCACGACCCAGCGAGATGCGCAAGATCCTCCGGAAATACAAATGGGCGGTTCTATTCAGGACTGAGGTCTCCCCTAAAACGGACTTCGTTGACGACGAGCAATGGCACGTTGGCCACATGGCGCACCAGCGCAAAATCCACGATATTGCAAGCGCCATCGAAGCACTTGCTTTCAACGACGGTCACTATCTTGCAGCAGGGTTTGCGGCAGGAGGGTGCAAGACCGCGCTCTGTGCTGGGCAGATTTGCCAATTCATCGACAGTGGCAGATGCCGTTTTCCGCTGAAGGCCCGCCCCTCAATGGAGGGCGTAGGGATTGATGTGTTCGACCTCGTTGCAAAGGTTGGGTGGGACGTATACCCGATCGCGATCAGAGAGGTGGATCCCGACTCCATTGGATCCGCAATTTCTGTCGGCATCGTATTCGTACGTTAGAAAGCGGTTGTGTCGAACGAAGTTAGTTTGACTGCGAGGTAAGAAGATGGAAAAAGGGCCAGTCAAGGAAGAGAAGGATATCTTGGAAGTTCTGGAAGCATACATACCCGAACGTGACCCACGCAAATGGGCAAAACTTGCCAGCACCATAAACTATCGAAGACTGGTGCTTTCGCTGCTAAAGGAAATACTCGTTGAATTGAGAAAACTGAACAAGAAATAGGGCGCACCCCAAGAAAATTAAGAGGTCTTCCTGCAATCCTACGATCCGCCTGAGTAGCTCCGACGTGTCGCTAGGCCGGCGCCTTTCTTGAAAGGTTTCTCAGTCTTGTCGTGGGCTAGCTACCTTATACGCACCAGCACTGCTTCCACCTTCACTTGGCTAAGTAGAGTGAACAGAATGCCTGTCAGAACAAGTGTGGAGCCCAATACCTTCAAGAATGAGGGCGTCTCGCTGAGAAAGAAATAAGCCAAGACTGTCGAGCCGATTGGTTCGCCCAGAGTTGCGACCGACACAAACGTGGCGGGAAGACGTGCCAATGCCCAATTGAACGATGAGTGCCCGATTAGCTGGGGTACCAATCCTAGCAACAGGAACCATAAGTAAATAACCGGCTCGTAACCAGTCAACGGCTGACGGGCCACGCCTGTTGCGACCAAGAGAATGATGGCCGCTGTGGAGTAGACAACCGCCACATATGGGATCAGCGGTATTTTGGCACGGAGTCTTCGGCCGATCAACCAGTACCCGGCTACCATGAACGCGCCAGTGAGGGCCAGCAGATTGCCCAGCGATGGAGCACTACCGGCCTCTTGCATCGTATCGGTTAAGCCGATCACTATTACGCCGCAAAAGGCAACGATCAACCCAAAGATCACTCTGCGTGTCAAGCGCTCGTGCAAGAGAAGCCACGCCGCCAGCGCCACCCATAGCGGCGACGTGGTCACCAGCACGACCGAACTTGCTACCGAGGTATACTCCAGTGAACTCACCCATGTGGCAAAGTGAATCGCCAAGAATACACCTGAAGTGACAGCCAACAGCCATTCGACAGGTTGCAGACTCCTGAGCTCGGCTCCGTAGCGCCGGCAAGCAATAGGCGCCAGTACGAGCGAGGCTATCACCAGACGATAGGCCGCGATGACAAGTGAGGCCGCTTCGACTTGGGCGTACCGAGTAAAGATCGACGCAGTCGAGACACTGATGATACCGATTGCTAGGACCGCGCCCGAAAACATGGATACACCATCCTTTCCCAGCAATCCGCAATATCCCTACTTGAGAGAGTCTACTTGCACGCTGTGAACGTTGCTCGTTGTGCTTAGCAGGATGCCCCGCGCCCGCTAGAGGAGGTTACTCGTTCCGTAACTCGCCTCGCAGACAATTGAGCGTAATGACTACAGAGACAACCAGTGCCCGATTCCAAGTTTCTTTGCTCTTTCAAAGATCTTCATGGCAACAGCCGCGTCTTCCATGGCAAGGCCAAGGTTCATAGACATGATCCGCTCTTGGTCGCTTTCTCTCCCAACCTTGTGCCCGACAATTATCTGCCCCAGGTCAGCGTAGACGTTCGGAATATTCTGGAAATGGCCTGTCGATCTGTAATAGAGCAACTGGTCTGTGTCGTCCGTGCAGAACTTGTGCATTGAACGCATCGCGTCAGGTCTCCAGTACGAATCGAAGTCCAGGGGGCAGGCGAAAACACCATCCCTGATCCAAGCGCTTTCGATCGTTGGATTAGGGGTCTTCGATATTGGCCCAGCTGTCACGACTACGTCAGAACCATCAACCGCCTCACGCGGGCCTGTGACAGGTTTGATTGATAGTTCAAACTTCGCCGTCATCTCCTCCACGTATGCTTGGAGTTTCGACTTCGAGATGTCGTAAGCTCTTACTTCCTGGAGATCCCTAAGCACCTCACGAACTGCCTCAAGGTTAGTTCGCCCCTGTACTCCACACCCCAGTATCCCGAAGGTTCTCGAGTCTTTCTTCGCGAGGTATTTGGCGGCGACAGCTGTGGCCGCGCCAGTCCGTTTCGCTGTTATCCAAGCGGCGTCCATAACCGCAATCGGTAGTCCGGTCTGGACATCGTTTAGGACTACGACGCCCGAGATGTATGGCAAACCCCGTTTGAAATTCTCGGGAAAGCCACTCACCCACTTCATTCCGGCAGCGCGCATTTTTGGAAGGTATGCGGGCATCGCGTGGATCAAAGCGTCAGGGGCCGGATGGATGCCGATCTTTGGTGGCATCTCAACATCGCCATTTCCTTTCTGTCTGAAGGCTTCCTCTACAACAGCAACTATTTCGCTCATCCCAAGGTCGATACTCTCGATCTGCGCCCGAGATAGGAATAGAAGTTCATGCGATATCGTGGTCATGGAACCACACCTGATCGGCTTCTCCGCTACGACATGTTTAGAAAACTAATACGCGTTATCCTGGTCGACGCGCATGCTCTCAGAATCTACTCCTCCTTGGGCCAAACTATATGGGAAGGGCCGGCACCGTGCTCTTGGAGAAAGGGAGCCTGAAGCCGGAGACACTTCTGGTCTGCAATGCTGAGGAGGAACGACATCAGATAGAGAGGTCGCGTCGAGATGAGTGAAGATCTGAGAAGAGATTATCCGATCCGCGAAAGCGGATTTCTTAAACAGTTAGGAGGATTCGACATTTATCGCTCGCCTAACCTCATCATGGCCATAGTTGCGGTAGAAATGCAGAACGGCAAGCGCGATATTCGATTCTACCGTTGGCAGCTCAGGAAAGACAAACAGTCGGGTGACGAAGTGTGGAAGGTTGACCTTGCGCGCTTCAGCGTGAGACGGTTCGACTTCACGGAGATCGCAGCCAAGGTCGAGCGTCTAGAACAGCAGTTCCCCTGATGATTCGACTCGGCATTTTCTATCAGCCTCGGAGTTACGCTGGCGACGCGCGAGCAAATCAAACGGGCTGGACGTCCCACGTAGCCTTCCATGCTTAATCTAGCGGAGCAAGGATCCTGTTCAGCCCATGAAACGTGTCGGCGTCGCGGAGCTTCCCTTACACGGGGGAAGATGCCCGCCTTGGCTCTTCGGTCGGATGAAACGTCTGGGCGGGGCGATAGTCAAGCTCATCATTGATGAGTATGGCAGGCGAGAATTTCTGAGGAGGATGAGTGACCCATTCTTCTTTCAGGCCCTTGGGTGCACGCTTGGATTCGACTGGCATTCGTCAGGGTTGACTACGACTGTGTGCGGCGCGCTGAAGGAGGGGATTAGGCCGGAAGAGTTTGGCGTCGCGGTCTGCGGCGGAAAAGGACAAGTCTCTAGACGAACACAAAGCGAAATCCAAGAAGTGGCTGATGTTTTCTCGCTGGCGTCTGAGAGGGTTGACTCCCTCAAGTACGCGAGTAGGATGGCCGCGAAAGTCGACAACAGTTGCGTGCAGGACGGGTACCAGCTCTATCACCATTCATTCATACTCAGCGAGGATGGCGACTGGGCCGTGGTTCAACAAGGGATGTACGGACGAGCGGCTCGGCGTTACCATTGGCTCTCGGAAGGCGTGCATGGTTTCGTCGAGGAGCCTCACTCAGGCATAGCGAGCGATCGGCAGGAGCAGTCGGTGCTAGACATGACCGCTCACAAGAGCGAGGAAACAAGGAAAACCAGCTTGGACCTCGTCCGCGATAACCCAAAACGGTTAGGCAGTCTGGTTCGAGAACCGCGACAATTGTCGATGGATGAGTACTTGCCCTTCCGATCTGAAATGCGAACACTTGTCATGCCCGGCCCGCACAATATCCCGAGACTCTCCGAAAGCACGATGGTCGCCCTTCAAAGAGCGTACGAGCTTCAACCTGAGAGCTACGAGGAGTTGGTTGCGATCCGTGGCATCGGCCCCAAAGCCGTTCGAGCTTTGGCGTTGGTCTCCGAGCTCATCTATGGCGCGGCCGCCTCATGGGAGGATCCGGCCAAGTATAGTTTCGCGCACGGAGGCAAAGATGGCACCCCGTATCCGGTTGACAAGAGAACCTATCAGAAGA
>Ga0209725_1001017_pt1 | contig 16415 bp, 17 predicted proteins | sample I18A1metaG_FD_184145 | JGI IMG/M metagenome (GOLD analysis project Ga0209725, IMG submission 184145) | Lake sediment bacterial and archeal communities from Gulf of Boni, Indonesia to study Microbial Dark Matter (Phase II) - ​I18A1 metaG... | ecosystem: Environmental > Aquatic > Freshwater > Lake... | reverse complement strand
CCCATTCTCTCAGTTCATAGTACCTATGTAGCAGTTGATCCGCTCTCTCTTTAGATAGTATGTGTGTCTCATCTCCTCGTTTTAATGGCTGATCGTAGAACCTTTGAGGCCAGTCATCGTGTTCCCTTCGCATACCTTCTCGGATGTTGTATGCCCTCATGACATTGAAGATGCGTTCCCCTGCTACCATTAGTTCGATTGGGGTAATCGGATGACCTCTATAGGCTGAATATAGTTCGGCATAGAGCGTTGGCCCCATTGCCTCCCATGAGTCGCTGAACATGCAGAAACCCAACGAATTGAATACACAAGTAAGATCGTTATACCATTTTACTAGCATAGCCGTATCCAAATCGTAGAGCTTCGGCGGGGAGCCAAACACCGCCTTCTTGACGTCATCGAACATGTCATGTCTCTTGAGCAACCAATCAACGTACACGCCTTCGCTCCAGAGTCGACGAGTGCATCTACTCGGACCCCTCTGTGCCGAATCTGACGCTCCGTACCGGGCTGCCCGATGAAAATAGTGAGTCCCATTTTCTTGTGATCCACCATAGTTATTCACTTCGGTAAGAGATACCCGCTTGTTCATGAAGTGAATCCATATCTCACCTGTTATCAATATTCTGGTTGTCTTGGCTGAAGACCACTTTGACGTCTGGCGAGCGATGGGATTCGCGCACCAGTCTACCAGTAAAATCCCATATAAAGAACATTTTTCTGAGATATGAGAGCCCGAGTCGCCGCTGGCCCGCAGGGATTCGACCTCTATGAGGTGCGAATACCACGACAAATCGGAGCTTTCAGGCAGCAATGGTGAACCGGGCGCGAACTGAACTATAAGTTAAGATCATCACCGTCATGTCAAAGTTGGGAACTTAGTTTGACTCATATCGGATTCGGGTCTTCCAGGAGAGAGACAAACAAGGATGTTCGCATCTCTCCAAGCGAACCCGAAAAGTAGAATGGTGCGGGGGGTTAGCTAACCATTCACGCTTTGAACCAACGAAATTCCGGACGGAGGATTTCTACGCAATAGATCCGCAAGATATCCGCCAACGTTCTTGGCAGGGTTGGGATTCAACCCAATGTATCAACCTAGGGCGAACTCATGACGCGCTGGAATAGTGAGAGCACTGCATCCGCTGCGACCTACATCCGATTTTACAAGAAAAAGAGAGGGGTGTTTACTGGGTTTTCACTAGTTGTTGTCTCTTCTGCATTTCATCAAAGAGATACTCACTATGATACGCGAATTCAGGTTGATTGAATTCCTTCCTTACACCTTCTACGTAGGGTTGGTATTTTTCCTGCCATAACGTGACGAAAGTTTCGCCCCAATAATCCCATGCAAGATCTACGTCCAAGAGTTTTCTTTCTAGGAGAGTGCCTATTGCTTCAAAATAGTTGCCAACAGTCATCATTGCCATTTGCTCTGGTCTTTCAGCGAGTGGCTGACCATACTTCTTGACAAAGTCATCGTAGTCCTTGAACTCCAAATTTAGCACTTTTACATAAGCTTGCAATAGTTCACTGCTGGACATGTTGAGCCATGGGGCTAACCTGACAAGAAGGTCCGTTTGTCTTTGCTTGTGAAGATGTCTGAGCTCCTGAACAGTCATGATCACCCCTCCTAGCACGCCTAAGGCTGCTACTATTGCCGAAGCAGATTGTATATCCAACATTTGAATCACCTAGAAGATCAGATTAGGTGAAATCAGTATTAAAAACTGAATGGGAAAATGCCCAAGCACGCCTTAAACCTTCAATACGCATAAGTACGCCTCAATACGTAGTAGAGATAGTCAGAGGGAGGTGATTTCACTGGAAAAGGGGAACAAAGCCGATCTCGCTGCGATAAAAGAGACGATGAAACAATTCGCTGTCGCTATTAATGCTGGAGACCTCGACAGGTGGATTTCCTTGTGGACCGACGACGGAATACAGATGCCGCCGGATACCCCTGCCAGGGTCGGGAAGGAGGAGATACGTGTAGGAATGAAAACCGCCTTCGATCAGTTCATCTTGAATATGGTAATCACTAACAAAGAACTCAGGCAATCTGGCGATCTGGGGTTTGCACGTGGTACTTACACAGAGTCTTTGGTTCCTAAAACGGGGGGCAGTAGAGAAGAGTATGATGGTAAATACTTGACCATCCTTGAAAGACAGGCCGACGGTTCTTGGAAGGTTGCCCGCGATTGCTTCAACTCTAACGTGCCAGAGACCTAGCCAGAAATGGTTTATTGGGCTGAGGCTGGCTGAAGCGGATCGCACGTTAGCGGGCCTTTTTCAGCCTGCCGAATTCGTTTTTTTCAACAGCCTTTATGAACCCCAGTAGTTCATGGAAGTATGCCTGTTGGTCATCATACATGCATAGATGGCTTCCGTTCCTGCAGACGACAACAAGCGAGTTCGGTATAAGCCTGCCCATCTTCTGAATGTCCTGCACACTCATCGTATCATAGCGACCCACCATAAGAAGCGTGGGAACCCTGATGCATCGAAGGTAATTCCATCTATCCCAATCCTTGGCCGTACCAGTGGCGACGAACTCGTCCGGTCCATGAATTGTATCAAACACTTCGATGTTCATATGCTGGATTGCACGCGCAAATGGTTCTGGCCAAGGCTCGAGGCGACACATGTGCTTCACGTAGAAATACTTGTGCATCACCTCTTGATATTCGGGTTCATCATACTCTCGTTTTGCTTCATGCTTTTCCAAGATTTTCCTTATTCCTGAAGGAAACTTCTGCCGGAGCTTGTCCATGTATCTCTCATACGAGCCGTTGCTGGCCGTCATGTTTGATATGATAAGAGCTTTGAGATGACGCTGATATTTCAAAGCGTACTCAATGCCTAGAATTCCGCCCCACGAATGCCCGAACAAATAGAAATCGTCTAACCCAAGCGTCACTCTCACTTGTTCCACTTCATCGCGAAACCTATTAACGGTCCATAAACTATCATCTTTCGGTTGATCAGAGTAAGCAGATCCAAGTTGGTCATAATAGTAGAACTCAATTCTCTCGTTAGGCAAAAAGTCCTCAAAACATTCTAGATATTCATGCGTCATGCCTGGTCCTCCATGCAACGTAAGCATCTTAGTGGCACTATTACCCAATTTCTTGGTCCAGACGTTGTACTTGCCATCTACTTGTATTAGTCTGACACCGCCTGTCCTTATTTTGGCCTGTGAGTTTTTCAAAGTCCCATCACATTCCTGTTGTTCAAACTAAAATATTAGGTTCGCTCACGGTATGAAAAGCGTAGAGCACGTGAGAAAGCTAGCTTGAGCTAGACTTTTGGAAAGCAACATTCATCTTGCTGTCCCCTATCTCTAGCATTCGCTCAAAGTCATACATTTCTTTGTTCCTTTTGATGGTATTTGTCATAATTACCTCTGCATTCACTGGCTTATGCCATATTGACTCTAGGATTTCTCGAACCTCCTTCTCATCTCGTGCGGCTTTGCATATGCTCTGAACTGTCACGCTAAGTTTGCATCCATGTTCACGTAGCCTCTCGTTGAAATCTGCCGCCTTCAAGAGGTTGACGTTCATGCGGTTTGCGTATGATGCTAAGCTCATAGCTTGGCCGCCGACTATCACCCTCTCGTCAGGTTTGAAAGCAGTGCCAGCGAAAACGCCTGTTACACCTTGTTTCAATTGACGTCCTTCTGGTGTATCGACATCGAAGTCTTTGCTCCAACAAAGAACATTGAAGAAGTCATCTACGTCCTATTTTCGTATTAGACCCCATTTGCATGACAAAACGTAGGTCGTTGGTGGAGAAAACAGGCCTGGCGTAACAGTCCAGACACGGTCTACTTCTGCGTTGCTCAGGCGACCGCCTATGCTCTTAACCAGAGATGGTGCGGAAGGATGGGGTTCGCGCACCAGTTTACCTGTAGATCAGCAAACTAGGACACAAGCTCTTATCTAGTTTGTAGCTAGCACGGTATCTTCCAAGAACCGCGATGAGCCACAAGGTTCTCGCAGGCGGATTGATAATTCTCATTGCTCTAGGTGCAGACCAGTATTTACGTATCGATTCATTCAATCGTAACTGGCTTTGGCTGAACGGTGGACTGCCTTCTGATAGGTCTTCATTAGAGCTGAATATTGTTGCGAGCAATAGTCACTCATTTGAGTTCCCAGATCCAGCTCAAAATGTGTGGATTCAAGGAGTTGTAAGGAGCAACCTCGGCGTACCTATTGAAGGCGCGTGGGTGGGTATTCGCCATGGTTCTCGAGATGAGTCTCTTGGTAGCACAGCGACAGGACGAGATGGTTTCTTTCGTATGGAGGTATCAGAGGCAGATGAGTATGTTGTTACAGTGACTTCTCCCAGCGCTTCTGCCACTCTGGGTGTCTACCCACGCAGATTCATGTCGCAAAGGAAGCGAATACTCCGGCAAGGCGCTCCGGAGCTTCAGGTTGATTTTGATCTCGAACCAGTTGGAAACATAGTTCTATACTGCTACGACCAAAGTGGCATACTGATCCGCAATAAAGACTGGATTGGGCTTCTACCCTACACCACTGATGAACATGGTCTTATCGCGTCAAGTGCTTATCACGCTGTCCACGACGACTACAGCCGTGCTAGAGACTGGGACTATGAACTGGCTTTGCCGAACATACTCATTCCATTGGGAACACGTAGAGTGATTAACGTACTCTGGGAGGTTTCGGGATTTGGAAAGATCATACTCGTCGCAGACAATGGTGGAAGCGGATACGTCATAGACACTCAAGCGGGTGTCCAGATTCTTCTTATGAACTACGAACTCGCGAAGACACAGGCACGTTACCTGAATGATGAGTTAAGAAAGTGTAGGAATGAAGGATATTTGCTCTCGCAAAACCTCATTACGATGTCGGAGGCCGCAAATAGTCTTCTTTCCAAGGCATCAAGCCAAGTCTTGGATCAGCAATACTGCGCTTCACTATCAGACAAGGCTCTAAACCAATCTCTTCACGCATCGGAACTGTTGGAGCTTGAGAAGGCAAAGCAGAACATAGATTGTTACCGAAAGAGGCCTGTGACCGTTAGACTCCTAGATTCAGCTGGAAACCCAATCAAGGATGGAAGAGTAAGGATACGCCAAACGTCTACCGACTTTCTATTTGGAGCATATGTTTCAGGATCTGTTTACCGTGGTTCACTGGATAACCCACTACTGGATCTGCTATCTAAAGCAAGAGTAAACTACCTGACTTTGCATCTCAACTGGAAAGCGACAGAACCAACCCCAGGTTCCTATGATCAGAAACGCTTTGAAGGAGCCAAACTGCTCGCCGAACGCGGATTCGCATTAAAGGGACATGCGATCATATGGTTCTCCCCTGATGTCCTGCCCGACTATGTCTACAAAATGGACTTTCAAAAATTGAATCAGTCCGTGTACACACATGTCTACGATGTCGTCATGTCCTGCAAAGGCTTTGTCCATTGTTGGGAACTGAACGAAATGGAGGTGGCAAACGATGTTAAATTGACTCTTCCTCAGATGATAGAGATAGCAAGAACCGCTGTACGAGCCATTAGGAAAGCCGATCCTACTGCAAGGATTAATATCAGCTTCACTGAGCCCTACGGACAACACTCAAAAAACAGGTACTCTATTGCAAATGAGAAGCCATATGCGTACGTACCCTTCGAGTTCATTCAAGAATTGTTGAGGGCAGGAATAGACTTCGACGCTATAGCCCTCCACATGTACTATGGCGGAGCGTACTTCGCGAGAGATCTTTCCTCGATATCGCGTGTTATTGACTGGTATGCCTCCTTTGGAAAACCCATTGAAATCCCTGAGATAGAAACATCGTCTGCGGTCTTCGAACCTGGTATTGGTTATTGGCATGATAGACCGTCTGAGCGATTGCAGGCAGAGTGGATTACCAGTCTTTACACGATGCTTCTTGGGAAGAGATGCGTTGATAGAATCTCATGGTGGAGCGCAAAGGATACGTACGCCTTTATTTCGGAAGGTGGAATAATCGACGCTTCCAACAGGCCTAAAGAAGCATACTATGCACTGAAGAACGTAATAGACTCTGTCTGGGATGAAGAACGTGGCCTCTTGGTATGCGGAGGAGTCAAAGTCCGGGAGAAGGATTGAAGATGCTAGGTTCTATCTTCCAAACGCAGCAAAGACAAACATTGCGGTCTCAATGAATCCACGAGAACTCTTGCATGTGTTCAAGCTGCGATGTGGAGCTGAAGCGCAGTGGGAGATCAGAACTGTGGCCTGGGCGATGTTGGCATGTTCAAAACTCATCGCCCCGATCATATTCAGCGAGATCTCACACTCGTCAGCAGACAAATCATTCAAAGAGAGGGAGAGACAACTTGAGAGAATTCTCTCCGGAGCGCGCTCTCTTTTTGAAAAGGTTGAACCGGGCGAGACTTTGGAGATTCCTCTAGCAAGTTTGGACCTAGGCATCGATATTCGAGCATTTGTCTACAAATGCTGAGTCTCAGGCCCGGGATCTAATGGGTAAGAATTATATGGGAATTCGCGAACTAACGATTAGGGAAGAAGCTTGGCTGTCGTGAATCTGGATATACTCGCTTTGCACGTGATTGTGAATGTCATCATCATTGGGCCAGTGATGTGGCTCGCAGGGCGAGCCCTTGTAGGGAAAGACAAGGCGAAGTTCACCGACGCTCTATGGATCGTTGCTTTAGGAACGTTGATCCAATCTGTGTTGGGCTACCTTTTCTCGGGCATAATAGCCCTGATCATAGTCGTACTACTTTGGTTAGCATTGATAAAGCGCTTCTTTGATTGTGGATGGGGAAAGGCGCTTCTGATCGCCTTGGTTGCGGTAGTCATCTTGGTCATCATAGGAGCTGTACTGGTACTGCTTGGCTTCGTGGCGCTTAGACATCTACTCGGGTTCCTGTAGCACCGCTCTACTCAATGTTCTCTCCTTTGCCCTTTACATTCACCGATCTTCTTTGCTCCACTGCTTGCGAGTATATGCGCCTGGAGTAGGCTTACCCTCCTGGTTCGCAAGAGAACCGCTCCGGGAAGAGGCATGAGCGGCCGGGGCGATCGTCCATTCGCGTGTATAGAAGGAAAACGCATTTAGGCGAATTCGCCTGACTCTACGACGCAAACATCTTGGAATTATTGGGTGTAGCGCCATGGACCTAGAGAAGGTATACAGCTATATCGACTCGAACCTACAGAGCCACATCGCGAAGATCCAAGAACTCCTGAAGCAGCCAAGCATCTCCGCTGAAAAATACGGCATCCAAGAATGTGCTCAGCTACTGGAGAGATATTTCCATGATCTGGGATGCGAATCAACGGAGATCGCACAGACCGATGGGAACCCCGTAGTCTACGCGAAATATGACGCAGGCGCCAAGAAAACAGTCATTGTCTACATGATGTACGACACTCAACCTGTGGCTGGTGAGGAATGGGTTTCGCCGCCTTTGGAGGCGAATCTTGTCGATATCTCTCCGTTTGGGAAGTGTATTGTTGCCCGTGGAGCGATAAACACCAAGGGTCCTCTACGAGCCTTCCTGAACTCCATGGAGTCCATCAAGGCGGTTGGTGAAGAGCTCCCAGTCAATCTGAAGTTTGTGGCTGAAGGGGAGGAAGAACTCGGTAGCGTTCACCTCCCTCAATTCATGGAGAGATACAAGGAGAGGTTGAGTGACGCCACTGCGGTTTTCTTTCCCGGTACGACACAGGATCAGAAAGGTAGAGTGAGGATGACGTTAGGCTGGAAGGGCATAGTCTACTTCGAGTTAGAGTGTTCCGGAAAGCTCTGGAAGAAGGGGCCTATGGAGTACGATGTTCACAGCAGCAACAAGGCTTGGGTTGATAGTCCTGTCTGGAGGATCATTCACGCTCTCTCAACGATGACCTCGAAGGACGGAAACAAGATACTGATTGACAGATGGTATGAGAATGTTAAGCCTCCGAGCAAAGAGGATCTACAACTCGTCAATAGGCTCGCTAAGACATTTGATGAGGAAACGGTGAAGGAAATGATCAAAGTGGATCGTTTCATCGACAACCTGCACGGCAAGAAACTTCTCATGAAGTACCTGTACTCGACGACACTGAACGTAGATGGGATTTGGGGTGGGTATACTGGGCCTGGAACCAAAACCGTTCTTCCTTACAAGGTGACAGTGAAGATGGATGTGCGCCTAGTCCCAAATCAGAAGCCCAGCGAAGTGTTGCCGAAGATCAGGAGGCATCTCGACAAGATGGGCTACAGAGACATATTCATTCGGAGACTGGAAGCTGGCTACAGCTGGGCCAAGACCAGCGTCAAAGAGCCATTGGTTCAGGCGGCGATACAAGCTTATCGTAGCTTCGGATATGAACCCGAGATCTGGCCGCACATGGGCGGAAGCGCACCCCTCTGCCTATTCAATCAAGGGCCCCTGTACCTGCCCTTTGTCGGCGGCGGGCTCGGACATGGTGGAAAAGCCCATTCGCCAAACGAATACTTTGTGATTGAAGGAAACGATAAAGTCGGCGGACTAGCTGCCTGCGAAAAATCATACGTCGCCATCTTGGACGCATATTCAAAGACTGAGGAGAAAACCAAAGCTGTAAGAAAAAGGAGGTAAGTCTCCCTCTCTGTGCTCGACGCGATACCCTACCGATTGCTGAAATCAGTTTAATATAGGATGAAGCTATTGCACCTTCATAGAAGAGATCTCAGAGTGACTTAACTTGCAAGATGCCCGAGATCTGGCGCTGGCTATTAGGAAAGGGAGCCCGATTAGAGTAAGGAAAGGCGAGAAGACAATGGTGGAAGCGGATACGTCATAGACACTCACGCAAACAGGTGAGAGAGTAGAGTCCATTCAGCAAGTGACCTTGGGGAAAGCGCGCTAGGCAACATGAGCGCTCGTACAACATCGAAATTCTTGACATTATGCCGAATTTCAACGGCCATCTAGAAAAACACTACGACCATCGTCCAGTCTTCTGAATCTACTATCCCCGATCGAAAGTAGTTTGGTCTACTCAGCGTCAGGCTGTATCGGCCTGGGGACAAGTTTCTTATTTGATGTGAAAGTTGGACGCTGTATTGCCCCGATCTGTCGAATGATACATTCTTGAAGACATGTTCATACCTCGTATTCCATCCTTTGAGACGAATGTTGAGATCGAAATACAGTGCGTTGGTCGGCTCCTCGTCGTAGTCCGATCTCAACCATTGCTTGTGAATGCGGTCCTCCATTTTGGGCTGGAATTTGGTCAAGCTAAATGTGACATTGGCAATCCACGAGACTCTGCCCCCTGAGCGAGACACATAGACTTGTTCAAGGTTAATGGTCATCAAGGCATCGTAACAGGTAAGACGGTACAGAGATAGAGGCACCAGCAAGACGATGACCACAACATATGCTACTGCCAACCACCGAGCCATCTGTGTCACCCCTGAATTCTGTACTCAAAGACATGCGTAACTACGTAAGTGACTTTAGGCGAGCAGGTGAAGTAGTATAGCCTAATCTCTTCTCCACTAGGAGACGGTTTCTCAACGAGTGTTCCGTTAACATATTTCTCAATCGAAAGTATTGGCCGTCGAACGCTACAGATCAAGATTCTCTCGAACGATGCAGTCTTGTTCTCACCATTGGTAAGACGAATCGTGATTGTTCTTCTCTCAATTGACGCATCTATTCGCGTCTTATTGTCTCTCAGGATTGTTATGCCTACTTTGGCATCTGTCGCTCTATTGCTGAATCTTAGAACCACGAAAATCAGATCCAAGGGTTGGACAGAGGCCACATCAGGAATCACATTGAAGGCAATGACTTTTCCTTTGACCAGAAGCGGCTCACATGCCGCATTGCGACTTTCAGTGAAGATTCCGTTCCGCAGGATCGGATCTTCTCTTTGATGTGTGTAGCTATAGTTACTGGGGTTATCGATTGTCATATTCCTGAAGATGGGGAATCTTGGAATTCTAATCCAATAGGTTGCAGTTGTGGGTTGGAGCACGCTATAGTTCTCTATGGACCCGACAACAAGGAAGTCCGTGCGCGTTTCGATCTCCACATGAGACAGTGATGAGGCAATCAGACCGAATGACTGATCTCCAAGAATGAATGCGAGACTAACAAGAGCAACAAAGACGCTTTTGCAGACATGTCGCAAAGACCTTCTAATCGAGTGAATTGAGGGAAGCTTAATCCTAGGAGAATTGGATTTGAAGTCCAGGCGAATGACCTTCTTAAGAGAAACGCCGGCGAGAAGACATACAAAAACAACGAATGGATAAACCGTGAAGAGCAGGAATATGATTGTAGCTCCAAGAAGGGCTGCCCAAACAGAAGACATCGACGGTGAAACTCGTCCGTATGATAAGGACCATAGCCCGTTGAAGAATAATAGAACAAAGGAGTACGATGCGAATTCGGCTATGTGCAGGCATGGTCTCTTCCTTTTCTTCCACCATTTTCCGATATTACCATGGATTGGTCCGTTACAGTCTATTCGTAGCACACAAAGCGCAAGTGAGAACAAAATTGCTGACCAAGCCCATGCCTGGGTGTAGTCAGGGGTCTGGATCAACACTTTCTCACAGACAAATCCGATGACGGTTGCTACTCCAAAGGAAAAGAACCAGAGCAGGAATACTCCAATGAGAGCACCGGTAAGTAATCTGTCGCCCCACTCGTAATCCTGCCAGTACTTTCTTGCTTTCTGATTGTCATCTGATGTATAGAAGAACAGAACCCAGGCAAGGTATCCTAAGATCACTGACAGAATAAGGAAGTCTTCACGAATGTACTGTCTCAGAAGGCCGAGAACATCCAACTACTATTGCCCCCAACAACTTCCTGTAACAGGCACCCAAATTGATATATCCTTTCTTCATGCAGATTGGATCTGGACATTGCATTCAATACGCTTTTTCAGGAGGCTTCTTTGCATCGAGTAAAAATAGTGAAGAGGAAAGAAAAGAGGGGTCTTAGGAGATTCTTCCCCCATCATAACCGTCATCGTCAGAAACAGTATTTGTGCGTGCCACATGCGGTGCGGCCGGTCAGATTCGAATCTTGGGTTAGAAAAAACCGTTCCATGCCCCCTTCATACTCTTGCGCATTACGCGGTTGCTTGATGGCTGTACCCCGTTTCCCTCGTCGAGGAAGAAACGGTTCCTTGACCGTGCTGATCATGTGTTCTTCAAACCCTTGAATTCAAAGAAGCCTTATGAGTTTCCAAGTTCCATGATACTCTGGACGTCAGTGTGATGCCTGAGCTTAAGGTGCTCAATCTTCGAAGAATAGTCGAGGCGGGTATTCTTCTGGGAAGAGTCTGCTACGAGAAGGAGAGACAGGTCACAGGCGAGGAGGGAATAATAAGGCAGCTACAGAGACTCAGCGAAGCGATCTTTGAACAACGCCTCGATGACGAGGTCTACAGCAGAGTGTATGCTGCTGCAAATAGACTGCAAAAGAAGTTTGGGTCTGGTGCTGCAAGTCTTCAAAATGGAGAAGAACAGGAACTGAAAGGTGACGCACGAGTCTGGATGGAGCTACTTCTCAAGAGCGTAGGCGCAAGAATTGCCTTCGAGCCTACGAAGCCTATCTCGCTAAATACAGAATCGTTGATGAAGGCGGCCACCAACTATTCCAACCCATTTATTGATGATTCTGTCTGGCGGAAACTGACCAAAGTTGCGCGGAATGATTTTCAAGAGGCAGCAAGATGCTTCATTGCTACTTCATGGACGGCCGCAGCGATGGTAACCCTAAGAGGTGTTGAATCAGTACTTAGACAATACTACGAGTTCAGGACACAAATGAAGAGTACTGGTAAAGGTTGGAGTGAGATAATAGGAGAGCTTGAAGCAAGACCTGACATAAGTAAGAGTCTCTTGGGCTACGTCGATTTCATAAGAGAAAGAAGAAACGAGACGCAACATCCGGAAAAGACATACAGTCAGAGAGAGTCGGAGAATATCTTTTCCGTGGCAGTCAACGCTGTGACTGAAATGTATCGTGAAATGCCTGATGTCCCTTCAGAACCCCGTGCATGAATCCTTGTTCCTCCGGAGAGCTGGGAAAGCGAAGAAAGCTTGGTATGAACGGTTAATGCTCTCACAATGCGAGGCCTTAGCCATCTATCGAAAGCGTGGTCTTCGAGTAGCACTATTGATGAGCCGAGAGAGATGCTCGCTAATACATCGAGAGGGAAGTGCATACCAACGTACACCCGGGAATAGGCGACCACTGCAGCTTCAACTGTTAGCAGCAAAGCGATGGTCTTCTTCTTGAATCTCAGCAGAGAGAAGACTGCGCCTATCGAGACAATCAACGCGTGTCCTGAAGGAAAAGACGAGTCATAGTCTCTTGGTACGCGAGTAACTATTTCTATCATTACCGTGAATGGTCTAGGTTTGTAGACCAGATATTTCATCATCTCCCCAGCAACGATCCCCACGCCAAAGAGAAGGGCAAGTTCCAGCGCCATAAGCTTCGTCTCTCTGCCACGAAAAACCAACATCAGCCCCAGAATGCCAATCCAGAAGTATTCTCGCCCAAATCTCGATGCAACGACCATGATTGTAGTGAAGACCGTTCCTCTATCAGCATTCATCAAAAGAGCAAGTTCAGAGTCAGTGGCCAGCGCCACATTGCCGAAGAGAAATAAGACAATGAAAAGACACAGCGCTACCACCCCGGCGAATAGGCTGCATTGCCTAGTTACTTTCATTGCAGGCACACGTCTGGTTTTCGATACGCAACTGGAATAGTATCTTAAGTAGTATCTTAAATGAACCTCAGTACAACTGTCTACAATTCCAAGGTGACACTGGTTGACACAACCTCCAGAATGGGAATTGCTGCGTATTATGTATGACGCGCAACTCAAGAAGATGTTGGCCTACGTTGGTGCCGCCATTGCATCGTTTGTGGCACAGCTGACTACGCTCTATCTTACCATAACCAGAGCTCTAGTTACTCATACACTTCCTGCATTGATCGTCACAACTCTATTGTGGTTGTCACAATGCTACTTTGCTATAGCAGTGGTCACGAAGTATCAGGAGCTGAAGGCTCTCGAAAGCAAGCTCGGCATTCCAGAAATGCGTCATCGGATCTATTATGACCACAGACCGTATGTCGGGAAGATATGGGACAGGTTTCATAGAGGGTCTTTGGGAACAGGCCGAGGAGACTACAAGCGACTGGCCTCATCACTCGATTTTGGGACGGCTCTTATTCTTGTACTTGTAACACTCATGTACCTATACATCTTCTTGGCGATATTCGGATTTCATGCATAGTTATCAATCCTCTGGGAGTCTGTTCATGATCTGGTGCATTAAGCGAGAATCCAAGGCTGGTTTCGAAGGTAAGAGTTTTCAGAAGGACAGATGGCACCTTCGTGATAAAATGGAACGAAGTATGATTCGAATCACACTTACTCTTTTAATGGCCTGACATTTGCCTGGCTTTTACATGACTTCCACGTGGAAACCAGGAACCCCATCCTATCAATATCCCCCACAGCTTGGCGCGGCCGGTCGATTTTGAACCGAATCCAAGGGGAAACTGGAGAAAGCCTATCCAAGCCCGGTTCGAATTCTTGACCATTATGCGACGTTCCAATGGCTCTTACTTGTCTTACTCACCAGAGGAAAATCGGTTCCTCGCGCGCTATATGAGAGGCGGTGAACGCGCCTCACAGAAAGAGCCTAGTGTACACAGACATGTTACAGAAAACGCCTGGAATTTTCCCCAGCATCGTTCTCTTACCCTAGCCCTGTTTTTGACCACATTCAGAGCAGTATTCAGCATCTACCGGAAGTTGAAAACCGCATCTGACGCATGGTTTCACAGTGGGCATTAACACCATTTCTTTCTTCTCTGCCAGCAATGGAGTCCTTGGTAGGGCTGGCCGTCTCCGCCTATTCAAAAGGAAAACAGTCACAAGAATTGCGATTGCGATCACAGCCGGCATTATGATTGTCCATGGAGATACTCCAATCGACGGTTCTGGTTGAGTTATTGATGACACGTAGGTCAGAGTAGAGAACACTATGTGTGTTTCAGTTCTCATGCTGTAAATAGTTGTGGCAGCAACTGCGCTCTTGAAAGGGTATGTAGAGAAATCCACATAGGCGAACTCCATCTCATAATCGCTCGTTGGCAGATAGGGCGGTTTGATTGCCCAAAGTGCCCCAACAGGGTATTGAATGAGAACCACATCGCTCGCTGATCTGCTTCCCCCTGGCCAGATTCCTCCGTCAAACAGCAGTTTAGCCCCTGCACTCGTCGGAATGCGCCTACCGTCCTTGGAAATGAACATGACTTGAAACGTTACTGAAACCTTGAAAATGTAGTCGTCGAATAGGTTCTCGACCGTGGCCGAAACACTGGCCGTATATCCGGTAAACGTAATGGCCGCCTGTCCCTTGACCCTGACGAGTGGACCATTCGCATCAGATTGGCGGTAATAACCCGTACTGTAAATTGTCACGTATGCCGTCGATGTGGCTGTTGCGACGGACCCATATGAGATCTTAGTCGAGGCCTGTGTCGAGAACCATGTCGAGTAGCTGGTGCTTTGTGCGGCCTGGATTGGAGATGCATATTCAGTTGAACCTCTCTCTCCGAAAGCTAGAACAATGACCGCCAACAAAAGAGATGTTACCGACAACCGAGTGACGTTCAACAAACTCCCTGTCGAAATCTGAAGAAGCGACCTTTACTTAAGAATATTGCGCAAGGATCAACCATTTGTCGTTGACGCCTCCGGAGCGCGACGCTCCTCTGGTACATAGATGCCATCTGAGAATGCAATCGGTACTCTTAGAGCACTGGCGGTGTTCCTTGTGGTCCTGTGAGCAGACACAGTCACAGCCGCAGGTCTGATTTCTAGATCCCAGCGATCTTTGGCGATGGACGTAGTCCTAACAATGGAGGAGAGTTCTGGATCTTTGAATTTTTCATCCAACTGTAGGCTTCGATCTGATATATCTACACTAAGCGTCTATCGAGCATGCCACGATAGATGGATCAATCAGCGTGTGCTTCGCTCTCCACTTTCCTGCCGCATCTCGCGCAGTATTGTGCCCCTTCTTGGACCTTGTTTCCGCATTGCGGACAGAAAAGCCACTGATTACTAACAAGTGATGTTTGAGATCGGCTTCGTCGACTCAAAATCGTTGCAATGATTGCTCCGAGACCCAATGGAAGCAATAGCACGGTGCTTAAGACCAACGTCCCTGTTGAAACCATCGCTACGAACTCTGCGATACTTGTCTGACCGAGGTAGAGGAGAAGATACGACACCCCAAGCGCGAGGAGTGAAGCAATCCATATGGCACAGAAGATCTTGGCACCTCTTTTCAATACTCTTGTAATGCTCATCCTTTCACCACCCTCAGATCTTGGCCGCATCGCGTGCAGTAATTGCCTGGGCTCCAAATTCTACACTGGTTGCAGAAGTTCTGAGCGGGTCCCTGTGCCTGTATCGCTGCTGTTGCGAGCGGCCGAGAGGGTCGCTTGAAAAGATAGTAGATCAATCCAAAGATGCCGAATACAAGTATTACAGCAACCCAGCCACCGGGATCCCTGTCACCTCGATCTTTTGAATCGCTGTAGACCCATCCAGCCATTAACCCGTTGATTATGATTGCCCACAGCAACCAGTCCAGACCAAAGAAGAACATTCAGCATCGACACTCTGGCCTGAAAGTTCGAGGGCACAGCCTGTGATAAGTCATTGTTTGTCTGCGGTGATGGACAAAGCGGAAATGCTCCTGGCTCAACGCATCAGCCCGTAATGCTCCGCAAGTATTATATTCGCATCGGCTAGTACTCACCGGTTGATGTCTTCTGGGGCATTGAAGATGCTTGCAAGCAAGATAGCTTCGGCTGTGGCGCCGCCGTTAGTTGCAACAGGCGCAGCAGCATACATTAACTCAGTTAGCCATCAAACCGAATCGGCACTAGTTCCAGTGAGCAAGGGCATCACCTAAGGCGATGTTGGACAGATCTAGGGCGAGTATGTTGAGGAAGATCAAGCTTGTGACAGTAGCGGCACTAGTGGCAATAGCTCTCGCAGGCGTATTCTCATATTTGTACGTCTCCAAATGGCTCTTTCCAATGCTGCCTGCACGACGGGTCGGTGAACTTGCGACAGTTGTTGGGAGGGTAGAATCTGTCACGCAGGAGCCATACACTATCAAAATCGTTCTGAGGGTACTTTCAGTAGAGAGGAGGAGCCCGCGCTTTCAGGTGGGCGACGCAATAGCAATAACGTTCTCGGGAATAGGCGCAGTTTCAAGTTGGCGAGCATCGTCCTTGAAGGAGAGTGATGTTGTCAGATGCGAGATCCGGTGGGTAGAAGACGCGTATTGGGAGGCTACCGATGATGGCTGGAACTATTCACGATAAAC
>Ga0209725_1001015_pt1 | contig 16421 bp, 12 predicted proteins | sample I18A1metaG_FD_184145 | JGI IMG/M metagenome (GOLD analysis project Ga0209725, IMG submission 184145) | Lake sediment bacterial and archeal communities from Gulf of Boni, Indonesia to study Microbial Dark Matter (Phase II) - ​I18A1 metaG... | ecosystem: Environmental > Aquatic > Freshwater > Lake... | reverse complement strand
GGTTGATCTATTCTATTCATCCGATAAGGGGAGGACCTGGTCCGATGTTCGAATGGAGTTTATCGAAGGGATCCTCTATGAGGGAACTCTTCCCAAGTATGCGAAGGACACTGATGTCCTATTCTACGTTAAGGCTTGGGATAGCGTTGGAAATAGCGCTAAAGGAAATCAGACTAGGTATATCGTTCAACCGAGTTTGGCTGAGGAGCAGCTGTCTGAACAGATATTGCTGATCGCCTTTTGCATTCCAATAGTTGTGTTTGGAGTTGTTGTGGTCAAGTATCGGGAGAGCATTAGGCGGTATACTCGTGTTCGAGCTGCGATGCTCTGGACCCTAGCTACTACTCTTATTATCGTTGGATGGCTTTTGTACGTGTTCGCTGCTAGCGGTAGATGGTTGTGGCCGTTATTCTTAGGGTTAGTGATGGTAGAGCTTTGGAGTATCGTCGATCCTCGGGTTAGAGGCATCATAATTGGTTTGATAAAGCCGATCTCAGAATATTTGACTAGGGTCTTTGAAGAGAATCCGCCTACTGTTCTGATCGCTACATGCTACGCGCTGGGATTTGCAGGAGCCGTGGCGATCGCAATTCTATCTTACACTAAAAGATACACTATGATACAGGCCTATAACACAGCGAACCTGATAGCTAGCTACATATTCTTCCTGCTCGCGGCTGGTGTCGTCGGCCAGTTGATCTGGATTATCTACAAGAAGGAGGATCAGAAGGACCGCAGCGTCGTGTCCGAGTAGACGCCTGTAAGTGGCAAAGAGTATCGATCGGTGTGAACAGTGGTTAAGCTTTCGGTTATAGTGCCTGCGCATAACGAGGAGAAGCACATAGCAAAGTTTCTTCAGGACGCCACGTCGACCTTGGATGCGCTCGGATTCGACTATGAAATGGTGGTTGTCGATGATGGGAGCACCGATAGGACTAGGGAGAGAGCCATTTCAGCAGCTAATAGTCCTCATGTTAAGGTTGTTGGATACGACGATAATGTTGGGAAGGGTTTTGCGCTCAAGTATGGGTTCGCGCATACGAGCGGAGATATTGTCGTGTTCATCGATTCGGACAGAGATATATCTCCTAAGCAGATTGTGAGATATGTCGCAGGAGCGGAGCAGGCCGATATTGTGATAGCTTCCAAGTGGCATTCTAAGTCGCATACGGAGATGCCTTTTATCCGTAGGTTTCTTAGTCATGGGTTCCATTTGATGGTTATTTTGTTGACAGGCCTTAGAGTTAGCGATACTCAGTCGGGTATGAAAGCGTTTAGAAGAGCGGTTTTGGAGAGGGTGCTTCCTAGGCTGGCTATGAAAAGGTTCGCATTCGATGTTGAGCTTCTGACTACAGCTAACCTGAAGGGCTTCAGGATCGTCGAGTACCCGATCGACGTTAAGATGAGCGGCCCTAGCAAGTTGAGGCCTCTCGTCAATATGCTTTGGTCTATGTTCATAGAGATCCTCGGGATTACTTACAGGCTTAGGGTTTTGAAATGGTACAATAGGGAATAAGCCATGTACGTCTTGGCGGGCTTCATTGTCCGAAAATCTGTCTAGGTTTTTGAAAGAAGACATCGACCTTAGCAGGGTTTTATTCCCAAGGATGATGAAAAGCAACAAGTAAATAGCTGTCGCTAGGGCAGAGGTTAGTGGATAATAGAGCCATGCATTGTCGCGTGTCTGACGCATCTTTAGTATTGCATAGAAAACTTTCCTAATCGGGATGAGCCCTTCCATTACTGCCAATAATAGCTCTAAGATCCCTCTTTTCGAGAAGAGCTCAGAAAGTGTGGTTAGGCTCTGCCTTGAAAGAAAATTGCTAGCGCGCCTAATTGCCTTTGCAACGAATTCCTGCAGTGACAGTACATACAGATGATGAATCCCGCCACTGGTGCTTTGCGCAAATAAAGTATACCCTTTAGCAACGAGTCTCGAAACTACTTCCACATCGTAGTCATAACCGCCCGCTATCTCAAGTACGTTCCTTCGAATGGTTGAGCCATTAGCCAAACAGGGTGGGTCATTGATGGATCGATATGTATAGTAACACGGCCTCCTGTCGTCTACGACCCTGTCGCTCGACCTATGAAAAGGAATAAAAGGGTCCCTAGTCTCTGTCTCCCACGCATAGTAGGAGCAGAATCTATTAATCGTGGGGTCATTCCTGTCCAGAACTCTGGATGATTCGCACATAGCTATGCGGCTGTCCTCAACAAGAGGTTCAACCATTGCCCTGAGCCAAGTTTCACCCTGTATGATGTTGTCAGCGTCAAGAAGGCAGATAACATCGCCTCGGGCATGTCTGACTCCTATTGCCTTCCCGCCATCTGGGCCATCTTGAACCCGACGGGGGTTATGTATTGTCTTCACATTATAGCGCGAGGCTATTTCCTTTGTCCCATCGGTTGAACCTCCGTCCACTACAATGGCTTCCATCCTATCGCGAGGATAATCCTGACTAAAGACGCTTTGTAAGCACTGGTCTAAGGTGTCTCCAGCTTGATAGGTTGGAATTATAACTGAAACCAAAGGTAGCTCGTAATTCACCGTCAAGTCTATTCATCAGCTCTAGGATTGGTTCTCAGAGTTATAGCACATTTCAACAGTTTTTCCAATCCATACGCAACGGAATTGAATGAAAACTTTCTAAGGACCAAGTCACGGTATTCATTTGTAATGACAGCATATCGGTTCTTGTCGATCCAGAAGCAATGCACATGAAGTCTCCGGCTGGAAATAGCATGACCGTTACTCCATCCTCGATGAGAGAATTTGGCCCAAGAACGCTGTGCGGTCACAGGCAAACCACAGCTTACCACTTCCAAGGTGACGTAAGAGAATGTTTTTCCCTTAAAGGGAACACGAATAAATCGCGTTCGTTGTGGAGAACGGCATGACTATCTTTGACGAAACGATAGTGTTCTACGTTGTCGTATCTGGCTTGCGTTTCTTTTACATAGTCAACAATAGTACCCATCCCGGCTATTGTAAATGGCATTCGGAGGAACTCCTCACGGTTTCTCCTGAAAAGTTCGTCAATGCTTCATAGCAATAGATCAACACTCTTTCTCTACTCTGTAAGCCTTGTTAACTACTATGACATCGAGCGACCAGATATATAATAACGACGATAGAACAACGGCACCTGCAACTTTAGCCGTTGCCTTGTGCTACTGTTGCGAACTTGCAGCCGAGACCTTGCACGACAAAGGTTAAGTCTGCCTTGAAGACATTCGGCAGCCTCTTTTTCCCCCTCATCGAAATCCAATGAAACGCACCACCGAGACAGCCAAAATGACTTGTTCCACCGACTAGATTCGCTGAAGCATTCAGATTCAAGCTGGCGAGCTGGGCCTTCTACACTACCTGTGCAGGAACTTCCTCGCTGAATCGTAGGAAGGGTACTTCTGTTAGACAACTTTGCAAGCGAAAGTTCAATCATGGTAACAACGTTTCCTCTACAGTTAGGATCTCCCATTCGCCAAGACGCTGTTATTATCTTACGGGATAGATCTTGCCACTATGCGTGAGAACAAATTCTTCGAATCACTATCTATAGATATGGATATTAATTCGAACTCTCAATCAGCTTCGATAGGAAGTTCAGTTCGATTTAAGACAGGATTTGATCGGTGATGAGGAGCAAAACCTCTCAAGCCATAGATATATTGGTCATTACGATGTCTGTCTTGCTTTTGTTCCATCGGTACTTTACTGATCCCAGCGCAAATATTCAAGGCGACTGGGGAGTCGTTTCTCGAGCATCGGCATTAGAATATCTTAGGGAACCCTGGCTTTGGAATACGATTGGGAATGAGGGTGGATACTTCTTGGAGCTATACAGATTTCCAATTCTATATATCCATGCACTCGGAATGCTTCTGACCGGATGGGACTATAGTGTCCTGACAATACTTGTCTATCCTTTTCCGATCATTGCAGCGATCAGCTGTTATGTGCTATGCACATTTCTAAACATAGGGCGGCTTTCGAGGCTGGTATGTTCCATTGCATATTCAATAAGTCCAACCGTATTTCTGAGACTGCAAGCCGGACACTTACCGATGCTCATGGCCTACTCGATATATCCAATTTGCCTAGCGTTCCTAATCAAGGGTCTCCGAGGAGAATCAACTCTTATGTCTATCCAGTATGGTTTCGCTTGTGGCATCTCAATTGCAATATGCTCGTTCTACGAACTGAGAATTGCATCCCTAATCCTTCTTTTAATGACTTTCGTTTGGGGAGCAATACTTGCCTCAGATATGCGCCTTATCGTAACCAAGCGAACAGCGCCCCTTCGTCATCACGTTTTTTTCATATGTGCGGCATGTATTGCCTTTAGCAGCATGTCTTGGTTCTACTTGGTACCCTTTATAAGGGATTTACCAGCCTTGCCACCCTATCTTGCTACAAGTAGATGGCTGCCGCTACTTAGCTTGTCCCCTCTTCTTTTGACCATGAGTTCGTTCAACTCTTACTTTGTCGCAAAGTACGATGCACTTTCAATCGTCGCTATCGCCGTCCTTGCCGGACTAGCCTACTTCGCCGCAATTTTGAGACCGAGAGAAAAGATGTCTTGTTTTCTTCTCTTCGGATTCCTGACTGCCGCTTTCCTTTCAAAAGGAACAAATCCTCCAGTGGGATTTGTTAACTTTTGGATATACGGCAACATACCCCTACTGTCGACAATTCGGGAACCTCTAAGATTCATGGTGATTGGGCAATCTTTTTTTTGTCTCCTGCTTGGCTTCTCGATAGACTCTACCTTGGAAATAATTCGTTTTCGACAAAGAGCTAACCAACTGACTAAACGTCGAGGAAAACAACTTCTGCTGACGTTTTTAGTCCTCTTTTTAATATTTGTACAAGTAGCCCCTGCTCTAGACGGAAGGATCAACGTATACGGGTCCAATTGCGACCCGAGTTACGCGGACAAGCTAGAGGGACTGGCCACAGCAGACGGGAGGATTGCTTGGATTCCATTCTCCTCTCGCTATTATCTTAAAGACCAGATAGACTGGAATCAGTTACTTTGGCAATCGCCAAGGGCAACGGCATTGGTTGCGCAAGTTCAATCCTTTCCCAGCCAGTACTCAAAGGCTGTTCTATCACTTTTGGGCGTTGCATACGTGGCTTTGCCTCCTAGAACCGATCCCTCAATGGTCCCTTTTGGCGAGAGACAACGATACGTAAATACCATCAAGTCGATAGGTGGTGTTCGATTAGCTACCGATCCCATTGAGGTATACTTAACCAGTACAAGGGTTCCCTTTTTCTATTCACCAGATTCAACGGTGTTAGTTGTCGGATCACCCAAAGTTGGTGTTAAGCTTCTCTCGTCTGTGCCTCCAGGAAGAGTAGGTTTCTTTTTTCTGGACCAGATTCCAGAAAACATTGACGAGATCTTAGAGATTTGTGACAGCGTGATCTTTGAGAGCGAAGGAGGTATCTATGACATTGTCATGAGAAAATTGAGTCTAACATACGGTATAGACCTTGAGTATGCGGATCAGCGAACTGGGAAAGCTTGGACTCTAGTGGACCTTGCGACAAACGCGAATGGTTCTTGGAGGAATGTGTTTCCGTCAAACTTTGCGAAAATCCTAAGAGGTGACCCAGGTGCGGAGCTCGACGTTTCGTTTAGGGTCAATTGCCAAGACAGATTCTCTATGTGGGTGCGGGGACTATGTTCTCCGTATGCGGGAAAGGTCAATGTTTGCATAGACGACAAACTGAAGTTTGAGGCATCTTTTAGAACTCGTAACGATGGTCCGTACAAATGGACCAGAATAGGTAGCCTCGAGATTTGTGAGGGTGCGCATAAGGTAACGATCAACAGTCAGTCAGGGAACAACTATCTAGACCCTTGCCTTTTGATGGTACCCGAGAATGTTCTAGAGCAGACTATTTTCGAAGTTAGGTCCAAGCTCAAGTCAAAGAGCTGCCTTTTGGCTGATGAATTCATTCGATCTTGCGAGACACATCCATTCTCAATGTGCCAGTTTGTAGAAACCAAGCCTCATACTTTTGCTGTGGTACTGCCGAAACAAGCGAGAGTACTCGTTTCCAGTCTGGTCCACGACCCTCGATGGTCAATATCCGATCAAGTGAGGAGCAAGAGGTCAATTATATGCCAAGGGATGGTAAACGCCTTTGTTGTGCTCGATCTTTCTCGGAGCACAAGCGTGTTTTACGAAGGTGAAGCGGAGCTCTCAGCGTTATGGGCTCGGTTCAGTTTTCTTTTAGTTTTGGTTCCCTTCTTTCCAATAGCGCTTGCAGTTCTACGGAGATGGCGGTCTAGGAAGACATATGTATGCACAACTTTGCGATGATTAGCAGGGAACATCTATGTCTTGCGTTCCTTTACAACTCGAGCAGGGTTCCCTAAAGCTATAACATTTTCGGGAACATCGTTCGCCACGTAAGAGCACACTCCCACCCAACTGTTCTTTCCGATAGTAACTCCCGGAAGTACTACAGAATTCAGGCCTATCGCGTTGTTCCCCGCCAAGACTACCGCGCCCTCTATCAGACACTGTTCGTTGGGAGGTGCCATTGGCGTGAATCGGTACAAGAATTTGTCTTCTTCACTCCCTCGATAGTGGTGAGACAGCGAGTAGATCTTTGCTCCCGAGGCCAGTCCACAGTAGTCACCAATTTCAACTCCTCCATGCGCTTGTACGACAACGTTCGGAGCTAAGTGACAGAACTTTCCAATCCTAAGCTCTCCCCTACGACCGCCATAGGAAAGATTAGCCTTCGTGACGAACTTTTGGCCTCTTTTCGCAACCTCTCCGGCTATCAAGATAACGTTCTTATCCAACCACGTATTGTCATCGATGTAAACAAATTGAGGGCCTACAATATGAACGCCGACATCGATCATTACGTTTCGACCAAGCTTGTCAACACGGGCCTTCCAATAAGCGGCGCGGACAACAAACCCAACCCTCTCGTTCAATGTATATGTTACAGATAGTTCCAGTCCTGGGAAACGCACTTTGCTCAAAATCCACACTAGGCCTGACAGAGCATAAGTGCCAAACATAGCAGCGACCAATGCCGAGGTTGATCTGTCCTTGTATAGCGACTTGAAGAATTCGGTTGTGAAGGTCTGCAACGTTTTGCCTAAATACGTACAAGCAATCACTGCAACAAGAAAGAGTAGCGCTAAAAGTGTGTCGCATTCAGACATTACTGTCGTCCTCTAGGACACCATGAAAGCAGGCGAGACACCTGAGAAACATCTGATTTTGCTAAAAATAAATCCTTTTCCATTTTGCATCCACTGATAAGATACAGTCTTTTCTCCAATAGAGAACAGTCTAACATCGCAAATCTTCTAATATTGAAATCCGCTCAACATTTTACTTCAGCCTGTAAAGGTTTCGCTTAAAAACTTCAAGGGATACCGCGATCGTTTTCTCGATATCGTACTGCTTGACAAGCTTATAAGCTGCTTGGGCCATTCTCTTTGCTTTCTCTTGATCCATCAAAATGTGCAGGATTCTGTCTGCAAGGCTTTCAGGGTCGCCATAGGGCACTACGAAACCAGTCACATCATCTATGATGGTATTTCGAACTCCCGGGACATCGGTACCAACAGCTGGTGTGCCACATGCGTTTGCTTCCAGTACAGGCGTTGCCCATCCTTCACGAAGCGATGGCATTACGAGGACTTGAGCATCGCGCAAAATAGCTATTTTTTGCTCTTCTGCTACATATCCAGCGAATTCAACATTGCAACGAATATCCAGCAATTCACAGAGTTCCTTAAGCTGTCTTTCCAGATATCCGCGACCTACTAAGATAAGCCGAACGCTAGGGATGCGTTGTTCAACAATTTTGATGGCTTGTAATAAATGCTCAATTCCTTTCGTTGCCACCAATCTTCCCACATAGACAACAGTTGGTTGGGCAGGCTTTGAGAAGTTAGGCACATATCGCTTCAGTTCTATTCCTTCTTGCGCTACGAATATCCTTCCCGGATTTAATCCAATTCTCAAGAGTTCATTTCGGGTATCTTCAGAGAACGTAATCATATCCGTATTTCTGTACAAGAATGGGATGGACGACTCCGCAATCAGTGCCAACACGCCTAAAAAATAGCCAAACACGCCTCGCCTATACCGAAAATCTTTCAGGAAAGTTTCTTTCTTTCCGAGGTGATATATGGCAGCTATTCTCGCCCGTCTAATATACAAAGGGGTAAACCAAGGAACACCTGTAATGCTATCGACAAATAGGTCAAAACATTTGCGCCATCTTATCAAATAGAGCAAAGGTGTTAGTAGGTAAGCGTTGTACTTAGTACCTACTCCGTGAAAGACTACTCCATCGATATTCTTCAGTAACTGGCTTCCACGAACCCTTGGGGAGAACCAAGTAACTTGGAAACCTTGGAACGTCAATTGTTGCGCTATTCTGAAAAGAAGGTTTTCGGCACCACCGCTCTCTGGGTTGAGAATGTCTCTCCAATGTAGTATCGCAACCCTGTGTATCATTGGTCTCCAGCTACTTCGTGAACCTCTATCGCGACGTACACTAAGCACAATTAAATACGACGGTTAAATATGCTTAGTGTTAAGGCCATGAGTGGCAAGATCTAGTCCAGACTCGAGCAAGAAAATATGAGTTGACATATATTCTTTCCGAAGGCGCTGGTTTTTAGGAAGCTGGCTTTCTGGTGCACTAATCAAGCTTGATGTCGAACTGGTCTGCGTCGACAGTGTTTCTTCCGGTTTACCAAATAGACATCTCATCTTAAAGGATGACGTGAGTTCAGATTCATGTGAGCCGACACGGAAGAATTGGAAGAAAGAGCTTCTTGGCCGCAGATTCAAATTCCTTGTTCACGTTGCCAGTAGCGCGTCATCCGAAGATTATCAGGCTCGTCGGGTGGAGGCTCTGAAGGCAGGCTCCATAATAACGCTGAAAGCATCGGACTCGCCAGAAAGCAAAGCCTCCTTTCTTTTACATCAGCATGAGAAATCTGCCGAGATGCTAAGGCATATATGCAGTTGAGGAGATACATCTATAGTCCGACAGCGGCTCATTATTGTGAGGTTAATGAAGTCTATGTTCCCAATTGTAAATAAGCATCGCGCCAAATATATTTCGTATTTCTTACTAATTATCTTGCTAACTGTATCGATCTTTTCAATTCTGAAACCTACTTATGCCTCCTCGGTGACTTTTTGTACTAATCCCGCCTCATTTTCAGGGTCCCCCGGCTATATTCGAGTAGACAACTCTGTAGATTACTATAACGGCGGATCTGCCAGTTATTCGGGTACACATACGATGCAGGCTTTCTGCGGTGGCTTAGGGACAGATTATCAGTTTGTGTTTTGGGACTATAGCGATGTGGGGAATCCTAGCGGCGCAGTGTATGTGCCCAATATCGTAGCAAATCCTGGGACATTCCAGGCCGGTAGCGGCAGCGGATGGTTAAAAGCCACTTTCTCAGCGAAAATAACTTTTCATACCAACCCCGCTATAGGTTCAATATCCTACGGTAGCAGTAATACATACACCGAGGGCCAAACTCGTTGGGAAGGAAACTTACCGCCTACGTACTCCAATAGGGTTCAAATTACCGCGAACGTTCCTTCAGGATATATTTTTCAAAGTTGGAGTACCTCCGGAATGTTGTCTTTTGACAGCTCCTCATCGAATCCAACATACTTGACGGTAAATGGACCTGGAAGTTTGACGGCGAACTTCCAGACAGCTGGCGTCGGCGGTTCCACTTGGACATTCATGGTTTATATGGAATGCGACTATCCCCCCGACCGCGATAGCTATCTTGGCCCAGCAGCAACTCTAAATAAGAACCAGATGATGAGCGTAGGGTCAACTGATAATGTCAAGATTGCGGTGTTGGACGATGAATGGAATACGAATACAAGATACCTATATGTCCGGCTAGGCTCAATTAGTGAACGCACTGACTATCCTTGGGCCGGATCTAATCTCAACTTTTCTCAGTCTGATACTCTCAAGAACTTCATCACGTGGACGGTCCAGCAGTATCCTGCGGGCAACTACGCCTTGGTACTGTGGGACCACGGCAGCGGTTTTCAGTCTTTCCTTCCGGATTTTCAGGGAACACAGACCTCGAGCGCACTCTCACTTCAGTCGTTGACAAAAGCGTTAAGAGACGCTAATATACGTCTTCACATCATTGGATTTGACGCATGCCTCATGGGAATGATCGAAACGGCATACCAAATCTACAAATTCAGTCCCCCCGACAGGGCAAGCGAGCTTGTTCCCGACTTTCTTGTAGCTTCGGAGGAGACTATCCCAGGAGATGGTTGGCCATACAACACAATATTGTCAAACCTGGTGGGAAATCCCTCGATGTCACCGGCAACATTTGCGGAAACAATTGTGGCAAGATATCGAGAGAGGTATCAGAGCGACCTAATCTGGAAGGAGACAACACTTTCGGCGATAGATCTCCGAGGCACCGATTTCATGAATGTGATGTATGATGTCACGTTGCTCGGAAATGATCTGGAGAACAAAATGGGCTCCCTCAAATCCCCGCTATCTCAGGCAATCACGGAGGCACAAAGCGAGCATTTCTATTTCAACTACTACGTCGATCTTCATTATCTTGTTGGCAGGATACGGAATCGAGTTAGTGATTTAACTGTCCAGCTCTATTGTGACCAGCTGACCACTCATCTCTCGGGTCTTCTTCCATCGACGAGATACTGGGCCGACTCCAGAGGCCATGCGAATGCCAGAGGGTTGAGCATCTATATGCCTAACCAGCATAACCCTGCTATTCTCTCGATATACGACTCACTTCAGTTCTCGATAGGAACGTGGTGGAATGGAATGATACGCTCCTATTTGGGCCTGTTTGACTTCTGGATCGACATGAGCCCTCCGGGGTACCAAAACGTTGCTTCGGGATCACAAAGGCAATTCACGGTGTCTTTAACCCTTAAAAGTGGAAGTTCCAAACCGGTCGATCTCACCGTGAACACGATTCCAGCTAGCTTGGGAACATATAGCTTCTTACCGTCAACACTCTACCCGAGTGGGTCCTCAACCTTGACGATAAACACCCTCTCCAGCGCGCCTACACAATCATTCTATATGTTTGTCTACGCACAACTGAGTGGGGGCAAACTTGTACGCTGGAGGATATTCTTCATAGAAATTTCGGGTGCGACCACAACCGTTACGACTTCAACTGTCAGAACGTTTCAAGAGACAATGAGATACGTACCCATTGTTGCAGGCTGGACTCCGTTGGACGGTTTGACTCCGGATGCTCCCAGCTTGACTGCATCGTCTGATCGGCTATTTTTGGCTGCTCGGGGTATGGAGAACGGCATATGGTACCGAAGCATGGATATCTCTGGAACTTGGTCACCATGGATTCCTATTCCTGGCCTTACGGACGCTAGGCCAGCAATCGCCGCGTTTAATGGCAAGCTATACTTTGTATGCAAGCAGCAGGGTACAAATAATATCTGGTTTGGTTCGGTTTCTCTACCGGCTGGCACGTTCTCCGGGTGGATGTTCTTGGACGGGCCTACGCCGAGCGCTGTCTCTTTGGCCGCCACGGATCAATACCTCTATCTTGCAGCACGGGGTATGGACGGCTCTATCTGGCATCGTAGGATGGATGTCGCGGGTAGTTGGTCGGCGTGGACGCCGATTCCAGGGTTAACCGATGTGTCTCCGGCAATCGCTACTTTCAACAATCGTCTTTACTTCGTCTGCAAGCAGAAGAGTGCCAATAATATTTGGTGTGGTTATGTTGATCTCGGATTATATCCCAATAGCTGGTTTGGCTGGACGCTCGTATCAGGACCGACGCCAGATAGCTTGACGGCGACTGCATCATCCGATCGTCTGTATGTGGTTGCGCGCGGCATGGAGAACGGCATATGGTACCGAAGCATGGATACTTCGGGAGCGTGGTCGTCATGGAGTCAGAACATTTGGGGTTATACGTCATCCGCCATAGCGGTCGCCGTGTATGGGGATTCGCTTGAGTTCGCCGCCAGAGAAGCTGGCGCTTTAAGAATATGGAGTAACCGTTGGTCGTTGGGAAAAATGGCCTATTTGGTACCGGAAAACCCGACGGTTTCGCCTAAGACCATCTTGAGCAATTTGATCTCAAATAATCTTGGGCTCGTCCTTCTATCCTGCTACATGATGTTTCGTGCGGCCTTCATCACGGTGAGTAGAGGGTCTCGCGAGAAACATGCGAGCCGCAGAAGGATTGAATCACGGTATGTAAACTCTCCTGAAAAACATCTTCCAAAGGCTTAGCCTGTTAAGGGCGCGCTTCTATGCTTATTCGTTGGCAAGATGTATCACTATGATTAATCCAATAACTTTAGTACCTTCCTAATTGCTGATGATACCTCACAAATCTCATCTTCTGTTATTCTGGGACCGCTTGGGAGGTTCAGTCCTCTTGCAGATAGTTGTTCAGCCACTGGCAGTTTTAGCCCATGACTATATGGAGGTAACGTATGGATCGGGTAGAAGAAAGGCCTTGTCTCAATGCCATCCTGATCCAAGTGGACTATGAGTTTGTCTCGCACTTTCGAATTAACTAGTATACAGTAGAACCAATAGGTGTTCTTGGCCCAAGACATCTCAGGCGCCACAATAACAGAATCGGTCTGCCCCAGAATCTCCTTGTAAGTCTTGGCGATTTCTCTTTTCCTATCAATAAGCCGTTCAATCTTCTCGAGCTGTGCGACTCCTAGGGCGGCTTGGAGGTTAGTCATTCTATAATTGAATCCTATCACGTCATGCCAGTATCGTTTTTTCGGATTCATTCCATGATCCTTTAGGATCCTCATCTTCTCAGCGAGTTCTTCGTTGTTCGTTAGGCACATGCCACCTTCCCCCGTTGTAATTATCTTGTTTCCGTAAAATGAGAAGCAACTGACGTCGCCAAAGGAGCCGACCCTTTTACCTTTGTATTCGGCGCCATGGGCTTCGGCACAGTCCTCTACGACATAGAGATTCTTGCCACGGGCAATCTCTAGTATGTGATTAATGTCACACGGGTGCCCATACAGGTGAACGAGGACAATAGCTTTGGTTTTGTCTGTAATGCTCTTTTTGATAGCTTCTGGGTCGATGCACCAATAGTCTGGGTGAGAATCTAGGAAGACTGGCTTGGCGCCTGTATACGTGACAGCATTAGCGGCTGCTATGAATGTGAGTGATGGGACAAGAACCTCGTGACCTCTACCGACACCAAGCGCTGTTAGGGCCAAGTGAAGCGCAACGGTTCCATTAGATGCGGCTATGGCATGCTTTACACCGATGTAGCTTGAGAATCTGTTTTCAAACCTCTCTATGAATGGGCCTTTCGAGCTTACCCAGCCACTCTTCACGGCCTCAGTTACATTCGCAACTTCCTCTTCGCCTATGTCTGGTTTGGCCACGGGGATACGGTAGTTCAAAGGGTCACATCCTTAGAGCACGTGTCAAGATTCGCGCCTCGCTCGGATAGTTCGGAGCGTCCCATGGAAATCGCTCTCCAGCAAGCCACCTCTCCCATCTTTTTAGATCTTCCTTCACCATTATCTCCACAAGCTTGTTGAAGTCAGTCCTGGGGAACCAACCCAGATCTGCTCTAGCCTTGAATGAATCGCCTGTCAAGCATTTGATGTCCAGAGGTCTCACAAACCTTTTGTGAGTCTTTACGTGCTTTTGCCAATCTAGTCCTAAGACCTCAAAAGCCTTCTCAGCGAATTCTTTCACTGAATGAGCTTCACCTGTCGCCACAACATAGTCTTCGGGCTTTTCCTGTTGAAGCATGAGCCACATGGCTTCAACGTACTCTGGCGCGTAGCCCCAGTCTCTTTTCGCGTCTAGGTTGCCGAGGAGAAGTTCTTTCTCAAGACCCGATTTGATTTTTGCCACCGCATTTGAGATCTTCCTAGTCACGAATTCTAAGCCGCGGAGAGGTGATTCATGGTTGAAGAATATGCCGCTACAGGCAAATATGCCGTATGCATCTTTGTAGATATTCGTGATCCAGTGCGCATACAGCTTAGCTGCCGCATAAGGACTTAGAGGAGTAAGAGCATCTCTTTCGGTTAAGGGTCTACCGCTGTTTCCAGTCGCTCCAAACATTTCGCTGGTAGAAGCCTGATAGAACCTGGTATCTGGTTTGATCTGCCTAATAGCTTCCAGCAGTCTTGTTACGCATACTCCAGAAACATTGGCTGTGGCGATTGGTTGCTCGAACGATGCTTCAACAAAGCTTTGCGCTGCTAGGTTATAGATCTCATCGGGGTTTGCGATTTGAATCGCTTCTATGATCGAGCTCATGTCGGCCAAGTCGATTGGAACAAGATCGAGTTTCTCAAAGATTCCTAGAGATTGTAGCCTCCAGAAGTTGGGTGTGGAAAGCCTCCTGTAGGTGCCGTAGACCTCATATCCCTTCTCTAGCAGTAGCTTAGCTAAATAGGCGCCATCTTGGCCCGTTACGCCTGTCACAAGAGCATGTTTACCCGACGTACATCAACTCGCGTACCGAGCTTATCTACTATCTGCTGTGGCATTAACCTTTTTTCTGTTGGTCGAAAGATAAAGAGATTGTAGAGGCAATTGCCCGGTAGGGAATTCTTGCTTCTATCAATCCTCTCGAACATCTTACATTCAATGATCCTTTACTGCTCTTAGAAATATTGTTGTGCCCAGCCTTCGTTGCTCGGTAAGGAATTCTTGCGCGCTCAATTTGCAGAGATATCTTTGGAATGGAAAAGGCGGTTCCGTACTCCTTTGTACTAAATGTGACCATATCAAGTGCCATGGCAAATAGACAATATATCCGAATGCGCTTATCATCCCTCCGCGGACTAGAGTTCGCTCCAGCCTGAATGAACTTCCGACTATTTTCTCTTTTAGGGTCTGTTGTTTATAGTGTCGATGTCCCAATAGCCAATGAGGATCTAGTAAATTGGCTAGCAAGCAATAGTTAGGCGTCGAAAGGACCAGTGTTCCCCCATGTTTTGATACTCTACTACACTCTTTAAGAGCTGCCTCCTCCCTATTCAGACCTAAGTGTTCGATGACCTCAAGCATTACCAGTTTATCGATGCTATGCTGCTTAAGAGGCAAAGCAGTTGCAGCTGCTTGAATAAAATTGACATTAGTAGGCGCGCCTACTTGGATCAAGCTCTTAGCCTTATGCAGAGCTTGAACGTTGAGGTCTAAGGCAACAACTGTGCAATTTCGTGAAATTAGATATCGTTCTAACAATGCAAATTCACCACATCCAATATCCAAGATAATTGTCCCATTATTGGTCGAACCAATCATAGCAATAGCTAACTTATGACGCCAAGGCAATTCCGCAAGATCCTTCAGATTTTGGTTCTCGGGCATCTTGGATTCTCCACATTACGTACACTAATGGAGTTGTAACTTTCTAGTCTTAACAACATCGCCCCGATAGAAATCTATTAATAAGTGTGAAATGGCGATTTTAAGCATTTCAAGTTTACTTTTGCTAGGATCAGGTTATGCGTCAAGCTGCGTCACTTTGCCAGCGCAATGTGGAATGTGTCGTTGAAGGCGATTTCAAGCCTGAATCCTAGCTTCTGACGCTTGATAGGAAGCGACAAATATTCTGCGAAGGCTCATATGCCAGTTTCTAAGTAGCAACTGCTAAGAAGAATGATCTCATATGCAATCCAGCAAGGCTACTAGGGGCACTTTATACCTAACGGTCCAGCAGTTGATCCAATACCTTGCAGCCTTCATCTTCTACGCTGGGGTCGCAAGATTCATTACGCAAGCGGAATTCGGCTTACGGTCTATACTGACAGCCTCAACAGCTGTCTTCACGACGCTCACACTTCTAGGACTCCCAGTGGCGACCCGGAAGTATGTATCGGAAAACTGGGGAGAAGAGATCTCGGCGTCAGAGCCTCAATCTGGCGGTTTGGCCTTCAAGAAATTGTCTAAACATTAACTTTCTCTAACCGTAGTAGATTCAAGAACCTTTCTAATGGCTTCTGTAGTGCTCCACACCTTTATTATGCCCTCATTCCTTATCTTCTCAAAGTGTCTGTCGTTCGTTATCAGGATAGAGTTCGTCTGTAGGCATGAAGCTGCATGGAGTATGTCTGCCTTATCTGAAGTTCTAAGATATGCTTTGCAGATCTTCCTATAGTGCTCCGAGACGTTCACTATCTTTGTTTTTGTAAGGAGGCTCGCCACGATTGTAGCTGCTGTCTGGGATTTCAATAGCTCAGCGTACCTGAGCATCTCCTCTGCGAGGAGGCTGTTTCCGATGAGTTTGATGTTTTGGTCTTCAATGATTTTTAAGATGAGTCTGAGGGTTTTTGTCTGTTTCTTCGGATCTTTTGTAGCCGCTATGAATACGTTGCTGTCAAGTAAGAAGGTC
>Ga0209725_1001014_pt1 | contig 16427 bp, 19 predicted proteins | sample I18A1metaG_FD_184145 | JGI IMG/M metagenome (GOLD analysis project Ga0209725, IMG submission 184145) | Lake sediment bacterial and archeal communities from Gulf of Boni, Indonesia to study Microbial Dark Matter (Phase II) - ​I18A1 metaG... | ecosystem: Environmental > Aquatic > Freshwater > Lake... | reverse complement strand
ATTACGACAGGTGAGATCACAAAGGGAAAACCGAAGGGACTGTTCTATCAGGAGAGCATAGACGGCGCAAAACTCTACGCGAAGATGAGTGCCACAGTCATGTGGAAAGATCACGAGCGGAAGTATCTCCTAAACCAGAACGCGCAGTTACCGATCAGCGAGCGACTTCTCAAGAGAATCGTTTCGTGATGGTCTGTATGGCAGGTTGGCCTACCACCTGAGGGGTTGTTACGGGATTCCTCCCCTAACTTGTTGGAGGCGTCAGGAGCAGTTCGTCGTCGTTGGGTCACATGGTGCGCACACACAGAGAGAAAAACTTAGACGAACAACAGAGAGGAACACAGACACGAAGACGAACAGGAGCAGGAGAGGAATAGTTTTGTGTGTGTGCACTAAGAGACCCGCGCACGCACACACACAAGATTGACGGCCTGAACGACGACGCTCTACGCCGGGTTAACCCGGTGTTTTCGGAGTGTTTTGCCCGGAGCTTTCACACTGTTGATTCTTGGTGTGTGGGTCTTATGGTGCGTCACGACTAGAGACTCCATTGCAGGAACAGTCTTATGTTTGGGGACGCGTTCCTGAGAGATTCTCCCATGCGCCCGGTCCGGAGCAGCATCACATGTGATAGTTGAGATCATTTCAGTCGGATACGGTGTTTCTAGTATGATAGGCTGGGGGTTTGGGGATTTCCTGGCCAAGAGAGTACTGGGATCTGTGGGCTACTACAGGCTCCTGCTTTACACACAACTAGTCAGTCTTGCTCCGGTGTTTCTCTTGGCTGCATTGTTCCCTTTGCCGATGCCTTCATCATCAAGATCGATCGCATTGATCGTGGCGACCGGTGTTTGCAGCTTCTCGGGTGTATTCTTCTTCTACAGGGGGCTGGCTGCGGGAAGAGCAAGTATCGTAACCCCAGTAGTATCCACTTCGTCGGTCGTTGCAATGGCTCTCTCATTCGTGATTCTGGGTGAAACCCTGGGCCTTCCGCAAATACTGTGCATAGGCCTAGCATTAGTTGGCATACTCATCATCACCACGAAATCTGATTCTGAAGGTGAATCAAACGCAGGGGTTCCATACGCTGTTGCGGCCATGTTGTCCATCGGTCTAGTGTCTGTTCTCATCAAGCTAGTTTCAGTAGACATCGGAGAGATTGCAACATTGTTCTTCAGTCGAGTTCTGACCGTGCTGATACTCTTTATGACAACCCCGTTCCTCCCAGGTTCTTTGCTGAGAGAGGTTCATGGAAGAGCGCCCATCAAGAGCATAATTGTCATCGGTCTAGCTGAGTTTGTGGGATTCTTCGCTTTCGTGGCAGGCATAGGCGTCGGACTAGTCTCGATCGTTGCGCCGCTATCCAGTGCTTCGCCAGCGGTCACGGTTGTTCTTGCGCAAGTCTTCCTTGGAGAGAGGCTGATTCACATCCAGAAGATGGCTGTAGTCATGGTCATTGCCGGAATTCTTCTTCTTTCTGTTGCATCAATATGACCGCAGGAATTGCCTGGTCCGACTCTGGTCGATCTAGCAGACTCGACTTCTCGTAGCCTTGCCCGAGTCTAGGCAGAACGGATGATCATGTGCTTCGGAGAGGTATCTTCAACCTTTCTCAGTCGGAGGCGCGTACGCTACGAATCGGAAGAGTATCCTCTACTGCCTGCGTAAAATGCCAAAGGTAAATGCCCGTTCAAGCTCTACGGAAAGGTTCGAAAGAAGCTCGAACTCATGGTGTCCACCAGAAACGAACTCGAAGGAGAGAGCGGAGCACAATACGGCTCTGGACAGTAGAACCCAAAGTCTGAAATCCTCAGACAAGCGAACTGGTAGAATTGCTTCCAGAGATTCATTGACTGCCTGTGTAGAGTTCGCTGCTTTCCACGGATACGGGAGCGCCGAGGAGGGCGCAATGAAAGAGGTACCCAACACATGAAGGAGATGTGAGGTTGAAATGTCTGAGAAAAGAAGACCCGCGGTAGTGAAGATATTGGTGATGATCGTGATCATTGGGAGCATCCTACCCATACTGGCTGGAGTGATGACGCTGACCGGCGGCGCCTTTGAGACCTACTTTGTGCAGGAATGGCTTCACCAGATAATCGCCACATACTTCGTCTTGGTCGGCGTGATCGGCCTTGTGCTAGCTTGGGGGCTCTGGATAGGTAGAGGCTGGGCATGGACCGTAGCCCTCATCATATTCATCATAGGCATCATAATGGATCTGGTCACCCTCCCGACTGGCATCGTTGGCATCGTGATAGACGGAATAGTACTATACTTGTTGATTCGACCCGACACGAGAAGGTTCTGCGGTAAGTAAACGCGCAATCAATTGGGTCGTGGACCTAATCTCTTGCACTAGTTAGGCGCGCGATGTCAAGAGGTGTCACGACGGGCCGCGTGGAAGTAATTGCGGCCGATTGACTGTTTGGCATTGCCGCAGAGTATGTGTCCGAGGCTGATGGATGTCCCTATTTGATTAGTGAAAAGGGCACACCGGTGTCGGCGCTCAATTGCCTGAGCATCTCAAGTGTCTTAAGATCCAGCGGTACGCCTATCTTCTTTCTGACTTCTTCCGTGTATGCGGACTTCTCTCCTGCGACGCATATTTCTTCGGCTCCTGGTATCTTCTCGGCTGACTTGAGTGATCCGAGGAAGTGCTCCATCCGGGACTTGAACTCCGATAGAGGCATGAAAGCTTCCGGGTTAATTGCTCCGAAGAAGTGGCCTACATTGGCGGGAGCGGGACCTTGCGTCTCTCCGACCGCCGAGCCAAAGTTGGCTCCCGTAAGGATGCCTGAGAGGATGTCGACGACAGCGGCGAGACCGTAACCCTTGTGGCCTCCAAGAACTTCCCCAAGCCCACCTAGGGGGAGTAGTGCGCCGTTCGATATGTTGTTCGGGTCATCTGTTAGGTGGCCTTCTGGATCGATGCCCCACCCTATGGGAACCTTCTTGCCAAGCCTCCTGGCCACCTCCATCTTTCCGATTGGGGCTACGCTCGTAGCCATGTCGAGCACGAAGCCTTTGCCAGTCGTCGGCACCGCGACGCATATGGGGTTGGTGCCTATCATCTTCCGTTTTGAGAAGGTGGGGGCCACCAAAGGTCGGGTATTTGTCAACACAAGGCCGATTAGGTCGTGTTCTAGCGCCATCAAGCCGTAGAATCCGGCAATCCCAAAGTGGTTGCTGTTTTGAACACCGACCATGCCGATGTAGTTCTTCTTTGCCTTCTCGATGGCGAGACTCATTGCCTTGTACGACACGACTTGGCCCAGTCCAAAGTCGCCGTCCACTAAGGCCGTAACTGGAGATTCCCGAATTGTGCTTATGTTAGGGCATGTTCTCACTACGCCGTTCTTCAAGCCATCAGTATAGCGCTTCAGCCTTGCAACACCGTGAGATTCTACCCCTCTGAGGTCTGCTTTGACCAAGTTCTGGCTGGTAATCGCGGCGTTCTCCTTGGCTACGCCGAACTTTTGTAAGACTTCTACAACGAAATCCGTCAGGGCTCGATGGTCTACGCGCACGTACATGCCCTCGATAAGTTCGCCTTTCTCTCTCATGGTCGGAGAGGCATCTGGTGGATATTATAGTAATAAGCTATCTCAGAACGCCGCCCGTGACGGCTGTCATGGAGAAGACATCAAATGACTTGTTGATTCTCGGAGGGGTCTCTTGGTGCGGGACGACGACCTACTCGCCCTGACTGTTCAAATCTGGATGGCACCAAGGGATCCATCGTCGACGCACAGCACGAGAGCCCCTGACATTTGCTTCCTGATTGTCATACGCCGGTCCAAGTGTCCGAATTAATTTGGTCATGTTCTAAGCCACGAGGCCTCCTCAGAGATCCCAATGGTTATATGGCGATGCGAAACCCACACCGAACCTCGGATGCGATGCGTCTTGCTCATCGGAATCGATAAGGAAGAAATTGACACGCCCGCGCTACTGATAGACCTGGAAGCTTTGGAGAAGAACATCAAGACCATGGCTGACTACTACCGCGCGAAGAACGGCGCCGCCTTACTACCTCACCAGAAAGGACACAGGTTGCCAATAATTGCGAAGAAGCAGATAGACGCTGGGGCAGAAGGTGTGTCCATGACATCACTCGGACTCGCCGAGTTCTATGTGCGTTCGGGAATCGACAACATCCTGATCACCAACGAAATATACGGCCAGAACAAGATCAGAAGATTATGCGCTTTGTCAAAACATGCAAATGTAACGGTCGGCGTTGACAACATTCAGAACGCAACTCAACTCTCAGAGATTGCTCGCGCAAATAACACGAAAATCAACGCGGCTGTCGAACTTTACATGGGCAGAGGAAGTTGCGGAGTAGACATACCTGAAGCAAAGTCCTTCGTCCAGCAGCTCGGCAAATTGCAAGGCTTGGACTTCAAAGGACTCTGGTGGCACCAAGGAAGTTTGGCCCACATAAAGCAATTCGACGAGAGGAAGAAGGCGCATTTTGAGACGTTGGATAACGTCGCCACATTGAAGGATGAGATCGAGGATGCAGGTGTCAACATTGAGATGCTGAGCGGCGGTTACACTTGTACATGGAACATCACGCCAGAGTACACGGGACTGCGCGACGTGGAAGTACAGGCGGGCACCTACGTATTCAGTGACTGGTGTTCCCATCTCATCGAAGGACTTGAGGTGTTCGATTTTGCTCTCACGGTCCTAACGCGATGCATCAGCAGGCCGAAACCAAATCAAGCAGTATTCGATTTCGGCATGAACTCCTGTTCAGATGAATGTGGGCATGACTATCTCAGCGTCGTTGGGCCTAGATTCAAGGATCTGCAAGGAGTCGACCAAGTATCAGAACGCGAAGAAATCTCGCTAGCACTTCTCAAGGATCCGAGCATGGAAGTCAATGTTGGCGATGTATTCGAGCTGATACCGCCTCACTCGGACACGACTGCAAAGTCATACGACAAGTACTACGGCATCAGAAACGACAAGGTGGAAGTGATCTGGGCCAACTACGGGCGAGGCCTCTTCTAGAACCCGGCTATCCAGACGAGCCGATAGCTGCGCCAGCGCTATACGCTTTCGAGCTACCAGGTAGGGCGAGCCTTGACATATAGGGTTGTCCGAGCCTATTGACAAGAAAGAAGGAAGGCGGCAGGATGCAAGGAAACCAGTCATTTCTATGTGTCTGTTCATGGTGCGAACACTCATAAAAGACTGGTTCAAACTACGACCTACGCACCAACAGAGTCACACGCAAAATAGCGTGGACCTACGGGGATAGTTCATCGCTCACACGATGGATCGAATGTGAAATGCACTAAGGAAGAGCGAGTTCTTTTCTCGATTGCTGACCAGAATGCTAGAGCGAACCCACTTCCACCGGCTACTTCTTTCTAACTCGCATCATGACCTTTGCGTACAGTACGGTTACGCCGCCAACGACTTCCGGCTTCTTTGAGTAGACCTCAATTGGAGGCCCGGATATCCTGTACCCCTTCTTCTCGATCCAGTCACCAAGCTTCGCATATGTGCTCTTGAACTCAGTTCCAGGACCCTTGTGGGAAATGGTGGCCATCTTCATGGCGGGCATTCGACGAATTTTCACGCCGGTCTGTTCCTTGGCTCTGCCCTTGAAGGTGATAGCTATGTCGCTTCTGCACTCTTCGGGAGAGGTCTTCTCCGGCTCATCGTGATATATTGCCATCGGATAGAAGCCTGGCATCACTTTCTGTTCTTTGGCCCAATCATACAATCGCTTGATGTAATCCTCCCACGGCACCTTGTCGTATGGTCCCTTGTGCTCTATGTAGGCCACATTTGCTGCCTTTCTGGTTTCAAGCTTCGGGTTGGCCATTCTTCTTCGACCAAGTAGAGACGCCTAGAGTATTTCTAATTTCCTAACGCGAAGGAATCTCCTAGACTCTGTGCGCACCAAGCTTGCCACACACACAAATGGAGACATGCCTGAAACATTCGGAAATGTTCAAGCGTTTCAAAGACCTGCCGGATATGATTGATCAGTATCCCTACCTGCCGGAGCTTATGCTCCTGCTTTTGTGACTAGGTTTCTGACGAACACCGCAGGTTCGCGTTCGAGGTTCTTCCGAACTTTCCGATAGACCTTGAACCAATGTTAACCGGTCACATTATTACGCTAGTGAAGCGTGCTAGACTTATCAGACGTGAAGCAAGAGTCTCGTAGAAGGGTTTGGCATGCGAGAAACAGGTGCCGCGATCATCGCCCACGCCATCGGCGATGCTGGTGCAAGTATCGTTACAAACGTTCCAGGCTTTGGAGGCACGCAGGTCTTTGAAGCACTTTGCGAAGCGAGTTCTAGCGCGTTTCTTCCATCCTTTCATGAGGAGGTGGCGTATTCGATCGCTCACGGCGGAAGCCTCGTGGGTCAGCGCTCCGTGACGCTAATCAAGGCCCACGGACTGGCGAAGGCTGCGAACAGCGTAGTCGACTCACTGTCGGCAGGAACGACTGCAGGTTTCGTGGTGCTGGTATTCGACGATAAACTTGGCAAGCATTCGGACAGTATCTTCGATGTTGCTGCCTTGCTACAAGGGCTTGGAATCCCGTACCGAACACTTCAGCTCCAGGGCATGTATCGGGAAATCTTGGACGCGTTCACTCGCTCCGAAGCACTTCAGCTGCCCGTTGCCCTACTGGTCGATACGGATGATCTTGACCGAGTGGGGACGTACGTTCCTGTTCATGGCTCTACCTCTTCATCCAGCTACCAGCGAGATGTGTTACAGCATGTGGTTTGTCCGCTGCTAGCAGGGTACCAGCGCCAGGTATTGGAGGCAAAGTTGTCGAGGCAAGATTGGCGGCTGGTGAAGAAACCCGCCCTCCCCAAGGTCCCGGATGGTCTTCCAGAGGCTTATCGTCCGATTGCGCGGTCGTACGTACCGCTCTTCGAGGTCTTCCGAAAGTTGCGCGGCAGGATTGTCACTGGCGATACGAGTATTTCCTCGCTGTTTGCGTTCCCGCCGTACGACTGCGTTGACATTGAAACATACATGGGCGGCAGTATCCCGCTCGCGATCGGCGCGTACCTCGCAGGCTGCCAAGACACGTGGGCCCTGACGGGGGATTTCTCCTTCGTCGCCGCAGGCCATCTTGGTCTTGTGGAAGCGATCCACCGTAACATTCCGCTCAGGGTGTTGATCTTCAACAACGGAAGGGCGGAGGCCACAGGCGGACAACCGGTTCCAGACCGCGTACTCGAGAGCATTCTGAGAGCATACGAACCCTACTTGAGACGTATCCGCAACCCTGAGGACGCCGGGGAAGTTGAGGACATCCTCACAGAGGGAACGCAAGCACGTGAGATGCGGATTGTGGTGGCGAATTATCGTGAATAGATATCGACATAGCGGACAGACTTAGCAGGAAGATCGCTATTATCTTTCCCAGCTAAAGGTGAGTACATGATCTCCTTTCAGAATGACAATTCTGGCTGGTCATGATGAATTGTTCAAGATCAGAGATGAGATTGATACAGGAGCAGGGGACGGGGGAAACTGAAACTCTTCAGCCGGCCTTGGAACACAGCCATGAGCAAGAGCTGCATTGACCTAAACTTCGTCCCCCACGCCTGCCTGGGCAGGCACCATCTGGACACTGACCTAGTCCTATACTCCCTCCTCTTCGAATAGTCCGAGCGGAGGCCACGATCATTCCGAGAACGCAAACGCATTTTCCGTCCGAACATCCCGAATAGGACACCCAACGTGGCGCCTACCAGCAACGATTCGAGCGGGAACCCTGGAATGCCGCTACTGGCCCCGATCGAGACTGAGGGACTCTTCACGCCCTGCGCGTCTGCTCTTATCATGAACATGCCGCCCCCTGGAAGCGTCCACGAGTAGGTGAAGGTTCCGTCAGCGGTGCTTGTGATTCTGGAGATCTCCTGGTAGGATGCGCCCTGATTGTTACTATACTCGAGCGTCACGTTCACTGGGCCGCTTGGGTTTGGATGGATTAACCCCGTGATGACCGCGGTCGGAGGATCTGTTGAGGTGTCTACGCGAGCCGTGAGCGAGACAGAGGTGTATGGCTGGAGGGCGGGATTGGTCCACGAGCCGGCGTTCTGATAGTACCACTGAATTGTCTGATCGGATGTTAGTGCATATGACCCGGCACCGACCTTAGTCATCTCGTACCTTTGGGCCTGTGAGTTGTAGGCCCAACATGTCCAGTACAAGTTGGCCGCTGGATTCTGTGCCACGCCGTTTATGCTGGTGACGAATGCGCCGGGAACCCCTGGGCCTTCGAATCCTAGATAGTTTACAAATTCCACGGTTGCGACTCTCATGGTCGCGTTTAACAGGAACTCTCCCGAAGGCACGACGGTACCGTTGTGCCATTCGATCGTGCCGTTTCCATAGTTTATCCCGATGTTGACGGTCACAGTTGCTTCCTGCTCGATCAGGATCGCATACGCACTGCTGAGTCCGGCGATCATGACCACAAGGCACAGCATCACTGCAGGCGACTTCATGCTTGCACCAGCGGGGAAACTAGGTTAATTAACCTACGCACCTTTGCCTTGCAAGCGGTCGCGAGACGCGCGTTGAAGCCCAACGCCACCACGTTGTTCGTCAGGAATCTGACTTTGATGGCGTCTTTGACCGGCCTCAACGTCGCCGCCAGAATCGCGTTAGCCGGTGGACCGCCAAACGTCAAGCCCGTCGCGTTTCTCGCTCTCACCGCCGGCGTGATCAGGGGGCCGCTGACCGGGCTCGTTGTGGGCGCTATGTCGATCTTGATTAGCGACCTCTACTTTGGCGCTGGGTTTTGGACGATCATCAACGCCGCATCAATGGGCGCGATAGCGTTCCTGGCAGGGCTACTGTGGAATAGGCGCGCGAGGATACCTAGGGCCGAGCTGGTTGTCGGCGGGTTCCTATTGACCGCCGTCTATGATGTGGCCTCCTCCGTGATTCCTGCATGGATCTTCAGTTACAGCTGGTGGATCGCCATACTCTTGCTCTACGTTCCATTTCTGACGGGCTTCGGCGTCATGTATCCATTCGGACTAGTCCACGAGGTAACCACGGCCGTCCTGATGGGTGCCATCGGTCCCACCCTCATAAGTCGAGTCAGAACGCTCGTCAACCAGAACAGGAGGAACTAAAGACCGACTCCAGCTCGAGTGATGCACCTAGACTCCCGCGTCCGGTATCAGATCGCAGTACCAGAAGCGGTTCTCTCGGAGGATGATTTCCCCTCGCCGGACAGGGATTGACTGGCTGAAGATCGGCCCCGCACATACGAATGTATGAAACTCTCCGTTTTCGCCGCTCGGATCCACGCTTGATGGCAGATCTCTGAGGAGCGACTCGTCGAACAAGCGGCCGACAAATGACTGATCTAGTCGTTGGGAATCGACGCAGGTAAGAATCGCGTTGAACCCGTCTTTGATGAAACTGACGGCCAGCTCCTGCGTGTTTCTCTTCCAGATCGGAAAGATGGCTTTCATGCCGAGTTGCGAAAGCTTGTCTTCACGGTACTGTCGGATGTCTTCAAGGAATACGTCTCCGAAGGCAACGCCGGCTACTCCGTCAGCCAGTGCACGAGTCAGTACTTCCCGCATCGCGGACTCGTATCGCTCGTTGCTCGCCCGTTGAGGAATGCAGACCTTCAGGAGCGGTATGCCTAGAGCCCTCACCTGCTGCTCAAGGACAGAAACACGAACGCCATGCATGCTCACGCGATCATAGCCTTCAGTAATAGTTGTCAGCAGTGACGTGATCTCGTAGCGTCGGTCACGGTGAAGTTCTTTGAATGCTATTGCGCTATCTTTGCCGCCGCTCCAAGAGAGAATTACTCTCTCGACCATCGCAATTATCCCGCCGGAATGCCAGACACTCGTTCTTTCATGTTTAGGACCCGATCACGCATGGAACCCGCCCCGCTGGGTCTGAAATCAGTTGTTGCTCGCTGCGTGGAGGAAGGTGGTGACGGTCACTATGATCTTGTGCAGCAGTTTGGGTTGTCGAAGTATTCGCGACTCATACGAATCATGTTCTTGTCCGACGTAACTATGGCGTATGCGTCATCAGCGTCAAGGTGTGAGGCTGTAACGAGCTTCTCCGAGTCCGCAATCAAAATATTGCAATCGCAGCTTGACGCCCTCACGTCTCCAAATGTGCGCAGCAGCTGGGCATCGCTCAGGTTGGGAGTGACGGCGACACCAATTTTGACTCTACGCTTCTTAGCCTGTGCTAACCCGTGAGCGATTCCGTTCCAGAGTTGCTCGTTCGAGACAAGCAACACGAGCTCCTTTCGTGACTGCTCGATGACATTGAGCATTCGCTCCGCAATGTTTCGCTTGCCCTTCACGATGTAGGCAAGCTCGACTTCACCTGGCTGTGATCGCGCCTTGACCAAGGGCTCAGCCTGTCTCTTGAAGAGATCCACGAACCGAAGGCGCCGCTGATGCTCCTCATCCTCGGCGCGAATCAGATTAGAGATCATCTGATCGAAATCTACCGGCCTGTAGAGAGTTGGCATTCCACGCTGTGACTCCACGAGCTTCGCCTTGTCCAACTCCTCCAGAGCGTAGTAGATCTTCGAGTCTGGGATACCCGTTGCCTTGCATATGCTGCCCGCAGATTGGGGTGAGTTGGCGAGCAGGGACACCAGAGCTCTAGCCGCAAAGCTGGATAGTCCCAGTTCTCTCAGCTTCGCGGCAAGGTCCTCGCCCAAGTTGTCTTCTTCGCCTCTCACCCTGAGGGCTAACTGCAATTCTTCTACCTCTTTCCGGTAGTAGTCATTAGGAATGGTTTATATCCTTTTCTACCTACCGCCATTAGTAGATGAGTGAAATGATAGCCAAGATTTGGATACGCAAACTCTTGAAGCTGCTCACGTCGAAGGGTTCCGCGCTCGATCGGTACTGGAAGCTTGAGGGATTGTGCAAGATAGAGAAGACGCCTCATGTGATAATGCAAGGCGCTTTCGCCGGCCCTGCCCTCGCATCAATACCCCGGCAGTATTGTGTCAGGAGATAGCTCGTCAATGATGCCTGATGAAACCTCAGTCCGCAAAGCTGTCAGAGACCGATATGGAGAACTGGCCCAAACGAGGAAGGCCCGCGAGTCTTGTTGCGGTCCAAACTTGAACGCATCAGGCACTGCGCCTGTGGAGGCAAGCCAAGTCTACGCCGGATGCGGATCACCCGTGGAAATGGCTGGAATCAGAGAAGGCGAGATAGTGGTTGACCTCGGCAGCGGGGGCGGCTTTGACGCATTCAAGGCTTCCAAGCTTGTCGGACAATCTGGGTGGGTCATCGGCGTCGACGCCACGCCAGAGATGGTCTGGCGCGCCAGAGAGACCGCAAAGAAGTATGCGTTCTCGAATGTGGAGTTTAGACTAGGCGAGATCGAGCATATGCCTATCGATTCCAACTCGGTGGACGTTGCCATCAGTAATTGCGTTATCAATCTCGCTCCGGACAAGAGCGCGGTATTTCATGAGGCCTACCGGGTTCTAAAGCCCGGAGGGCGGCTGGTAGTTTCAGATATCGTGGCGGAATGCACGCTCAAGATCGATCCTAAAGACCTGAATGCGTGGACTGAATGTGTAGCGGGAGCGCTTCCTGAAGACGAATACCTTAACCTGATCCAGAACGCTGGTTTCGTCGATCTTGAGGTCACAGGCGAAACACAGTCCTGCTGTAGTAACGGAATAGCCAGCATCACTGTCACCGCCACCAAACCGAAGACAGGCTGAGTCGTAGTCTGATGATCCCGAGAGTTCCTCAATGACGTTGGATCCAACCATTCATCTGCGGTGCGGATTCCCTTGCGGCACGCACTATCGAGGGAACCTCAGACCAAGAATTTGCCCTACGTATGACCGATGGCATGTGAGCTTCTCGGTTCCACGGCCTCGTATACAGTATGCCGAGAACCGTCGATCTTGAAGCGATGCGTTCCATCAGCTTCGGGGAGTCATCCACGAAAACATCGTAGTCCAGCCTGATCTTGGCGAGCGTGGACTCGGTTCTCACGAATCGATCGTACGAGATAGCTTGAGCCCTCAACCATTCCTTCGCTTGGCTGACGGTTCGCATGCTCCTCCCCGTCACCACATCCACAGTTCCGAACTCGCGCAAGAGCCTCATCTGTTCTCCCACACTCTCCTCTGTCGGAGGCATCCTTTCCCACTCTAGCCAGGCATCGTCGAGTAGTCTGAAGAACTGGTCACGCGTGATCTTGACGATCCTCCATACCTCCCAGGCGCGGATGTCTTCGAACGTGAGAGATCCACCGTACCGCTTGTTGTACAGGTCACACCAGACGACCATAGCCTCCGCGAGGACGCCGTCAAGATCCACACCTATCCTCAGATTGGACACTCTCCTTGGCTATTTGTCCGAGGCGCTACCATCTCCGACCTTCGATCACCGAGCAGTGATTGTTTATTCGAAAATCTCTCAGCGTCCCTGTTTGAGAGCCTTCCCTCTGATCTTCTGCCTAGCCCTTATGAGAGTACGTGAATCAATGTGCAAACCCGATTCCACAAGTTCATCAAGGATCGTTTCGCACTCAGATGCTTCGATCTGCTCCAACGACAGGAGCTTGAAGAGCAGGAAGAGTGTCCCTGTCCTCCTCTTGAGCCCATAGGTCTTGGCGACAGCTCTTGCTTCGGCTTCGTCAACTACAGCGTAAGCGTCTAGCTCCTTGGCCGCTGCCAATGTCTTGGCCTCGCCCATGTGTATTTCAAGATGCCTCTGGAAGACCTTCAGGAGGCCTCGATTGCGAAACTCGTAAACCTTCAGGTCTCTTCTTTCTATGGCATCACGGATTGTAATAGCGTCGGGTCTTCCTTCTCCTCGCTCCACAGTCTCTCTGTAGAGACTAGGCTGCACCTATCTCTTGCCCTCATGTCTTGCATGACCGGCCCGATCTGGCGTGTCATGCCTCGAGGTTTTCCGTCTGCCCTTCGGTTCAGAGGGACCAAAAACCCAGGTCGGCATCTGATACAGAAATGGGACGGGCGGGATTGGTGCTCCCGCCCAATTTGCGTCGCTATTCTATTCGAATCTCTTTCCCGCGTGGTTTCGGCTTTGTCTTTCGAAGTACGACTTCCAGTACGCCGTTGTTGTAGCTTGCCTTCGAGGTGTCAGGGTCTACTGCAGTGGGGAGCTCAACTTCCTTGTGGTACTTGCGTGAGGGAGTGTTCACCGAGATCGTTAGCAGGTCTTCCGCGCATTTCATCTGGATGTCTTTCTTCTCGACTCCAGGTAGCTCGGCGACGACCCTGACGTTCTCTGCATCTTCCACTACGTCGACAAGTGGCTCGCGGGCTTCGATGGGTTCTAGTTTCGCTTCTGGGATGCCGAACGCACCTCGTCTGCGCGATGGCTTCACGTTCCCAAATTCACGAACAACTGGCTTGCCGTCGGGGCCAACTGTCATAGAATAGCCGTAGACGTAGGGGCCGAATTGACGCATCGTACTGCCGTCAGGAAGTTTCCGCTCTGTCCATCCCTCTTTTGGCAGATCTCTGGTCATGTCTTTGAACATTCGCTCGAACATCTCATCGAACTGTTCAAACCACCTTTCCGGGAAGAACGGGAACATACCTCGCCTCCTCCTCGGGAAAGGCCATTCTGTTTCGTCCCAATACGACATGTCTATGATTCACCTCCTCTCGATTCATCGGTCTCCCTTTCGATCACTCGCCTCACACGCTCCAAGAAAGCCAAGTACTCGCCGAGTAGATCCGATCCTAGCCTCGTGAGTCTGTAGCTTTCGTCCTCCGCCTCATCGATGATTCCGCTCTCAAGAAGGTTGGCAAGGTTCTCGTAGAGCAGCTTTGGGTTTATCACGCGCCTGTAGTCTCTCTTTCTGAACCCTCTCTCGAGGAGGGGGGTGAGCATTCTCACTCTTGTCTGGTTAGCGAACAGCTCTACCATTTCAATTACCTGCCGGAAGGCGTCGTCGATCTGCTCGTCGAGCCAAGGAACACGGGTGACATCCAGCTTCTTGTATTCCGTCATGGACCTCAGGAAGCCGGGCAGGGTAGCGGAGAACGGATACAGGATTAGGGCTCGCGCGTTCGTGGCCTTCTCGACCAGCCTGAGCTTGTCGAGAAGTTCATCAGTGGGCGGAGAGGTTTCACAGAATGCCAGTGTGAGATCGTCGCTGTGGACACCGCACATGTCTACGGTGATCTTTGTTGAGTACGCTGGACGGCCGCCTTCTGTCTTGAGTGGAACATCCACGTAGACGTGTTCGTTGCCTCTCTCGAACAGCATCTTCGCGGCGTGGAATCTCTCTGCCAGGTGGAGTTCCGATTCTGTCTCGTGCTTTGTGAATCTCCTTCGAAACGCACCATAGTCTATGATATCCCGTGGTCTGATCTCGGACGGATGAGGCATGTCGAAGGCGAGTCTCATGGGATATCGGGCGTTACCAGAAGTAACGGCTCGGATATAAATGTTACCTATGGTAACGCACTCCTCTGCGGACAGAACTACAAGCCGAGAAGCGCGTACGTCTCGGGGAAGAGCGACCGATCCTGATGCGGCAGGTACATGGAAGCCGCAAACTCCTTCGGGAAATCGGGATCCGCCCCAAGCTCGATATACTTGACCTCTTGAGCGATCGCGCCCGCCTGCTTCCTCGCCTCAATCGAGATTAGGCACATCTTGGCTCCCGCAATGGCCGTGTTTCCAACGAACTTGATGATCTCCACCGGAACCTCAGGGATCAGCCCCAAGATCTTCGCGCTGGAGGGGTTCAGGTAATTCCCGAAGCTCCCCGCTATGTAGACACGCTTCAGCTCGGACGCCTTCACCCGCGTCCGATGCATCAGAATTGCGCAGCCCGAATGAATTGCGGCCTTGGCGAGTTGGACCTCGCCGATATCTTGCTGAGTGATCACGACCGGGTCGCCTGTTGAGGTTTCGTCTGCTGGCGCCAAGATGAACGCCCGATCCCCGGAGAGCTCGATCATGCGCTCGTTGTTGATCTTGTGGAAGCGGCCCTTCGAGTCAATGACGCGGCACTTGAGTAGCTCGGCGACTGCATCGACTATTCCTGAACCGCAGACCCCGACCGGCTTACCGCCTCCCACGGTTTGGTACTCGACGTTGAGCGTTGTCGGCTCGACTCGGACTCGCTCGATTGCGCCATGCACGGCCTTCATCCCTTGTCTGATGTGGGCACCCTCGAACGCTGGACCTGAGGCGCAGGAACAGGAGACGATGTCGTTTCTGTTGCCGACGAAGAGCTCCGTATTCGTCCCAATGTCCAGCAGGAGCGAGAGCTCGTCGCTCTCCATCACCCCAGACGCGAGGACATCTGCAACCGCATCGGCGCCTACGTAGCCGGCGATCAAGGGAAGTATGCGGACGTTGGCGTGTGGGTGAGCGAGGATTCCAAGATCCTTCGCGTGTAGGTTGATCGCCTCCTTCACTGCGGGTACATACGGCGAGAGGGCGAGGTATCGTGACTCTATGCCGAGGAGAAAGTGGTGCATCGCCGTGTTCCCGACGATGACCAGCTCGTAGACCTGGCTTGTCGCGATCCCAGCGAGCTTACACGATCGTTCCAGCAACTGGTTGATGGCGGACAGGACGCTTGATTTCAGCTGGACCGAATTATCGGGCGCCTTCATCGCGTACGACATGCGGGTGATGATGTCCTCGCCGAAGACCAGCTGAGGATTCTCGACAAAGAGCGTGTTGAGGGTCTCACCGCTCGAGAGATCAACGAGGGAGCCGACCAACTTTGAGGTTCCGATATCAACCGCGTATCCGTAGAGTTTGGAGGTTGTGTCCCCTCGTTCCAGCGCACAGACTTGGCTGGAAGTGGGGAGAACCGCGGTGACATCCCATTCGTATTCTCGAAGAAGCCCAGGCAACGCGGGCAGAAGATCCGGGTCGATGCACACCTCTGGATGATCGCCTCTGTCCCCTAGCGCTCGGATGAGGCGTTCTGTGTCGGGAAGGACATCGGAGATGGTCGGCGCGGGCAGTATGAGATGTGTTTTCCTAACGCCGGGATTGAGGGGCATCTTCCTCTCTAGGCCGGTTGACTGAACCTGCCTGATCCTCAGGCCCGACTCTTCTGGAATCGTGACGACCAGGTCAGCTTTCACGTAGACCTGGCATGCCAGCCTGTAACCCTGGCGAATCTCCCTTTCCGTGAGGAGATCTCGTTCCGAATACGTCAGTTCGCCTAGGCTCTCACCATTGTCGGCGATGATAACTCGGCACTTCCCGCAGGTTCCGTCGCCGTTGCAGTTCGAACGAATGAAGACATTGGAGGCGTTGGCGAGCAGGCGAAGGTTCTCGCCTAGGTCGGCTTTCAGAACTCGCCCCTCAGGTTCGAATCTTACTCTTGCCAGGCCTCTTCACCCGCTCGTCATTTGGCGCAGCTGCTGCAATCTAGAGATGCGGACT
>Ga0209725_1001013_pt1 | contig 16434 bp, 14 predicted proteins | sample I18A1metaG_FD_184145 | JGI IMG/M metagenome (GOLD analysis project Ga0209725, IMG submission 184145) | Lake sediment bacterial and archeal communities from Gulf of Boni, Indonesia to study Microbial Dark Matter (Phase II) - ​I18A1 metaG... | ecosystem: Environmental > Aquatic > Freshwater > Lake... | reverse complement strand
GGTCTCCCACGGGGTGTTCGGCTACACCCACCCCCCGGCGGGGCTGGTGGAGGCGGTGCTGGAGCACCTGGAGCGGGACTTTGCCTGGCGGGTCGCGCCGGAGTGGCTCGTCTGGCTCCCCGGCCTGGTCTGCGGCCTGAACGTCCTCTGCAGGGGGGTAGGGGAGGAGGGGGACGAGGTGCTCACCTTCACCCCGGTCTATCCCCCCTTCATGTCGGCGCCGACCCTCACCGGCCGGACTACGGTGCGGGTCCCCCTGCAGCTGGACGGCGGGCGGTGGACCGTCGACCTGGAGGGGCTGGAGAGGGGGGTCACCCCCCGGACCAGGATGCTCCTCCTCTGCTCCCCCCACAACCCGGTGGGGCGGGCCTGGACCCGGGAGGAGCTGGCGCTGGTGGCCGCCTTTGCCGAGCGCCACGACCTGGTGATCGGCTCCGACGACATCCATGCCGGCCTGATCCTGGACGAGGGGAGGGGGCACACCCCCATCGCCACCCTCTCCCCCGAGACCTGCCGGCGCACCATCACCCTCCTGGCCCCGAGCAAGACCTACAACATCCCCGGCCTGGGGTGCTCCTTTGCCGTGATCAGCGACCCCGTCCTGCGCCGGGGCTTCACCCGGGCCATGGGGAGGATCGTCCCCCACGTGAACCTCCTCGGCTACACGGCCGCGGAGGCCGCCTACCGCCATGGGGAGGGGTGGCGGCAGGCTCTCCTCGCCTACCTGCGGGGGAACCGGGACCTGGTGGCCGCACGGATCAGCGCCATCCCCGGCCTGGTCACCACCCACGTGGAGGCGACCTACCTGGCGTGGATCGACACCCGCCCTGCGGGGCTCGAGGACCCCGGCCGCTTCTTCGAGGAGGCGGGTATCGGGCTCTCCGACGGGGCCGATTTCGGCGCCCCCGGGTTCGTGCGCCTGAACTTCGGCTGTTGCCGCTCTCTCCTTGAGGAGGCCCTGGAGCGGATGAAAAAGGGAATGGAGACGTTGTGAAGCAGGGAGCAGTCCCTGACCAGGGAGGCGTCATGAAAAGCACCACTTTCAAGGACCACTTTTCCGGCCGTGCCGCGGCCTACACCCGCTACCGCCCCACCTATCCGGCGGAGCTCTTCGCCTGGCTCGCCTCCCTGACGGCGGGACACGATCTGGCCTGGGACTGCGGCTGCGGCAACGGCCAGGCCGCCGTTGCCCTGGCGGAGCGGTACGCCCGGGTGGTGGCCACCGACCCCAGCCGGGAGCAGATCGCCAACGCCATCCCCCACGAGCGGGTCGATTACGCCGTCGCCCCGGCCGAGGAGTCCGGGCTCGCACCGGCGAGCATCGACCTGATCGTGGTGGCCCAGGCGCTCCACTGGTTCGAGTTCGACCGCTTCTACGCCGAGGCGGAGCGGGTGACCCGCCCCGGCGGGGTCCTGGCGGCCATCTCCTACGGCGAGGTGCGGGTGGAGGGGGCTGCCGACGCCGTGGTCTCCCGCTTCTACCACGAGGTCATCGGCCCCTACTGGCCCCCGGAGCGCCGCTACGTGGACGAAGGGTATGCCACGGTGCCGTTCCCCTTTCCGGAGATCGCTCCCCCCTCCTTCGCCATGGAGGTGACGTGGGACCTGGAACACCTGGTCGGCTACCTGGGGACCTGGTCGGCGGTGAAGGAGTACGAGCGCCAGGCCGGGGTGAACCCCCTGGAGCTGGTCGGCCCGGAACTGGCGGCTGCCTGGGACGATCCCGCGACGCCCCGGACCGTCTGGTGGCCCCTTGCCCTTCGGGTCGGCCGGGTCGGGGCCGGGCAGGAGGTCACCCCGGGGAGGTGAGGCGCAGGAGACGGGCGTCGGCGCCCCTGCCTCCCCTCGGGGGGGCGTGCCCGCAGCCCCTCGGCCGGGACAGCGTGGTGGCCGTGATCACCCTCCCGGTGCCGTTCGCCTCCTGGGTGACGACAGCTCTTTTACGCCTCCCTCCCGTGGGAGCAGCACGCCGGCGTTCCCCCGCTCCCGGTCCCCCGCCTCTTCCCGGGGTGCAGATTTTTTTACACTGTAAAATTTCTTTACATCTCCCCTGAACCCTCTGTCATCAAGCCTTTCCGGACCATCGACCGTGCGGGTGTAAAATTTCTTTACACGGTCGTCCCGTTTTCCTTCGCCTAGTCCCCGCCTCAAGCACTTCAGTAACTATCTGAAATGACAACAAGATAAGGAAATATTCACCGACAGCCGGTTTTGGCCCACTCTATGCGATGTATACAGAACGGTGGCAGAACCCGCCCCCCACCCGAACCTCCGTGCAGGACCATGCAATGCAACGCCCGTCGCTGTCCGGGCATGTCAATTCAATACGTCCCGGTCCATCCCCGGGAACTGGAGGATGCAATGAAGCACAATGCCATTCCGGTTTCATACCTTGATCTCGATCTCTGCTACAGGGCACTGGGCATACCGTACGACGCCACCCCGGTCCAGGTGGAACAGGCCTACGCTGCCTACCTGGAAACGGGGAGACAGAAGCTCCTCTCTCCCGACCCGGTATTGCGGGAGCAGGCACGAAACGACATGGAGCTCATCACCGACCTCCATTTAAGGATCGCGGGATCCCTCTCCTACGCGGACCGCCTGCAGCTGGCCACCGGCACCGATTATTCCGACGGCGGTTCCCCCCTGGTCCCCTATTTCCTCGCGTTCGCAACCGGCGCCGTCCTGGCGTTCGGTTCCTGGTATCTGCTGATTTAGGGGAAGGCACCCATGGCATCTGGTGAGGCGATCAACTTCGCCAAAATATCCGAGTGAGAGGAGTCTGGCATGAAAATCAAAAATCACCGTTTGATGAATGACGACGATAGCGCTGTGCCGTTCAGGCAGAGCCCGAACGTGGGGGGGAGTCTCCAACACAGGTTCCTGGTCATGCACTTTACCGCCGGACGGAGTGCCATTGAATCGGTGGAGTGGCTGGCGAACAGGAAAGCCAAGGCGTCGGCACACGTAGTGATCGGACGTGACGGGAGCATAACCCAACTGGTCCCCTTCGACCGGGTCGCGTGGCATGCGGGTGCCAGTTCATGGGAGGGGCTGGAAGGATTGAACAACTACTCCCTCGGCATAGAGCTGGACAATGCCGGGCGGCTGACCCGTCAGGGAGAGCATTGGCGAGCATGGTTTGGTGGCACCTATGACGATTCTGAAGTCATTCAGGCGGTTCATAAACACGAGACGTCACTCTGCGGCTGGCACGACTACTCCCCGGCACAGATCGACGCTGCCCTGCAGGTCGCCGGCTTGCTGGTGGACAAGTATGCACTGCGCGATGTGGTAGGGCACGAGGATATTGCCCCCCTCCGAAAATGCGATCCCGGCCCGGCCTTCCCCATGGCCAGCTTCCGCTCCCGGCTCATGGGGCGCTTGGAAGACAGCCTGCCGCAGTACCTGACCACGACGGAGCTCAATATCCGCACCCGGCCCGGGAGCACAGTACCCGCCGCTGCCGGGGAGTCCGTTGCCGGCAGGAGCTTCGGTGCAGCTCATTATGTCGGCAGGAACATGGTGGAAGGTGGATGTGCAGCCTGGGGCAGGGGTGCCGGCCGATCTGGAGGGGTGGGTGAATAGCCGGTACCTGGAGCGGGTTTGAGCATTGTCTCAAGAGAGTTCACGTGAATCAGGAGGACACCGATGAAATGCATTGTCTATAACAGCGGCTACAAGTACCAGCTTAAAGAGGAGTACACCTTTGCCTCTACCGGCATCATGCCACCGGAGGATATTGCAACTGAGTTTATCCGTCTCGACCTGAACGGCAATCTGACTATTGCCAAAGGCTATGCCTGGGACGGCCCCTCCGGACCGACCATTGACACCAGAAATTTCATGCGCGGTTCACTGGCGCACGATGCGCTTTATCAGCTCATGCGTGAAGGACATCTCGATGAAGACACCTGGCGTGACCCAGCAGACCGGTTCTTACAGAAAATCTGCAAGGAAGACGGCATGTGGGCATTACGGGCGTGGTGGGTGTACCAGGGGGTGCATCTGTTCGGAAAACCTTCAGCCGATCCGGCCAATGCCCGGCCGCCGGTCTATGCGCCGGATGGGTGTGAGAGCTGAAAAAATACATATCAATGGATGTGAAATGTGCACAAATACAATGCGAAAGGTAAGGGCAAAATTGCTAAAGCCATTGCATTCGATAGAGAGGAGGGAATGGAATGAAGTCAAGCAAGTTGTCAATCACCAAACTCAAGGAAACCATCTGCACTCTCTCTCCGCTCCTATGCGTTTCAATAGTTATCGCCACTTCGCTGACCGTTATCTATGCTCTTGATTTGCACTCTACTCCTTGGAGTGGCTTCATCACAAAGCTTAGATATCAAGAAAATCTTCTGGCCGCCAAGCTGATGACTCAACGTATACGATGGGGAACATCACTCTTTGTTTTTTACCTCGCATTTATCGCTCTGTCCGCCACCAGCATTCTGGTCATCTGGCGTTCCCTTGACGCTTGGCCGAGTCCGATGCGATTTTGCTCAGTTGCCGGTTTGCTGCTTGCTTCTCTGCTCTTCTGTGGCCTCATCAAACTGCAATACACAAGTGTTCCGCTGATCATCAAGCTCATCGAAAGCAATCTCAGCGACTGTACCGACGTCATCATGTACGCTACCTGGAGCGGGGCGATATCGGTCATACTTACCGTGGGCGCGGCCTGCTTCATTCTTTTTTCTCCCAAGCAGAGAGACGAAGACAGAATCGGCCACATGATTCGGCAAACCACGGAATTGCGCATTCTCCTCTATATCGCTTCGCTGATGCTGGTGGCCGGAATCTTCGAGATCAAGACGCTCTTTTCATATCTGACTGTCATCGTATTGCCGGAGGATAGCGTCGATAAGTTGAACATTCTGTTGTCTGATGCTGCAAGTAAAAATCTGTTCGATCAGTTGAGCGGTCAGGCGGCGATCATCAGGGAAGCTGCCGATGCTACAAAGACCGCTGCAGGATGTGTCTTTACAGCGCTTCTTGTCAGCATCTATCTGCCCGCAGCCTTTGTTCTGGACAAAAGGATGACCGATGTAAACGAACGGTTGGTCAGAGCTGCAGCTGCAGCCCAAGGGGTGGCTGTGGCTCCTCCGGTGCCGCCGCAACCGCCACCGAAAATTGTCATACCGCAGGTGCTGACGCAAGTGATGAATTTGATAGCTGCTTTGGCTCCGTTAGTTCTAGGGACGTCACTTGATTTACTGGGAAAGCTCGGCTCAATTGGTTAGTCCGAATTTATCATTGTCACTGCAGTCATAGGGTGTGTTCCAGATCATTGTGGAATTCACCTGTTAATGGGAAGAAACTAAACTGAAGGAGAGGTTCCATGCAACAAAATAGTCCGCACTTATATGGAGCTTCGCAGGATGAAAGGGTGTATTTCACCATTACTCCGGTCTCAGGTGCCGCACTTTTAGTTGTAGCTGATAATGGTGCTGTTCTTAACAGGTGAAGGTGAATTCGAAATCAGAACCCGGTAGCGCCTTTGTCAGCAAGCGTCTCTGGTAGGGGACGCTTGCTTCGCTTCGCGGTTGACAGCTTGTTGTGGCCGGTATAGTGTGAACCGGTTTTTATGTTATCGGCTGTGTCTACCCGTAGTAGAAGGCGGCTCTTGAGGCAATGCAGATGACCCCGGAACAGGAAGCGCGCATAGAGATCGACCGGATGTTGCTTGAAGCCGGCTGGCTGGTGCAGGACTATAAAAGCGTCAACCTGCACGCCGGCCGGGGTGTGGCGATCCGCGAGTTTCCGCTCAAGTCCGGCTTCGGCTTTGCCGACTACCTCCTCTATGTGGACGGTCAGGCGGCCGGAGTAATCGAGGCCAAGAAGGCCGGCACTACCCTTTCCGGCGTGGAGATTCAGTCCGACCGCTACACGAAAGGGCTCCCCAGCACCCTCCCTGCCTGGTTTCAGCCGCTTCCCTTCTGCTATGAATCCACCGGAGTCGAGACGCACTTTACGAACGGCCTCGATCCAGAGCCCCGCGCGCGGCGGGTCTTTTCGTTCCACCGCCCTGAAACCCTTGCCGCCTGGCTTGATGACGGATTTTCCCCCTCTCCCCCGGTGGGAGAGGGCCGGGGAGAGGGGGATCACCTCCTGGCTGCCGAGACGGGCGCCCACTGGACGCCGCAGACCTACCGCAGCCGCCTGCGCCGCATGCCGGCTCTGCATACGGACGGGCTCTGGCCCGCCCAGTCCACGGCGATCGCCAACCTGGAGAAGTCCCTGGCCAATGATCGCCCCCGCTCCCTGGTGCAGATGGCCACCGGCTCGGGCAAGACCTTCACCGCCGTCTCCTTCATCTACCGCCAGCTCAAGTTCGCGGGCGCCCGGCGGGTGCTCTTCCTCGTCGACCGGGCCAACCTGGGGCGCCAGACCCTGAAGGAGTTCCAGCAGTACCAGTCCCCCTACACGCCGTTCAAGTTCACCGAGGAGTACATCGTCAACCATCTCCAGTCGAACCGCCTGGACGCCACGGCGCGGGTCTGCATCTGTACCATCCAGCGGCTCTACTCCATCCTGCGGGGAGAGGAGCTGGCCCCGGAGCTGGAGGAGGAGTCGCTCTTCGACCATGAGAGCCTCTTCCGGGAGCCGCCGCCGGTGGTTTACAACCCGGCCATCCCCCCCGAGACCTTCGACCTGATCGTCACCGACGAGTGCCACCGCTCCATCTACAACCTCTGGCGCCAGGTGCTGGAGTACTTCGACGGCTTCCTGGTGGGGCTGACCGCCACCCCGAGCAAGCAGACCTTCGGCTTCTTCAACCAGAACCTGGTGATGGAATATCCCCACGAGCAGGCGGTGGCCGACGGGGTCAACGTCAACTACGACGTCTACCGCATCAGGACCAGGATTACCCAGGGGGGCTCGCTGGTGGAGGCAGGGCACTACGTCGACCGCCGCGAGCGGGATACGCGGGCCGTGCGCTGGGAAAGGCTGGACGAGGACCTCTCCTACGAGGCGAACCAGCTGGACCGGGACGTGGTGGCCGTGGACCAGATCCGCACCGTGGTCAAGACCTTCAGGGACAAGGTGCTGACCGAGATCTTCCCCGGCCGCTCCTGGGTCCCCAAGACCCTCATCTTCGCCAAGGACGACTCCCATGCCGAGGACATCGTCCGGATCGTGAGGGAGGAGTTCGGCAAGGGGAACGACTTCTGCCAGAAGATCACCTACCGCACCACCGGCGCCAAGCCCGAAGAGCTCATCGCCTCCTTCCGCACCAGCCCCATGCCGCGCATCGCCGTCACCGTGGACATGATCGCCACCGGCACCGACATCAAGCCCCTGGAGTGCGTCTTCTTCATGCGGATGATCCGCTCCCGCTCCTTCTTCGAACAGATGAAGGGGCGCGGGGTGCGGGTGATCAACGACACCGACCTGCAGGCGGTCACACCGGACGCCGCGGCCAAGACCCACTTCGTCATAGTCGATGCGGTCGGCGTCTGCGAGGAGGACAAGACCGACTCCCGGCCGCTGGAGAAGAAGCCGACCGTTACCCTGGAAAAGCTCCTCCAGGCCGTGGCGCTGGGGAACACCGAGAGCGAGGTGATCTCCTCCATTGCCGGGCGCTTTGCCCGCCTGGAGAGGAAGCTGGACCCGGCTGCCAGGGGGGAGATCGAGAAGCTGGCCGGCGGCAAGGGTTTGCAGGAGCTGACCGGTGACCTGATCGCCGCCATCGACCCGGAGCGGCAGATCGAGCAGGCCAGGACAGATTTCGGCGTCAGGGATCCGGCCGTCGAGCAGGTCAGGCAGGCCGGCGTGAAGCTCATCCGGGAGGCGGTGAAGCCGCTCTGCGAGCCGAAGCTGAGGGAGAAGATCCTCGACCTGTACGCCAAGGCGGACCAGGTGATCGATACGGTCAGCGCCGACGAGGTGATCGAAGCGGGGTTCGACGCCGAGGCGCTGGAGAACGCGCGGGGACTGGTGCAGTCGTTCGAACAGTTCATCGAGGAGCACAAGGACGAGATCACCGCCCTGCAGATCCTCTACAGCCGCCCCTACCACCAGCGGCTGAAATACGAGGAGGTCAAGGGGCTGGCCGAGCTGATCGAGAAGCCCCCCTACCTCTGGCGGATCGACCGGCTCTGGGACGCCTACGCGGCCCTGGAGGCGTCCAGGGTGAAGGGGGCGGGGACCAGACGGCTCTGGACCGACATCGTCTCCCTGGTCCGTTTTGCCCTGCACCAGGAGCCGGTGCTGGAGCCGTTCGCCGAGCATGTAGCCGAGCGGTTCGCGGCGTGGCTTGCGAAGCAGGAACAGACCGGGAAGAAGTTCACCGACGAACAGCGGCGCTGGCTGGAGATGATCCGGGACCACGTTATTGCCAGCCTGGAGATCGGGCGGGACGATTTCGAGTTTACCCCGTTCAAGGAGAACGGTGGGATCGGCAAGGTTTATCAGTTGTTCGGAGAGGAGTTGTGGCCCATGTTGGAGGAGTTGAATGAGGTGCTGGCAGCGTGAGTTCTTCTGCAATTTCTATTGATGCTTCCCGTTGGGAAAAGAAGAAACTTTCCGACCTTGGGAAGCTGTTCTGCGGCCAGTCTCCCTCGACGAAAGATGTCAATACATCAGGCATAGGCACTGTCTATGTCACCGGTCCCGAACAATGGGACGGTTCAAAGGTGCATCTTTCGAAATGGACGACAGCCCCGAAGCGGGTCGTTCCTGAAGGTTGTATCTTCATTACGGTTAAAGGCGCAGGCGTTGGTAAAACTTTTCCTGGCATTGCCTGCTCGATAGGGCGTGACGTTTATGCCTTCAAACCGAACGACAACGTTTCTGAGAAGTTTATATATTGGGCCATCATATACAGCGTACAGGATGTCATCCGGCATGCCGTGGGTGACATTCCCGGAATCTCCAAGAGTCACATTTTAGACCACGAAATCTATGCCCCGCCGACAATCGAAGAGCAACATGAAGTTGTTTCAGAAATCGAAAAGCAGTTCTCACGCCTCGATGAGGCCGTGACCGCACTGAAGCGGATTCAGGCGAACCTCAAGCGGTACAAGGCAGCTGTGCTGAAGGCCGCCGTGGAAGGGAAGCTCACCGAGCAGTGGCGGAAGGACCATCCCGACGTCGAGCCTGCCGATCAGCTCCTCAAGCGCATCCTCGCCGAGCGCCGCGCCAAGTGGGAAGCCGAAGAGCTGGCGAAGATGAAGTCGAAGGGGATAAAGCCGAAGGATGATTCGTGGAGGAAGAAATACAAGGAGCCTGCCGGGCCGGATACGGCCAATCTGCCGGAGTTGCCGGAGGGGTGGGTGTGGGCGAGAGCTGAACAGGTATCAGACTTTATAACCAAAGGAACAACTCCCTCTGCTACCAAATTGCTTGAAGGTGGAGGAGATGTGCGTTTTCTTAAGGTTTATAATCTCACCTTTTCCGGAAGGCTCAACTACAACTTCAAGCCTGCTTTCGTTGATCAGTCTGTTCATCAGGGAGAACTTGCTCGTTCAAGGGTAATTGCTAGTGACGTACTGATTAATATTGTAGGTCCACCTCTTGGTCAAGTCTCGGTTGTGCCGGCCGAAATTGTTGAGGCAAATATCAATCAAGCAATTGCTAGGTATCGACCTATAAATGGACTTTCAAACCGGTTTCTGGCTTACACGTTAATGACTGATTCTGTTATGTCGTGGGCGATTAAACGAGCTAAAACAACTGCAGGACAATCGAATTTGACTTTGGAATTGTGTCGGGACCTTCCAATACCGCTTCCATCATTTGTTGAACAGGGGCAGATCATCGACGATATCGACCGTCGCCTCTCAGTCACCGAAGAACTCGAAACTACCATCGCAACCAACCTCAAACGCGCCGAGCGTCTGCGGCAGACGATCCTACAACGGGCGTTTTCGGGTGGATAGGAGTAATGTGTAAGGGGGATAATAGTGGGGGAGAGTCTTAGCTTGAAGTATCAGAAGATTCTTTCTCGGCCTTTTCTCTTTCGAAACGATCCAAATCTTCTTCGGTTATGTAGATTCCTTCGATGGCGCTGGAAGAGATGATTGACCTGCGCATCATCTTCTTTCGCATTTCCGGGTCTTTCAGGTAGGGATTGGTTTCCAGAAGTGATTTTTTCATGGGAAAACTATACCATATTCGCTGGGTTGAAACGAGGGATTTTAAGTCCCTTGCGAGCACAAGAACCTGAATCTTGTGTGCTTATTTTGGCCTCCGGGTTATGAGCCCGACGAGCCATACGCACCGGATCCTAAGTCTGATGTCTTTAGTGCTACGGCTTAGAAGGCCGTTGCTCGGATACTAACAGAAGTGGCAACATTTTCCATTTTGGAAACAATTGCCGTTTCTTTTCAGTTGTTGCATTTTTTGCACTAACTGGAACTGCCGATAAATCCTCGGTAGTTCGGACAAAGCCTTAACAGCCAAAAGGATGTAGCGATATGAACTCAGAGAAGGGCGATATTGTCATCTATCAGGCTGAGACCGGCGTAACTTCTCTCCAGGTTCACCTTGATCACGAGACAGTCTGGCTTACCCAGAAGCAGATGGCAGAGCTGTTCGGGAAGACCATCCCTACCATTAACGAGCACATCAAGAATGTTTTCAGGGAAGGCGAGTTGAAGGAAGAGTCAGTTATTCGGAATTTCCGAATAACTGCCGCGGATGGCAAATCTTACGATGCCGCCCATTATAACCTCGACGTCATTATCTCCGTCGGCTACCGGGTCAAATCCCAGCAGGGGACCCGCTTCCGCCAGTGGGCAACCCAAGTGCTGCATGACCACATCGTCAAAGGGTACACGGTCAACGAGCAGCGGTTGCGTGAAGAATCGGCCAAGCTGCAGGAGATGCGGCAGACCATGGAGCTGCTGGCTCGGACCCTGACGACGCAGGAGATGATTACCGACACCGGCCGGGATGTGCTGAGGGTGATCAACGATTATGCCTACGCCCTGGCAACCCTGGATCGCTACGACCACGGTACCCTGGCCATCGAAGGGACCACCAGGCAGGCGTTGCATATCATCGATTACGACGAGGGGATTCGCATCGTCAATGCCATGAAGGGTGAATTTGACGGCCTGTTTGGGGTGGAAAAGGACCAGGGGTTCAAGAGTGCCCTCGGGGCCATCTACCAGACCTTCGGCGGTGAAGAACTCTACCCGAGTGTTGAAGAGAAGGGGGCGAACCTCCTCTATTTCGTGGTCAAGAACCACGCCTTCAGCGACGGCAACAAAAGGATCGCTGCCGCCCTGTTCATCTATTTCCTGGGGCAAAACGGCATCCTCTACCGCCCCGATGGCTCCAAAAGGCTGGCCGACAATGCCCTGGTGGCGCTGACGCTGCTGATTGCCGAGAGCAGGCCGGAGGAGAAGGAAACCATCGTCAAGGTAATCGTCAATCTTATCAACCGGAGCAATGACTGAACATGACCCCAGCCGCAATCGTCCAAAAACTCTGGAACTTCTGCAATGTCCTCCGCGACGACGGCATGAGCTACGGCGACTACGTCGAGCAGCTCACCTTTCTCCTCTTCCTCAAGATGGCCGACGAGCGCACCAAGAAGCCCTTCGACCAGAAGAGCCCCGTACCAAACGGCTACGATTGGCCGAGCCTGCTGAAGAGGGACGGGGACGACCTGTTCGACCACTACCGCCACACCCTGGAGAAGCTGGGGCAGGAGAAGGGGCTGCTCGGCCTCATCTTCGGCCGGGCGCAGAACAAGTTCCAGGACCCGGCCAAGCTGCGCCGACTGCTCGTGGACCTGCTGGACAAGGAAAACTGGTCGATCATGAGCGCCGACGTCAAGGGTGACGCCTACGAAGGGCTCCTGGAGAAGAATGCCCAGGACACCAAGAGCGGGGCAGGGCAATACTTCACGCCGCGGCCGCTGATCAAAGCCATGGTCGACGTCATGGCACCAAAACCGAGGGAGACGGTCTGCGACCCGGCCTGCGGCACCGGCGGCTTCCTGTTCGCGACCCACGAATACGTGACTAGGCACTTTAAACTGGACCGGGAGCAGAAGCAGTTCCTGGACAGCCAGACCCTGCGCGGCTGGGAGCTGGTGCACAATACGGCCCGCCTCTGCGCCATGAACCTGATGCTGCACGGCATCGGCGGCGAGAAGCTGCCGCTCTCCGTGTCCGATTCCCTGGCGGCCGATCCGGGGGAGCGGTTCGACCTGGTCCTCACCAACCCGCCGTTCGGCAAGAAGAGCTCCACCACCATCGTCGGCGAGGACGGCAAGGTCTACGTGGAGAAGGACATCATCGAGCGCCAGGACTTCTGGGCCACCACCTCCAACAAGCAGTTGAACTTCGTCCAGCACATCAAGACGCTCCTGAAGCAGCACGGCCGTGCGGCAGTGGTGGTGCCGGACAACGTCCTTTTCGAGGGTGGGGCAGGGGAGACGATTCGTAAGAAGCTCCTTCATGAATGTGACGTGCACACGCTGCTGCGGCTTCCCACCGGGCTCTTCTATGCCCAGGGGGTAAAGGCGAATGTGATCTTCTTCGACAAGAAGCCGGCCTCGGAAACGCCCTGGACCAGGAAGCTCTGGATCTACGACCTGCGTACCAACATGCACTTCACCCTCAAGACGAACCCGCTCCAGAGAAAGGACCTGGACGAGTTCGTGAGTCTCTACAACCCGGCGAACCGCTTTGAGCGCACCCCCACCTGGACAGATAGCTTGCCCGACGGCCGCTGGCGCGCCTACACATACGAGGAGATCATCGCCAGAGACAAGGCGAGCCTCGATATCTTCTGGCTGAAGGACGAAAGCCTGGAGGACTCGGACAACCTCCCTGCACCGGGAGTCATCCTCAGGGACATCATGGAAGACCTGGAAAGCGCCCTGGAGCAGCTGAAACTTATTGCGGAAGATGTCGGGGAAGTAGAAGAATGAGCAAGGCAGGCGGCCGTTAGCCAAAGGCAGATGATCATGGACCGTTACGATTACCAGCCGATGAAGCGGTTGTTCAATGATGTTATCGAGAGGTCTTTGCAGATTTCGCAGGAGTCGTGATGTCTTTGGCCTGTGATACGAAACGCCCGCTTGCGGCATCCCTTTTTACGCGAATTCCTTCGATGGCGGAGGATGTCTCGACGTTTCTTGCCAGCGCGCTGGTCCGTTTATCGGTATTTTTGAGGTAGGGATTTGTTTCCAGTAGTGACTTTTTCATGGCGTCAGTATACCTCATTCGCCCATGGTTTGCCATTAGCTAATGCCGTCTTGAAGGGTAGAAAGGGGACAGGCTGCTTTTTGTACAAGCAGCCTGTTTCCGTAAGCTCTTCTTATCGATCCTGTCGGGCTTTTTTCTTGTAATGACGATATGACCCTATCGTTTTTTTGTTTTTGAAGGTCTTCCAGATGGCTACTTCGCTTCTGTCCAGATAAACTTCGGTATATTTGTTGACGAGTACATAAACCGTTCCACCTTGTTGGCTGGCGAGGATGCATTCGATGACTCCACCGTCTTTAAGGTAGAGATTGGCGGCTGTAGCCGTGGCAGGAATTATAAGTGAAAGCAGGAGCAGGATTATACCGTTCTTGACCATGTGAGTATCTCCGTCTATGGTGGGATGTCTGTTGTCAGCAATGCAACCAGTCAAGGCTGCAGGGAATGTTAATTTAGCTGTAAGTCTACCCTGTTTACGCAGTATTTCTATTGCACGAGTTACGATGGATTTCCAGTGTATGGAGTCTCCATGAAAAAGCGTATCCTGCTTCTTTTTCTGATCCTGCTCCTCCCGTCCCTATCCCCGGCGGAGTTCTACAGCTACGAAGACAGCAGCGGCACGGTGCACTTCGTGGACGACCCGGCGCGGATCCCTCCTGAGTACCGGCAGAAAAGGCAGGTGCGCAAGGACAAGTATGACGATCTTGCGGAGGACGAGCGTGCCGTGATGCTGGAGCGGGACCGGATGGAGCGGGACGCTCTCCGGAGGCGGGAGGACGAGGCGCAGGCCCGCTCACGGCAGGCGCGCAGGAAAGCCGAGGCCGAGGCCGAGAGACGGCGGCAGCTGGAGGCCCTGGTCACGCCGGTGGCCATCCGGGGGCGGCAGGTGTTCGTGCCGGTGCGGCTGTCCCACGGCGGCGCGGAAACCGATGCCATGCTGCTGCTCGATACCGGCGCCACGACGTCGGTCATTACCCCGGAGGTCGCGGCACGGCTCAAGATCGGCGAGACCGAGACGGCCCGGGTCGGTGTGGTGGGGGGACGGGTACTGAAAGTCAAGAAGCTGGTTCTGAACGGCATGCGCGTGGGGTCGGTCAGTCGTACGGGTCAGGAGGTGGTGATCATCAGGCAGCGGGCCGGCGAGATGGGGGACGGCCTGCTGGGGATGAGCTTCCTGGCGGGGCTCAAGTACACCATCGACTTCGAGAAGCAGACCCTCAACTGGATCCCGTGACGTTAAAACATGTCGTGTGATATCGGCTGGTTATGGCTCGTCGGTGCCCGCTTTCCTTGACATCTCCCCCCGCGGCTGCTATGTTTCCCCCACATCCCACACATACTGAAGCAGCCGATAGACGACAATACTAAACCATCCGCGAGGGTGGGACGGAAAGCCCACGGGTCTTAAGGAGACAGCCGGGTCGCCGAAATATCCAACGATATTTGCGGCGGCCCGGCTTTTTTTGTACCCGCGGTACGGTTATCACGTCCCGTCCGGCGGACTGAAGGAGCAGATGATGATCAAGTTGAACAAAAAAATCCACGAGCTGGCGGTATTCATCGAATTCCTCGTCGGCTCGGGCCTGGCGATCTTCTTCCACATGGTGCTGCATCACGAGCAGGCGGCCTACATGATCTTCGGCGTCGGCATCCTCCTCTCCCTGGTGACCTACCTGGTGCGGGAGGATGTCGGCAAGACCCGGGAGAGCCTGGCAGCCCTCTACCTGCAGGCCCACGAGATCCCCGCAGCCCTGGCCCGGATCGACGATCCGGAGTGCCGGGCAAAGGCCCAGGAGATGGTGGCCGGCACCATGAAGACTATCGCCATGCTGCAGCAGGGGTACATCCCCCTGGACGAGATCGAGTTCTACCACGAGGGGGCGCTGCTCTCCAACCAGGCGACGGGGCGCATCAAGGCGGTCGATCCCCTCACGTCCGGCTGGCTCAGCCGGGGGGCGCTGCTCAACTTCTATCAGGCCAACCTCCGTGCCCTGGACCGGGGGGTGAGGATCACCCGCATTTTCGTCACCAGCAGGGAAAGCCTGGCCGATCCGGAGGTGCAGAAGGTGCTGCTGGCCCAGTACCAGGACGATATCGACGTGCGCCTTGCCTTCCGGGAGGAGCTCCCCTCCACGGTGGACATCTCGGGCAGGGACACCAACAGCGCCTTCGATTTCGCGATCTATGACGACCGGACGGTCACCGATGTCTTCGCCCAGTCGGGCAAGTATTACGGCCGCAAGTGCAGCCAGCCGGGGGAGGTGGCAAAGCACCTCCACCTCTTCGAACTCCTCGAGCATAGCGCCCACCCGGTGACGGTGGAGGACGACAGGGTGGTCCCCGCCCGGGAGGTGCTTGCCCTGGCCTCCTGAGTTCCGGCCTGCCTCTCGGTGGGGATCTCATGAAAAAAGGCGGCCGTCGGGCCGCCTTTCGGTACGTGTGGTTGTGTCCGGGTGGTCAGGCAAACAGCTCGTCGTCGATGATCGTCATGATCCCCTCCGGGGTGAAGGGGTAGACGGTCTTCTGCTCGACGCCGTGGCTGTCGTTCCAGAGCCATTCGATGACCTCGTCGCCGTTCTTCTTCACCCGGTTCAGCTTGTCCGGGTCCAGGTCGATGAGGGTCTTCCAGGTCTGCTCCAGGTCGAGGAGCTCGAACCCCTCCACCGCCCCCTCTTTCCCTTGCCCGGCGATGAACCGGTCGATCAGGTCGATGTCGACGAAGGTGTGCCCCGTTTCCCAGGTCTTGATGAAGCACTGCTCTTTCCTGCGCTGGCCGGTAATCTGCTCGATGATTTCCTTTCTGGTCAGGTTCATGGTCCCCCCGGGTCATGGTTGATGTCGTCCGCCCGCTGGGGGCGACAGGTTAGTAGTTTATCATGTCCGGGCCACATATCCAGTTGCCGGGAAAATTATGTGCGTGCCTCCTCCGCCGGTTTCCCCCGTTGCCCCGGCGGCTTTTTCATCTATACTCTGCGTATCTCACCACGACGGGGTACCCATGCTTTTCTCCCACGGGACATTCTGATGCGCGCCGCCCATGATCTCCTCACCCTGCCGGTCGGTCCGATGGTGCGGCGGCTGGCCGTGCCCGTGGGCATCGGTTTCTTCTTCAACACCATGTTCAACGTGGTGGATACCTGGTATGCGGGGCGGATCTCCACCGAGGCGGTGGCCGCCGTCTCCCTCTCCTTCCCCCTCTTTTTCCTCATCATCGCCGTGGGGAGCGGCATCTCCACCGGGGCCACCGCCCTGATGGGGCATGCCCTGGGGG
>Ga0209725_1001012_pt1 | contig 16435 bp, 16 predicted proteins | sample I18A1metaG_FD_184145 | JGI IMG/M metagenome (GOLD analysis project Ga0209725, IMG submission 184145) | Lake sediment bacterial and archeal communities from Gulf of Boni, Indonesia to study Microbial Dark Matter (Phase II) - ​I18A1 metaG... | ecosystem: Environmental > Aquatic > Freshwater > Lake... | reverse complement strand
CCTTCTCTGTGTGCACAGCACGTACTTCTTGCCGCGCACACACGACCGCCTTGGTGCGTCGATCCAATTTGGACTATTGACCCTCGTTCGTGAGATCTGGTGCGGCCGCCGGGATTCGCGGCTTGGTTCGTATCTTGGTTGTTGTGGTTTTTGGTTTCTGGCTGTTTTAATAGGCTTCCTCGGAGATGGTTTGGTGTGAGGAGTGGGGTCCGAGGGCTCCGTTCGCGGTAGAGTTCTTAGATTACTTGCCTGTGATGGTGTGCCCCGTTCTACGTCGCGGATTGCGGCCAGTTTGGGGTTGACTGTAGGCTCGGCGCTGGGCATTCAACGCCTTCTACTATTCATGGAGCCCGCGGCTGGCCGAATCGATATCACCAAATGTGCTTCTAAGAATGGGCTTTCAAATCCTGCTGCTCCCTCTGGTCGGAATAGTCCACGCGGCAGCTTTGACCTTCACAACTGTAGCCAGCATGACGGGAAACGCGGACGCAGCTTCGGTCATCGCTTTTCTTGCAGCCGCAGCCGTAGCGCTTGCCATTTATGTTGCGTTGCCAATTCTTAGCGTGATAAAGTTGAGGCATGTAGTCAGTGCGTCTCGAATTTTGAGACGGACTCGAAGCTCATGAGGTGCGAGAGTTGGCTGTTTCCCATGGTTCTGATGCCGGTAGTTGTCTCTGGACTGTCCCTGAGGATCTCAGAGGTCAGAAACTCAAGACCTAAGAGTTCGCCTCGCATTCGTGGAAGCCCAAGCGCCCTGCTGGTTCAAGTTCTTGGAATGTCCGAAATGCGGGCAGGAAATGACGCATACTGCGCCCACGATATCCTGCTGTGAGAAATGCGGTACTCGGATTCACACTCCAACTGGCGTGGAATTTACGGGCAACGGGGAACACGACAAATTCATTGGAATGGGCGTTCGATGCTTGGGAAACGAAATACCCCCTGAAGACTTCCCTGAATGCACACTGACGGATGACGCACTCATCTTGACTTGGATTGACAGAGAACGCGTTGAAGAGAAGCAAGCTGCAAGAGAAACAACAAGAGTCTACAAGTCCTGCCGACTTGAGATCCCGATCGATAGGATTACCCGTGTAGGAGTCGGCACGAGACACGGCACCCTGTTTCTTTCGTCTGGCCGAAGACGAGTCGTTCATATCTTAAACATTCTAAGCGGAGACACTAGTCAGCGGGACAACCCTTGGCGCGACGCCATTAATCTGTGGCACCGACATAAGGGACACCCACCGACGGAACATACCTACACGTTGATCATTCAAGCGATGATGGAGGGGAAAGAACAGGTCCTAGAATTCTTCGTAGGGTCGCGAGCGCACTCACACTGGAATTGGTTCAAGTCACAGCAGGCTCGAGAATTGTGTGACAAGATTAAGTCCATGATTCGGCAGTTTACACGATTCTGCACAAACTGCGGGAAAATCGCCGCCGACGACTGGAAATTCTGCAAGGAATGCGGGGAACCGCTAGAGAATCAGGCGCAAGCAGATCTGGGATCGAGGGCGCCCGTCTCATAGTGGAGAAGGGAGAAGGTTGAGGCAAGGGAAGACTTTGCTAGTATTCGTCCTCGTCCTCATGCTGGCGTTGATGATAACGCCAGTACAGGTAAGGTCACAAGACACACCATACGACTTCACGTTGACGGCATTCTGTGAAGTCACTCAAACGGAGGTCTCCGTCCCCATCTGGATGGATGACGCTTGGACTGAGCACACAACACCATACACATTCACAGGCCTAGTGGGAAGGCATCAATTCAACGTTCCAGTCAGGGATGAACATGGACATTTCGTCGATCCACTCTTTTGGCCCCATAGTGGACTTGATGTCGGCGAGTCATGGTCGTTCCAATTCAACTACAAGGCAACACCAAGCGTAATCCCGCCAACCTACTACTCTGTGCCAGTCGGCTCAACTACACAACTGGTCTTCTTTCTCGGTATAGGCGACGACACCGCAGAGAGCAGTATCAGCTATAGAGTTGAAGGGCCGACCGATAATCCTCGCGCCGAGCCCTCGATAATTGATCAAGGAAGTCTCACTGTAACTGGCACCATGCTGAAAATCAACGTGAACATACCCTTGGACGCTCATGTGGGATCATACGACTTTAGGATCGACGGAGTCACAGGAGAGCTATCGTGGAGGAACTACTCCGAAACTAGTTGGCAGAGTATCCAAGTCGTTCCTCCGCCTCTGAATGCTCCAGTGTATGAGCCTCTTCCCTACGTCAGCAAGTTCACGGCTGGCGGCATCGAGTATGACTACTATGAGAATCCGTACAGTCATGCCGCGGTAATCTACGTTGGAGGAGGAATGCTGGGTGGAGTTGTTGGAAGGGGAGAACTTCATGGCAGCGGCTCCGTTGGCGGCCTCTACAGCGGAAGTTACAGACTTGTATACAATCTCGTCATCAACGGATTCAGCGTTGCGGCCCCATCAAGCAACTGGGATGAAGCTGACTTCCCAGCACAAGCCGCCGACTATCTAGAGAACCAAGGCAAAACCGACATCTACATCGTAGGATTCAGTGGAGGCGGAACAGTCGCTGCCCACCAGATCATCAACTATCCATCCCTATACAAGAAGGCCGTCATGAGTGATGCAGTGCTCACGAAGGAGAGTAGACAAGGATTCAAGATAGCAGACCTGGCTCCAAAGGCAGGACAAGTCACCATACCGCATTGCCTGATCTGGGGTGAAGCAGACAGTCATGCTCCACTCACTGACGCAGAGGCGTGGCTTGCGAACGCTAGCCCAGGGCTCGCGCAACTCCATGTGTACAACTACTACCATGAATGGTTTAACACCAGCCATGAGCCAACAATCATAGAGAACATCATCAACTTCTTCAACGGGAAGCTACTGTTCAGTCAAGCTGTGAACTTCATCTCGCCCTACGGTGATGTGTCAACCTACACGTTTCATGCTAGAACGAATGGTATCGTCTCCAATGTGGCCTACGATGGGCAACGTTTCACGCTTAGCGTTGAGAAGCCTCAAGGCGGGGATGATGTCTTCATGGTTCCAAAGTCGATGCTGAATGGAGACATCAGCATCCAAGTAGATGGACAACAAGTCGCGGTCAACAGGATAGAGAACAGCACGCATTACTTCTTCTACCTTGACTATCCAGCAGGTAGCCACAGCATCACAATCATGGGAAGCCTGCCCATCCCAGAGTTCGGTCAGTTCGTCCTCATCGTAGCAATAGTGTTGCCCGTTCTTCTTCTGCGTGCAAGAAGGTTTGGCAGGTCAAGGCGGCAAACTTGAACCTGACTATGGGAGCGGATTGGTGTCTCCTATGGTGTCGAAGCTCACTAGGCTCTTGCTCTTGCTTCTAGCGGTGGGACTCATCCCTATCATGTTCACTTGGCCTGAATCATGGTTCACGCCAGGGGTTACTTCCATAGCCAAACCGGCAGTTGAGACCCTTGCCTCTCTCCCCTTCTTCTGCTACCTCATACTTGTTGACGTCATGCTCGTCACCAGCCTATGGGTGCGCTGGCTCGGTGGAGACGCTCTACTTCGAAGAAGAATAGAGCCCGAGAAAGGAATCACGGGAGATGAGTCCGGTGTGTGGACCGTGTTTTGTAGGAGTTGTGGTCGCAAACTTAGGTGGAGCAAGGACAAGTACTGCGACCGATGCCGCTTACCAGTCACCCATCAGAACGCAGGTATCCAAGTCGTCAAAGCTCATTATTTCCTGAGTAGACATGCATTCGAACGTGTCAGACAACGGGTTGGCACAATCGGAAAACTCAGGGAGACGTTGAGAGCGGGCGTACGCATCGGACCCGACCCAGTTGACCCAAATGACAAGCTCATCGTGACTCAGACTGGGGTCACATGTATCGTGGGTGCAGACAACGTGATAGTGACGGTACGGCCTACCAACCAGGAACACCTGAAGGCTGTTGCTGAAGGACGCGCACACATTGTCTCCATTGAAGCAGAGGTGGGATACGCGCCACAGCAAACCAGGTGGGGCCTCATGACTTGGGGTACTCCTGAGGTACCATTGCTCGTAGCATTCACCATGTGGCTCTCCATTTCTATGATACCTTTCTGGCCCAACCCAATGGGCGTCTCCTTTTCGGCGGCCATCATCCTCTCCCTCATCCTCTTCTTCCTCATATTTGCATTTTTCAGCCGCGTCGTTAGCGGAATACGCAACTACATGATATGGAGACGAGCAAAAAGAGACTATGATAGCTCCACGTGACGGAGTCCACGTAGATGAGACAATTCAGTCATCTACGCAAACGCGACCCGCACTTGATGCAGAATCGTTCACATCTTTTCTTGAGAATCTGCCTTGATCCGCAGTATGGGCAAACTACATTTGTGCCGATGATCTCGAGGAGTCTATCGCCGAACCGATTCGCCCAGTCCTCTACTTGCTTAGTTGTCTGATCAATAGTTGTAGCCACGTCCATCGACGTGGGCGGCGGAGGTGGTTGCGGCCTCTGTTCTGGTACTCGCGGAGGTGGTATCTGCGGAGGAAGTTGGAATAGTAGCGTGCCTTCGCGTCGAGTCGAAGTCATCACGTGTGTATCGTCACACCTCTCCCCACACAACTCACAGTAATGTAGTGTCTTCTTGTCGCCGATGATGAGCGTCGATGTCTTCGTGCAGCAGTATGGAGTCGTTGCTTCGCCGCGTGGAAATACCTTCTCAATGACGTTCACGTGGCCCTTCTTTGGGCTACCACAGGCTTTGCAGATGACGATTCCAGCAGGGGCTACGACGACTTGGTTCTCTTTCGAGCAATAATACATGGCACTGCCTTTTCCGAGTTGCTCAAGTATCTGCTCGACCGATGTCTTAGGACGTTCAGGCGGGGGAGGTTTGTGTACTTCTTCTCTCTTTGCTGCGGGTGGCGGCGGCGGTGGTTGTGGTGGAGGTTCCTCTGGAGCTTCCCCGATGAGTTTCTCGTAGGCGTAAGTGATTATGCGAAACATTTCGGCTGATTTCGGGTTTCGTGACATGTCGGGATGATACATTGTTGCTAGTCGTCTGTACGCGTTCTTGATCTGCCGCTGTGTGGCATCTTGTGGTATGCCAAGCGTCTCAATAGCTGATAGCGTTCCGCCAACTCCTCTGATAGCACACCATTCTGGACCAATTTCTTGACGAGGTCATCTGCCTCGCTCGCCAGCCTCTCAGCATCGGGCTTCAGGTTCGCCCATTCGTCAAGGGAAGATGCGATTTGCCAATTCGCCTTGATTCTTGATATCGATTCACATAGGATGCCCGCATTTTGCCCGAACTCGATGAGGTCTTTCTGAATGTCGTCTGGAATTCGGTCGCCGTAGATGTCGATCAGCTTTTCGGTCTGGCCAAAAATGAATGCGTAATGGTTCTCCTGAACATATGCGAAGAAGACATCACTGCGTCTCAGTCTCTGAGTTGGTGTCAGGCCCATCTGAGTGAGCTGAAGAATCACTATTCTCAAGATGGGCCAAAGCCGATATCCGATGACCTCCTTGGCAATCGGTCTTGCCTCTTGGAGCTTCTGCTGCTGTAGTCTTTTGTCCAGAAAGCGCCCCATGGAAAAGTAGGTCACTACAGCACCGCAGCCGAAACCTATGAAGCCCGCAAGGAGGTTTACTCCCAGGTCATACCAAAAATCTACCATCGGTACCCCGCATCTCTTCTCTGACCGAGCTGAAGTCCCTTACGGTTTCTTCACCTCAATTCTTAGCCAGGATCGTCTGCGCTATTCTTGCATCATAGAGAATGCTACACAATACGGGTGTCTCTTGTAGTGAAGACCTTTGCTGAGGATGGGCAAGATTTTCTTGGACACCTTGCTCTCATCCGTCTTCACTGTGAATTTGTCGGGGAGCTCTGCCTTGGTCAAGTCAACCAGTTCCTACTATCCTCACGCTTGTTGTCGGAGAGAACATCGAACACAACACACGTCGTCAGTGACCCTATGAAAGCCGAATCAATAATGCCATCGTCTGGAGATTTCAGAGTTTGGGGTAGTCATTACTTGATGACTAGGGGTTCCATATGGGACGTTCCACACGACGATTCGGATGCATTTCTCGCCCTTGTGGGCCTTGGATTTCTGTGCGACGCCTTTCTTGTACTCGCTCATGATGCTTAAAGTGCTGGACAGCGGTTCCTCTATCTGAAAAGATTGAGGATTGAGGCCGCGACAACAGAGAGTATTGCGACCCCCGTTCTAGAAATTGACGAGAGAGCGGAGAAGAGCAGATTGTAGAGCCAAACAGCTGCTTCAAGTAGAACATTCGATTGCGTGACACCAATCTGTTCCCAAGGTACCCACTCTGCTATGACTGGCCAGTCAACTATGACAGTGATGATCAAGGTGCCGACCAGTGTAGCTATCGACCAAACGGCCGTCTCGGCGCTTATGTATCGTCCCGTCTCAATGTCTCTCCAGCGATCTTCGTCTCGGGAGGGTAGCCTTGACCTAGCCTGCTGTATGAACCCTATGATCCCCCAGATCGTCGCTGCCTGCGTCACGAAGAACTGCAAAAACTCAAGAGATCCTAGCTCAGCGGGAACCATCCTATTTCTGCCTCAGGACGGGTACGCCTTTGACTGCACCACCTGTCCACCCACGGTGACCAGGATGTTGTTTGCGTTGAGTGTCTTAGTGAAGTAATGAGAATCGAGGTGGTAGAACTCCACAAACTCTTTGGGGATTGTAAGGTGTAGTTCGCCATCGTCCCGCCTGATTCGTACCGTTGACATGAATCGCGCTATCTTTCGCCACTGCGGCAGAGGCTCACCAGTAATGCCAACGGTGTGGTGGTCGAGTGCGTAAACATATGCCTCATCCATCCAAGTGGGATTGCCTGTTCGAAGTAGTCGGCTGGGCACGGTGATGGTTGTCGTCGGCCTAAATCGAGCAGGATAGACCGAGGTCAGCCTTCTACCATTTCGTTCATCCGAGACAAGAAAGACCTTCCTCCTATTGAGCAACCGCCTTACAGCACCATCGACCTTGCCAATCTTCCACCCTGTTCTGCGTGTGAGCTGATACAGCGATGCCCCTGGCGAATCTCGAACGATTCTCTCGATCTTGGCATCGGTCAATTTACTGTTGCCCATGGTTGGTCGCCTGTTAAACAGGCCATGTCATCATCATGATGATACCGTGTAATCATAGTATGCGATAGATAAAGTTTTGGAATATTCCAAATCCCCCAAATACCCGCAGCCGCCTAGAGCCCTTCATGAGCTACCGTTACAGGCCTTTCCTCTATAATGGCCCCATTGAGATCGTCCCTTACATTCGGAAGGTTTGGATTCCCAAACATCGGTCCTTGGTTCCAGATCGGTCGGCGCTAGAGAGTAACGTACGCTATGCACCTTGGAAATGGCATTCACGGAGCCGAGTGTCTATCGAGTTCACTCCCCTTGAGGGCATTAAGACGGTCAAGGTGCTCGTCAGAGCGAGAGTTCAGAGAAATAATGGCGGGATAGTGAGAATCGTCGTCGATTATATTCACTCATGGCGACGGCGAAGCCCGTGACACTGTCTCCTGTAATCCTCCTTCGTTATTAGTGAAGTATGATCCTTCACGCCGTGATCTAGGCCTGATTGGCAACCTTCTGGCAATCAGTTGTATTCACCTGTCGATAATTCACTCTATCTTGAATCTGTTTGTACGTGTAGAACCTTGCGAGATGCTGAACAATGACGGCCTTGCGTCCTTCACTCAACTCTGCGCCTGCGAGGTAGGCCTTCGCAGACTCTGGCTCTAGGAGATCGGCTCGCCTGCTGACAGACCTCAATGTCCGCACACACGCTCGAACTGTCGAGTTCCTATAGCCCTGCCTTTTCATCCAAAGAGCGAAGGAGACGATCTCTCCCACGATGCTCTGGGACAACGGGGGATTTGTTGAGCAGTGCGGAGGGTGGGATTCGAACCCACGAATCCTCAGGCCACGGGTTAACATCTCTTGTGAAAAGTACTTGCGCCGTCACGAGCTTTGCTGATTGACATCGTATGGTCATCTCAAACCGAACTCTACTCAACAAAGGATGAAATCTCTCCGTGAGAGAGATGATCCGGTTTATTTCTGGGCGACACAATACCACATAGTAACGAGGAAGTCCACGCTGAAAACCCCCAACGACCAATATCCAAACCGAAAATCCGAGTCCTCTCCACCTCAATTATGGGTAACCCCAATTTACCCACGAATTACGCAGAACGTACCGAAAACACCCCAATCATGGATAGGAAGCTGGTGCGGCCGCCGGGATTCGGACCCGGGTCGTTGGCTTTCTCCGCCCGTGGTAATGGAAGGCCAGTGGACGCTAGGCTATGTCCTAGACCAGGCTAGACTACGGCCGCACGTAGACTCAGCCGTATCTGCAAACAGATATTTAACAATCTCAAGGGCTTGAACAGAAGCTTGGCGAACTAGATCCTGCTGAAGTCTGTTCAAGGCCACGACTGCGAATTGAATCATGGGCCAGCCTCGGGTCGGACAACGCCTTTCCTAATGGCATTGCCAAGATGCAACACGAAGATAGGCGACAACAGCTTCTCGCGCCAACTACGGTAGCGGGTCGGTGAACTCTTGTTCGAGGATGTGCTGACGACCAAGACTCAGGAAACTAGTCAAGAGGGGCTGACGAGCAACCAGGCGGCCCTAGACCATGGCAAAAGCAAAAAGAGGTGCTGACCTTAGTCTCGGTCGATTCTCTTGTCAGCTGAGAAGAGACTGAGGTTCAGAATTCGACGGGGCAATTTCGAGGTCGAACTTGAGGGCGAATCTGAATACGTTAAGGAGAAGTTCGAAGAGCTGATGGCCCAGCAGCCCCCTCCCCCGATCGTGGCACAGGAAGAAGCTCGACCAGCCCCTGTCATGCCTGAGACTCTGGGCGGCGAGGACCTAGAAGGAATCTTGGAGACGGGACCCGACGGGAAACCTCACTTCACAATTCCGTTCGACTCGTTGACCGCGAAGGAGGCCATAGGTCTAGTCTTGTACAAAGCTCAGCCAACCCCCCTGGGAGACAAGGACTTGAGCGATCTCCTCAACGCGAGCTGGAGGGCCACAAAACCTCATGTCATAAGAGCTCGAGCGAGCGAGCTCCGGAAGGATGGAAAACTCATCACCGAGAAGGGGCGATACTCCCTGTCTGGCGCCGGGTTGCAGTGGGTAAGATCGGAGGTCATCCCCTCACTAAGGGGTGTCCGTCCCGCTCAGCCTTGAGCCTCTCCGAAGCGACGGGTCCCGTCGATCGATCGGCCGCCAACCCTCTCAGCCATACTAGCCTTCTCGCACCCCGGTCAGAAAGTCTATACGCATACTCGCCACGCCGCCATTCTCTATGCACAAGACCATATCGGTGGTAGCGGAGGAGCGCCATCCTGACTGCACGGGGGGACGCCGAAAGCCCCAGTTCAGACCGCGCCCGTTCTATGATCTTGTTGCTGTCGCACCAGCCATCCGTCGTGAGCACGTGTAGGATCGCGGTCTTGAGTTCATTGTACCGCAAGGCTCTCGCCACTAAGCAGGGCAAGAGGAGGAATATCAGTCTTGTGCGTGAAGATCATCCATGATCTTCTTGGCCGCCGAGTGAAAGTGAATTGATGGAGAGTAACGTCTCGCGCACGACTCGAATCAGTCATACTCGCATTTTCATCTGGTCAGGTTTGAGCCGCCTACTCCCAGGCTTGCAAGATGTTACCTCGGCCGATCGGGCGCACTCCGAAGAGCTTTTACTGTGCAAGATCATGATAGATGTGAAACTAATCCGTTTGGCGGCAGGTCACGGCTAGGCTGGCGGGTGGAGGCAACTGGCGGACGAAAGGGAAGTGGAGGTCACAATACGGTACCGTGATCTCGAGAAGACTATCAAAGGTAGTCCTGACGGGGTCTTTCGAGGAGTCTTCCAATTCCTTTCCGAGACCATTCCTGCTTTCGATATCGTCTCGAGGATCACGCTCACGGTCAATTTCGCCGATTTCCTGAAGGAAACGGCGGGCGTCTTTGCAGTCACTCCGGAAGGCGTCGTCATATTGGCACCTCCTGAGGCCCTCACCGATCGCGAGCTGGTCTTGCTTTACCTCGTCAGGGCGAAGGTCGGCTACGAAACCGGCAGATCAGAGAAGGAGACGCTTCTCGCGTCTGACCTCGTCTCCTTTACCGGCAAGGGCTCTGGGACAGTCGCCGGCAGGTTGAGCGAGCTGTCCGGGGAGGGGTTTGTTGAGAGGACAGGAAAGGGCGAGTATCGTGTAACGACCTTCGGGTTGCATCGTTTCCGACAGGACGTGCTGCCGAAACTCAAGGGTTGATCAAGAATGAGCGAGGAGAAACTCCTGACGGTGGAACTGCAACTTGGCGAACTGAAGCATACGGCAAGAGGAACATCGGATCAGGTGCTTCAGGAAATGATAGCGTTCCTTTCGCGCGTCGTTCCGATCTATGATGCCGCTTCCAAACTAATCTATGCCCCACAATACGAGAAGATCATTGGTTCACTGTCGAAGATTCTGAAGATCGCTCCTGACGGCGAAGTCCTTCTCTTACGAGAGGACTTGCCAGCAGAAAAGGCGATCACAGCAGTTCTCCTCGGAGCGCATGTTTCAAGCAAGTTCCAGAAGCGTCCCAGCGACGAACTGTACGCAGAAGAGATCGCCAGGTCTGTCGGGAAGGCTTTGAAGACGGTGAGGAACACCATCGCAGAGCTTCAGAAACAAGGCCTCATCGAACGAGCTGCACGCGGAACGTACCGGATCACAACTTCAGGCATCATGAAGATGGAACAGGAACTTCAGGCTCCCCAAAGCGGCTTGGAAGGAGGGGTCTCTCAAGAGGCTTGAGAATCGCCGCCGTGTAGGGTTCACCCGAAAGCGGGTGCGGCGGCAACGGGAGCTGCGAGAAGCTCCCGTAACTGGGGGGTGAGAATGGTGATCCACCGCACCCAAGTAACAGATGCTTCAATTGACGAGATAAGCAGTTCGCTGCAGCTTGAGCACGGTGAACGCTCTCTACTCCCGACGTTCTTGGTCGAGCTGAGCAGCAGATCAATGCGACATGTGAACGGCGGAGCGTTCAGCCCTCGGGAAGTCTCAATCTTCAACATGATAGTCGAGGATCAATTGACCGAGGCAAGCCCTGCCTTCATAGTCAGTGAGCGTGAAGAATGCAGGGCGATCCCCCTAACCCGATCGACTCGGTCCAGAGTTGCGGCAGTGGATGTCTCCAGTCTGAGGATCGGCGAGACCGAAACCGGTGTATTGGTTGCGATTAGAGGAGCGGTCGTATGGAGATCTGATCAAGGCTACAATTACGTCAGGTGTGGTCCTCTCACCTTCCACTTGAGATACGGAGTGGAAGGGTCGCGGTCTCTTTTCCCGGCGCTACAGTCAAACCAAATGTTTACTGAGCGAGCGATAAGCCGCCTGCGCAATACTCTTGAAAGGTGGATCCAGAGGGAGATCTGCGTTTCCTTCGAGGATGCGGTCGTACTTTTCGACGGTTCTCTCACCGTCGGAACTCCAGACAACCCGACCATATATCTCGCTCGCATTCTCGAGTCGGCCAGGGAACGGGGAAACGTTGTACTGGCCTTTTCGAAGGGCACCAAGCTCTGCGCTTTCGGAAGAAAGATCACTTCGCTAGTCTTGGGAGCTACGGCTCCCTGCCTAGTTGACGTTGACCAAGCAGTCACGAAACAATTCAACTCGTATCCGGTTCGCTTGGCAGGGCACGTCTATGTGGCAAAGCTCGTTGAGGATGGATTCGCCTTTCGCTTAGACGCGGACAGGCAGGTCCCTGAAGGTAGACGCGTAGAAGCGCTGAATCGACTCATCGCAAGCGATGTTGTGATGCAAGGCTACCCAGAGACACTTCGGTTGGCTCACATCTTCTCGACCTTCACCGCCAACGACGTAATTGCTGTGCAACGTTACCTCGCCTACGCGCACGGGCTCAGGATTGCGCCGCGCTTCAGCGTCAGGAAGTCGCTCTTCGGACCGTTTGGGACCTGGGAGGCGGCATAGAAGAGTGAAGATCTACCGGAAGGAGGGCGACGTGATGCAGCTGATCAGCTATCCAGAGGAAGATGTGGACAAGGGCGACTACCTTCTGGTTGAAGATCAACGCTCGCAGAGAGGTCTGATCGTTCAGGTCATCGATATACAATTCGCGAACATCCCCGGCATCTTGGAGGACATACTACGTGATGTGATGACTGAGGAATCAATACATGGGAGCGATGTGGATCCTCTGGACATATCCTCACAAGTCGCCGTCTTGAAGGATACGAAGCTTCTAGTGTGCAAGATCAGGGGAGCACTTGAGGATGGTCGCCCTACCCACAATGTGGCCTGGCTTCCTTCGAGGATCAATTCCTGCGTCTCAAAGTTCTTGATAGAAACTGTCAGCTCGGAGAACTCGCCGAGCCGACCAATACTCCTAGGCACCATCAAAGAGAATTCGCGGTTCATCATCGACGCCAAAACCCTCGACGGGAGGCTCAACATTGTCACCGGCAAGAAAGGAACAGGGAAGTCACACCTTTCCAAGCTGCTTGCAATGAGCCTGGTTGACTACGGAGCTCCATGCCTGATCTTGGATGTCAACGGAGAATACACGAACCTTACACGGCGCGCAAACGGACAAAGTAGCCCATACGAAGGCAAAATTTCCGTACTGACACCGAGGCTCAGTCTGAGATTCACGTTGGCCGACACGGGCCTCGGCACGATGATGGACATTCTCCTACACGCGCTCGATCTGCCAGGAACATCGGCACGCGTCTTTGCAAGGATCTGGAGGCAACTCGAGAGGAAAAATGATCTGACGCTGAAGTCCCTGGGCGAGGCGATCGCGAGCTCTGACTGCCACGAAAGCGTGCGAGACGCGCTCCAGTCAAGATACAATACCATCGTCGATGCTGGACTCTTCACCGACGACACTTCAGCAGCAAGCTCACGCAGGTTACTCGAACGCCTGGCAGCCGGCGGCGCAGCTGTAGTGAACATGAAGAATCAGTCCTTTACTACACGGCGCATTGTTGTGGAACTTCTCCTAAGCAAGGTCAGCGAGCTACTCTCATCGACCCGACTGAGAGCTGTTTTCTTGTTCGCAGAGGAGGCGCACCTCTACCTGCGGGAAACCTACTGGGATGATATAGTTACCCGCATGCGGCACCTTGGAATATTCACAACATTCATCACGAATCAGCCGGATACCATTCAGGAAAGCATCTACAGGCAGGCAGACAACATATTCCTATTCAACTTCACAAACGAACGCGACCTGGAAGTCGTGTCGAGAGCAGCTAGGGTTGACGGCGAGAGTGTCAAACTACTCGTAAAGGATCTGCCTCAAGGTCACTGTTTGGCAATAGGTGATGTAGTCCGCGACTTCCCGCTAGTCGTTAGCATCAGACCACTCGATGTCGAAACACTAGGCGGCACCAGGCTCTTCTTTGAGGAGAAGAGCTTGGCGTATGCTGAATGAGCATACATTGGATGTTCAGCGTCAAATGGAAGATCGACCGTTCACTTCGAAAGTCTTTAGTCGGTAACTCCCCCGTTTGCTCCATAAGCCGGTGGCATGTACGTCATGACTTCCTCAGCGTCCAATCCAGCATTGCTGCTTCATAGGCCGAGGACGGTGCGGATTCTGAGGATCACTAACGAGGCTGCAGACGTCAAGTCTCTCACCTTCAAGGACGAATTGTCCGCCGCTGCGAGGCCTGGTCAGTTTGGGATGGCCTGGGCGCCTTGCGCCGACGAGATGCCCATGAGCCTATTGCCCTCTGGTGACGAGGATCTTGCAACGATCACCGTGAAAGAACGCGGCGACGGTTCCAGGGCTCTTCTACGAAAGAGGGAAGGGGATCTGATTGGGATTCGCGGCCCCTACGGAAAAGGGTTCACATACTCAGGCGAAAAGAGTGTGCTCATGATCGCCGGAGGAACGGGAGCAATTCCACTATTGGCGCTCCTCCGCACTATCGTCCTGAGAGGCGCTGAGTGTCACTTCATCCTCGGAGCCAATAAAGCACGCGAACTACTTTTCGAAAAAGAGATCGAGCGCCTTGCAACGACATCGAAGGGCGTTGTTACGATAACAACCGATGATGGCTCAGCCGGGACGCGGGGGCTAGCAACAGACGAGGCCGCAAGGTTGTTGGCGGCTCGGTCATTCGACCGCATCTACACTTGCGGCCCCGAAATCATGATCAAGAGAGTTGTCGATCTCGCCGAGCGGGCACGTATCCCGGCGGAGGCGGGGCTGGAACGCATATTCAAGTGTGGCTCAGGGATCTGCGGGAGTTGTTGCATTGGTCCCTACCTGGTCTGCAAAGACGGCCCAGTCTTCAGCGACGCAACTCTTAGAGAATTGGCCGAGTTCGGAAGGTCGACGAGGGACGCCTCCGGTAGAACGGTCGACATACCAGGACGCTAGATTCCACCGGGACATTTATCGCTACCTGCGGAATCCTAGGAATTGCTATTATTCCGGTGTGCTGTGCCCAGCTCATTGCAGGACCTGTGCAGCTGCGTACTGCCTAGCATAGTGCGGGTTTACTTAGCGCGTTAGTGGCAGACGTAGGCTTGAGTAGCCGGAGCTGGTGGGGTCAGGATACCAACGTATTCTCTATCTCTCTTCTTTTGAGCCATAGTGAGGTTGCTGAGAGCGATCATGAAGGTGCAGGTTCAGAGCTTTGAGGTGAGGGCCATGCCACTGATTGTGTTAGTGGTCTCTGCGCTGCTGCTTTTTTGGGCTTCGGTTGGTGCATCCGTGTTACTGAATCCTGACACAGTTGAGCCTGCCATAAGGTGGGGTGGGCTTCCGATGCTCCTCCTGTTCGGAGGACTATTTCTCGCGAGCCTGGTGACATTATTCAACACTAGAATCAGCGTTGATCGTGATGGGATAACGATTCTGCTGCCGTATGGAGGGAGCGTTACCTATGGACGCGATGAGTTGGATGTGTCTATCAAGGGTAAGATCATCAGGTTAGGACCCGTGGGTGGGGCAAAGCTGGGCTGCAGAAGACTCTTCATCCCCCAAAGGTGGATCAACGCCTACCTAGTGCTAGAGCGGAAAGAGAGACCAGCGATTACTTTGTCATGAGCTGTCCAACGGCACAGTGCGCCAAGAAGATTATTAGGATGACCAAGCTCGATACGATAGGCGATCACAGGAAAGCCATGGGAGGTGTTCGCAATACCAACTCACGGGTCGCTTACGAAGGCTGGAAACCAGCTGCCAAAACGGCTGGCCAGATAGGTTCGTCAGCAGACTCCCAAGGTTCAATCAGCGAATAGGCGTTCTCCGATTCCTCGGATACATGTTCGAAGAAATGCCGAGAAGCGACTGGAACTAGGCAGAAAGCCAGGTCAGAACTGGATGCGCACATAGACGACTTAGTGCCCAATTCTCCTTTCATGGTCGTTTCTCCTAGCTTAGGCTAATTAGTAAAGAGCCACCTAGTAGCGCGCGGCGCCTGCGAAATGTCTCTCAGGATGCGTCCAATAGGACACGTCATGACAAATGCAAGTCACGAGGAGCTGCGGCAAGGAGCGGCTGTCTCGAAGATTGTGATCGACGGGAAGTTCTCACGCGGCCTGGAAGGGGTCGAGGATTTCTCCCATCTTTACGTGCTCTTTTGGCTGCACGAGATGCCCAAACAGAGTCAAGCGTTGAGAGTTCACCCTCGAGGACGACCAGACATCAAGAAGGTCGGCATATTCGCAACAAGGTCGCCACATCGCCCGAACCCGATCGGACTCACACTTGTGAAGCTTCTCAGGAAGAGTGGGAGGACACTGACCGTGAAAGGCCTCGATGCCTACGATGGCACGCCCGTACTGGACCTGAAACCTCACGACAAACGCGACTGCGCACCGCGGCCCCGGGTCCCGGCCTGGTGGAAGAAACTGGAGCGTGAAAGCAAATGTGCACGATGGACGGCAGCACCGTGATGCGGTTTGGGAATTCATCGGTTCGGAAGATTCGGTTCCAGAACCCGGTAGACATCCAATAGAGAGTCGCTTTTGACGTTGTAGGTGGCCCCTCTGGATACATGCTCCTCCGAAGCGTTCAACGCGACTGACAAGCCTACCCCCTTGAAGACAATCACATCATTTGTCCAGTTGCCTACATGTGCGCAACGTACTAGTTCGATCCCGTGTTGCCTACAGTAGCCTCGCAGGCCCTCCAGTTTGTTCGTCAAGAGCTTCATTCTGTCAGTCAATATGCCATCTGGGGTCTCGATTTCAGTTGCGATGACATCGTGAAAGCCATAGATCTTGAGCGGTTTAGCAGCGAAGGATGGGTTATCCGTCAGAATCACAACTTTGGCGCCAGCGTGCTTGAACCTCTCGAGGGTTGTCTCTAGGTCCTTGATCAGGGGTAGCTCGGTGGGATTTGGGGCAATTTCATCTGCCTT
>Ga0209725_1001011_pt1 | contig 16435 bp, 17 predicted proteins | sample I18A1metaG_FD_184145 | JGI IMG/M metagenome (GOLD analysis project Ga0209725, IMG submission 184145) | Lake sediment bacterial and archeal communities from Gulf of Boni, Indonesia to study Microbial Dark Matter (Phase II) - ​I18A1 metaG... | ecosystem: Environmental > Aquatic > Freshwater > Lake... | reverse complement strand
GATGAGATATCTTGCCAACTGCACTCGTCTATACGAGCCGATCGAGGGCTGCTTGTGTTGATGCATCAATGAGCCTTCCTCGGGGAAGAAGGAGAAGAGATGGCTGAGCGCGCCAATATTGTACGCCCTCTGAATTGTTTCTATCATCTCCTTTTCTGTCTCTGCTAGGCCTACTATCAGGTGTATGCCTACGTTGTGTCTGCCGAAGACCTGTACTGCTTCTTCCACTGTTTTCCAGTATCTTTCCCATCTATGCGGACCCGAGACACCTCTGCCTCTAAGCTCTTGGAATAGATCTGGCGTTGCGGCGTCGATCGCTATGCCGACTTTGTCGGCCCCCGATTCGCGAGCCTGAAGGAGCCAGTTCCTATCCACGATCGTAGGTGCGATCAGCACGGATACAGCATCGATTCTGCCGTGAAGTCTCCTTGCAATAGTCAACGTATCCTTTGGAGCCTTTCTATGGGTTACCATCGAGACGCAGACCCTTTCGACGTGAGAGCAGCGTTTCGAATCCATCCTGTTCATGATTTCATCCATCTTGAACGTGGGCCAGTCAACTCGGATGAAACTCTGATCCCTCCAAGATTGAGTTCTCTGTCTTGCCCGTGACAGGCCGCAGTAGGCGCAACGCCCAACGCATCCATCACGGTATGTTAGAAGAAAGTTGAGACAGTATAGTCTTGCATCCCGAAAGAATCTCCCTGGCATGAGACCTAGGGTAATGGCCGCTGCGCAGCTTGTCCTGACGTATTCGGGCGATTCTTGAACAGGAGACTCTCCAGCCAAATGCATGTCCGAAATCAAACCGCGTTCGCTCTTGGATCTCATATCGCGGGTTGCGTGTTCGCCGCGAACCCTGAAGTGACGCGCTACTTCTTGAACAGTTTCGGCAGTTCCGCTTGCACGAACTTTTCGATCTGGGCAGGATCCGTCATCAGGTTCTTCAGCTCATCGTCTGGCTTGGATGGCTGAATCACGGCCAGCCAGCCCTTTCCGTACGGGTCTTCATTGAGCAACTTCGGCTGCGTCTTGAGCGCCTCGTTTGCCTCAACTATCGTTCCAGAGAGCGGAGACTTCAGGGGCCCTACCCACTTGCCGGTCTCCATCGTACCTAGGGGCTTACCGGATTCGACCTGTCTGCCTTTGGGCATCAGTCTCACGAATAGAATCGATCCAGCAGCCTGTTGAGCCATGTCGGTTACTCCTACACGTACAGTTCCGTCTTCCTTCTTCGCCCACAAGTGATCGGCTGAGAAGTACAAGCTCTCGGGATACTCGAACCTGTCGAGAACCTTTACCATGAGCAGTCACCTAGCAGAGGGTCATGTGTACGTTACAAAAGCCTTTCCAGTTCGTATTTCGAACAGCAGCTTTCTGCTCGCTGCTTGTCACATGATCGGGCGGGTTTCCGTCTCCTCTCGCCTCAGTTCGCAGGTCACGAAGAGTCATAGGTACATGCTCGCATAGTCACTTGGTACGACAGGCGACCTGTTAATCGCTGGCACGAACTTCATCCTTTCCTCGAGATCCTGGGGGACAACTTGCATCGCCAAGCATGTCCTTCCGGCCCGAGTTGACCCGCCTCATGCTCGGACTGTCATGCTGTTCTCGCTTGGAGTTTCTGGATGACCTCGTCGACCGGACTCATGTTGAGGTGCAGGCCCAACGAGGCTCGATCGATGTCCATGCAGAGGCCCAACAGCTGAGTATAGTAGAAGACCGGAAACGATGTCGCACTGCCGAGTAGTGCTTCAATTGCCTCCTGCCTTGCGTCGTACATCCTCATGCAGAACGGGCACGTAGTAACCAGTCCGTCAAAACCCGCGGTTCTCAGCTTCTGGAGCTTCGCCCCTGCGATCTTCAAGGAGGACTCCCCTGCTGAGACGGCTATTCCTGCCCCGCAGCAATCAAGTCTCTCTGGATAGATATCCCATCGTGCTCCGAGAGCGCCGATTAGGGTTTCGAGCTTTCTGGGGTTTCGCGAATCGTCAGGCCTACCAAGTTCACTTGGTCTGAGAGCGTGGCATCCGTAGTGGGCCGCAAACTTCAGTCCAGCCATGGGCTTGGCGATCGACTTTTGGATCCTTTCTGGACCGATGTCGTCGTGAAGAACTTCGATTATGTGTCTGACTCTTGCTGTGCCCTCGTACCGGAGATCCTCCGACGCTAGCGTTGCATTGACCTTTTCCTTCAACGTAGGGTTGGCCTGCAGTGTATCCTTGACTTCACACATCGACAAGTGGCACCCGTTGCAGAGCGGAAGCATGTCGAGCTGTTGATCCTCGCACAAAGCCAGATTCCTAGCTGTCAAGCAGGTCCAGCTCAGGTTGTCGATGCTGTTCAAGGGAAAACCACAACAGCCTGCGCCTCTGATCTCAACGAGATCGAGATCGAATTTCGGCAACACCTGTCGCGCGGAAAGCTCGCAAGCATACTGTTCGGTCTGCGCGTAGCAGCCTAGGAACAAACCAAATCTCGTGTGCCTACCCTCCGATGATCTTTCGTAAGCCTATTTCACCGAGAGCTCTCGAGAATTTGCCCAAGTCTGCTGGTTTGGACAGACTGGGAAGATTCAGTGATGTGCGGCTGAAGCTTTCGAAGTCTCTCGTCACCACCTCTTGGGGAGGTTGAACCGTTCCTATCTCGAAGACAGACTTGCCCATCTTCAAGTATCCTTCGGGCGGCGGCACGCCTTCACGCACAGCAAGGTTTCGGAGCGCAAGCATCACGACCGGGATATTGACTCCTCTCGGGCATTGCTCATGGCACTTGAAGCAGATCATGCATTCCCAAAGCGCTGGGCTCGAAAGAACCTCTTTCTTCAACCCGAGAATGCTTTTCCTAATTATCATTCGAGTTCGGAGAGAGGTTAGGCGCCCTGAAGGGCAAGTTCCTGTGCAGGTCCCGCATTGAAAGCATGACTTCACGGCCTGGCCGCTGATCTTCGAGACTTCTTCAATGAAACCTAGGTCGAGGTCACTGCTTCTGACTACCATGATGCGGCGTCGCGCCTCATGACGCGAGGCACCGATTAGATGATATTTCTATGGTAATTATACTAACATCGTCTGCATGTAGACTATACGCCATGCGTATTTGTGAACTGGCCGTCATACACGAAGATTGCAAGTGACGCATGTGGAAGTCATAGACGATAGGCTCAGAGAAGAGATCATGAGCTTTGCCAGGAGATACATCTCCTCGGGCATCGTTGGAATCGTCGGCTGCTTCGCAACAATGTCCCGTCAGATCAAGGAGAAATATGGTGCTGAGGGTGAGGAACTCCTTGAGGAAGCGTGCCATGATGTCGGAGCCAAGATCGGACTGTTTTGGAAGGACAAGCTCAGCCTCGCCAACGGTGACTTGAAGGACCTCGACAAGGTACTAACCGGGATGGCACGCGATATTGGCTGGGAGTACAAGATAGTCGAGACATCGCCGGATCGAACGATGGCTAGAGTGACCTTCTGTCCCTACCTTAAGGGGTGGAAGATGCTGGATGCTCCTCCCTATGTTTGCGACTTGTGGGGACACTTCCTATCGGGAGTCTCTGAATCCGTCAACCCGAAGATAGCTTTCCGATACAACGCCAGCATGCATAAAGGCGACCCATACTGCGAAATGATCTTCGAGATGAAGACGTGATCTCTCTTGACATCATCTGAGGCTGACCTCCAATTCATACTCTCCCAGATTCACGCCCGAGAGCGTGAGCCTAACTTCATGCACGAGGTAGCGAAAACAGCCAGAGGCGAAGGCGTCCTATCATGCATTCAGTGTGGCAGATGTGCAGGTAGTTGCCCGGTCGGCAGACTGACGCTCAAGTACAACCCTAGAAGACTGATCGAGATGGTCAACCTCGGGTTCAAGTGGGAGGCTCTGTTCGAACTCTCTTGGCTCTGTTTGTCGTGCTTCACTTGCATAGATAGGTGTCCGCAAGGCGCCGACGTCGGCGAAGTTGTCTTCGCCCTCAGAGCCATCGCTGCAAGAGATGGAAACGTACCCAAAGGCGCTTTGGCGATGGCGAAGAGCTTGGTTGAGACAGGGCATATCGTGAGTCCGACAGCCTCGGTAAGCAAGCAGAGAGCCGCCCTCGGCTTGCCACCATGCGAACCCGTCCCAGAAGTTGCGAAGATAGCAGGGAAGACCGGTCTCAACAAGATTCTGGGCCCGAAATAGGAGCTGAAAGCGAGAGTGAAGTACGCTCTATATTTGGGCTGCCTCATCCCCGCGAGAGAACTATCGTACGAGTTAGCAACAAGAAGGACCATGCCCGCCTTGGGCGTGGAGCTCGTTGACATGGACGGGACCAGTTGTTGTGGACCATTCGCAATACAGTCACTAGATTACGAGGGGTGGCTGGCTTTGGCGGCAAGGAACTTGTGCATTGCAGAGAAGATGGGACTTGACATCATGGCGTTGTGCAACGACTGCTATGAGTCACTGATGATGGTCAATCAAACGCTGAAGAAAGATGAAGAAACTCGAGACAAAGTCAACAAGATCCTTTCGGTTGCGAACAAGAAGTTCAAGGGGACTGTGAATGTCAAACACACCATGGATGTTCTCTGTGAGGATGTAGGCTTTGACAAGATCCGAAGCAAAGTCACAAAGCCCCTGAATGGATTGAGGGTTGCGACGCAAGTCGGGTGTCACCTTGTCAGGCCCAAGCTGCTGCACGCAGGAGTGGGAAGAGGGTTCGAGGTGCTGGATGACTTGGTGGAGGCTCTCGGAGCCGAGCCTGTGGAGTATGATGACAAAGAGATCTGTTGCGGCGGTCCTCTGCGCGATATTGACGATCATCTCTCAAGAAGCTTGTCAAGCCGCAAGCTCGCCGCCCTGAAGAGGGCGAACGTGGACTGCGTCGTGACAGCCTGCCCGTTCTGCTACATTCAATTTGACCTGGGACAGCTTGAGATCAAGAGCCTGCTGAAGGAGGAGTACGATATTCCGGTTCTCCACTTTGTCGAACTGCTGAGCTTCGCGATGGGCTTCAAGCCGGAAGCATCTCAGTTGCGCGAGCACAGGGTCTCCATTGACGGGATAGTCAGGAAGCTAACGTAGGAAGTGATCATGATGGTGGAGAAGTCCGCACTGGTGATCGGTGGCGGGATTGCAGGGATCCAAGCATCTTTGGATCTTGCCAATCGGGGGCTGAAGACCTACCTCGTCGAGAAATCTCCAAGCATAGGCGGCAGAATGGCCCAACTTGACAAAACCTTTCCAACAATGGATTGTTCGATATGCATCCTAGCGCCGAAGATGATTGAGTGCTTCAGACATCCCAAGATAGAGTTACTCACGTACTCGGAAGTGAAAGAGGTTCATGGTTCCGCCGGAGACTTCGCTGTCAAGGTTGTGAAGAAGCCGCGTTACGTGCAGGCGGACAAGTGCGTCGGATGCGGCACCTGTGCAGATCACTGCCCAGTAGAGCTGCCCAACGAATTCGACTCAGGAATGGGTGTTCGAAAGGCGATATACATACCATTCCCGCAGGCGGTCCCGCGGGTCTACACCGTGGACAAGGACCACTGCTTGGACTGCGGACTCTGCAAGAGCGTCTGCAACGCAAAGGCGGTTGACCTTGAGCAAGAGCCAGTTGAGCTCGAACTACATGTCGGCGGGATCGTGGTCGCGACCGGGTTCGACACGTACGAACCATTCAGAATAACCTCGTACGGCTACGGCAAGTACAAGAACGTAGTCACCGCAATGCAGCTGGAACGTCTGCTGTCCGCGTCGGGGCCGACCGGCGGCCGCATCATGAGGCCTTCGGATGGAAGAATTCCACGCACCATCGCGTTCCTACAGTGCGTTGGATCAAGGGATCAACGGTTCGGGTACTCGTATTGCTCCAGCATATGTTGCAAGTACGCCGTGAAGGATGCCGTGCTGATAAAGGAGCACAGACCCGACTCTGAGGTCTACATCTTCTACATCGACTTACGCGTCTTCGGGAAGGGATTCCAGGAGTTCGCTAACCGAGCAAAGAAGGAGTTCGGCGTCAAGTTCATCCGAAGTAGCCCTGGCGAGATAAGAGAGGATCTAGAGACAAGAGATCTCACTCTCTGGTACGAAGACACACTCACTCGAACGGTCAAGAGTCTGAAAGTGGATCTCGTAGTACTTAGCACCGCCTTGATGCCACGATCTGACTCCGGCGAGTTGGCGAAGATCTTGGGAATAGACACCGACAAGTTCGGATTTCTCGTCCCGTCCGATTCCATCGGTCAGCCGGTGGATACACAAGTCCCAGGAATTGTCGGCTGCGGGTACTGCCTCGGCCCAAGAACAGGCGACATACCAGACTCGGTCATGCAAGCGGGCGCCGCCGCAGCTAGGCTGACCGAGATCCTCACGGCTGGGGGTGCGTGACAGCCTTGGAAGAACCAAGGATCGGCGTTTTCGTCTGCCACTGCGGCATCAATATCGGGGGCGTCGTGAACGTCCCTGAGGTCGTGGACTATGCGAAGACCCTCCCAAACGTGGCGTGGGCGGAAGGGAATCTCTACACCTGTTCTGAAGCCGGTCTCACCTCGATTAAGGAGTCCATTAAGAAGAATGGACTGAACAGGGTCATCGTTGCATCGTGCACGCCACGAACTCATGAGCCACTCTTCAGATCAACTTGCGAAGAAGCTGGACTGAACAAGTACCTTTTCGAGATGGCGAACATTCGAGAGCAATGTTCTTGGGTTCACTCACATGAACCCGAAGAGGCAACGGTGAAGGCCAAGGACATCGTAAGGATGGCGGTGGCTAGAGCAAAGTGGCTTGAGCCTCAAGATGAACCCGAGGTCGACGTCTCAGATTCAGCCATGGTCATCGGCGGCGGGATATCCGGCCTCACCACGGCTGTGAATCTGGCGAATCAAGGCTTCAAGGTGCATTTGGTCGAGAAGGAGCCCCAACTCGGAGGCCTCGCTCGGAGGCTCGGCAAGATCTATCCTACACTTCAGGATTCCTCAGAGATCATCGATCCGTTAATCAAGACAGCAACGTCGAACAAGAACGTCCAGACTTACACATCGGCCACTCTCAAGGACATCAGCGGATACGTCGGCAATTTCAAGGTCACCTTCAGGAAGGGAGCCGAGGATGTAAAGCTGGACGTTGGAACCATTGTCTTGGCGAGCGGCGCCCTCAACTATGAACCGCCCAAGGGCTCATTCCAATATGGCGTACTCGACAGGGTCGTTACTCAGCTACAGCTCGAGGAGATGCTGACACACGGCAAGCTGGCTGAACCCGAGCGCGTTTTGATGATTCAGTGCGTCGGCTCCCGCACCGGTGAGGTGTGGACATACGAACTCTCAGACATGACTCAATCATTCGCGGCTCGACTTCTCTCGAAGATCCTCGGCGCAAAGAAGGAGGAGGGCTGGCCCTACTGCTCGAAGATCTGCTGCATGAACGCGATAAAGAACGCTATTCGAATCAAGGAACTGTGGCCAAAAGCCCACGTTGACATACTCTTCAGCGATCTGAGGACATACAAAGAGTATGAAGATTTCTACCGGAAAGCGAGAGCCCTCGAAGTGAAGTTCATCAGGTACATTAGAGAGATCCCACCGGAGATCACCGAGGCGCCCAACAAGAAACTGAAGGTAACCGCCTACGATACGCTGGCTGGAGTAGAGACCGAATTCCTTTGCGACTTGGTAGCACTCTCAACGCCACTCTGTCCGTCAAAGGAAGATGTCATGCTCGCGAGAATGCTGAAGGTTCCTCTGGGCCCGGACGGCTTCTTCATGGAAGCCCACCCCAAGCTCAGGCCGGTTGACTGCCAGTCCGACGGAATCTTCATCGCGGGCACTGCCTGCGGGCCCAAGGACATCCCGGAGTCGATAATATCTGCGAAGGCCGCCGCAGCTAGGGCTTCGATTCTCATGGCGAACAAGAGGCTGAAGACAGAAGCACTGACAGCCGACGTGAACACCGATCTCTGCATAGGATGCGGCCTCTGCGAGGAACTGTGCCCCTATGGAGCCCACAAGATCGAGAGTGGAAAGTCGAAGACAATTGCCGCGCTGTGCAGGGGATGCGGCGTCTGTGCAGCAGACTGCCCTAGGCGCGCCATCACGATGCGACACTACAGCGACCGGCAGATCCTTGCACAGGTTGAAGCGATGATGGCCCACTGAGAGTGATACAGAGTGAGCGAGACAGAATCAGGTCCAAGTGCGGGCGGGACAGCGAAAGCCGAGAGACCTAGCTTCGATCCGCGCATATTGGTCTTCACTTGTAACTGGTGCTCCTACGCTGGAGCAGATCTAGCCGGAACGAGCCGACTTCAGTATCCACCGAACGCCCGGATCATAAGGACGATGTGCAGCGGGAGGATAGATCCGGTCTTCGTGCTTGAGGGGCTTAGGGACGGTGCAGACGGAGTGCTTGTGACTGGGTGTCATCCAGGAGATTGCCACTACGTGAAAGGCAACTTCCGCGCTGAGAAAAGGTTCCACTTCCTGAAGATGGCGTTAAAGCAACTCGGAGTGGAGGAGGACAGAGTCAGGCTGGCATGGGTATCTGCGGGCGAGGGAGAGAAGTTCTCTCTTCTACTCAAGGACATGACCGAGAAAGTGAGGGAGCTTGGGCCAAATCCGCTCAAGTCCTCGAGCATCAAGTCGACTTGAGGTGAGATCATGAGCGAGCTGGCGAAGTATCCGAAGAAGTTGGACGCAGCCATAGAGGCATTCAAGTCCGAGAGGTTGAGGTGGGTCATGGGACTGTCGGTCGTGGGAGCTAAGGCGAGTGAGACAGAGCGCTACAACCAGACAGCCGAGGAAGTCATGATCGACGAAATGCGACGTCAAATGCTTCTAGTTGAGCTCAGGGACAAAGGTCCGCTGACCATGAAGGAACTGTCAGAATCGACGGGGCTAGGCCGAAAGCAATTGCTCGATCACATGCTCGCGCTGAGAAAGCGAGGCGTAGTCACAGAAGTAGGCGAGAAGGAGAATGAATATGTCTACAAGACTACGTGAAGCCTTCGCTCGATCTCTGCGTGGCGGAGGGAAATCCTGGAACCCAAGAATAACATCGGGGATCTCCCCGTCTAGGGTCCTCTCACGCACTCGGGGTGAAACACGCAGGGATACGCATGATCGAAAACATAGATGCGATTCTCTTCAAAGTCCACTTCGACCCTGTCATGCGCTGCCGCCCTGGAAAGCAGACTGTGATGATCATTGAAGGTGGATATGGTAATGGCTTTACCTCTCGCCTCGTCCGTGCTCACAGGCTGTCGACAGAATTCACACAGGTTCTCTATGACCTGCACCATCTCGAACGCGCGACCCTTCATCTGCGGAAAACTCGTGTCTCTGATGTTGATCCTCACTGAAAGCTCAGCCTTTGACTTGTTTAGCTCGTTAGATACAACGATCCACCGATTGTGGGTGGGCCCGGTCCGATATAAGAACACACGAGACTTACCACGATCGCATTCCAACTCGTGGAGGGTTTTCAAGGAATCGTGGGAGTGACGGCTTCGGAGAGCTGAACGCAGGAAGCGAGGTGCATACTCATGGCTGAGTCAATAGGGTTCGAACCTCTCATAGTCGGGTTCTGTTGTAACTGGTGTTCATATGCTGGAGCCGACTTGGCTGGAACCTCGAGGATACAGTATCCTACGAACGTTCGGATAATACGCGTCATGTGTTCCGGCATGGTGCATCCTGCAATGGTCATGGAGGCGCTCACAAAAGGTGCAGACGGAGTCCTGATATGCGGATGCCATCCGGGGGACTGCCACTACATCGACGGAAACGTCAAGACTGAGCGCAGGTTCGATGCGATGACACTCATGCTTCAAGACATGGGGGTCGAGCCTGAGCGCCTTCGGCTGGAATGGGTCTCGAGTTCCGAGGGAGAAAAGTTCGCGACGACTGTTCGAGACTTCACTGAACAGATCAGAAAGTTGGGTCCCAGTCCATTCAAGATGTGATCCGGCATGGCGAAACCAGCATTGGTCATCGGTGCCGGCATTGCCGGTGTGCAGGCCGCGCTGGACCTCGCCGACCAGGGCTTCAAAGTGTACGTCGTCGAAAAGAGGCCGAGCATAGGTGGCAAGATGTCACAGCTCGACAAGACTTTCCCCACTCTCGATTGCGCCGCCTGCATAATGACTCCGAAGATGGTTGACGCGGCAAGGCATCCGAACATCCAACTTCTTCCGTACTCAGAGGTCAAAGAGGTCACGGGAAAGGCCGGTAACTTCTTGGTCAAGATTGTTAGAAAACCACGGTACGTAGATGATACCAAATGCACCGGATGTGGCGTGTGCGCCCAGCACTGCCCCGTGGAAGTCCCCAACGAGTTCGATCAAGGCCTAGGAATCCGCAAAGCTATCTACGTCCCATTTCCCCAGGCTGTCCCGCTTGTGTACACTATCGACAGGGACCACTGCTTGGACTGCGGGCTCTGCACCAAGGTCTGTGGCGTGGGAGCTCCAAATCTCGAGCAACAACCGCAAGAGATGAACATGGAAGTTGGAGCTATAATCGTCGCTACCGGCTGCGAACTCTTCGACATCGCGAGAAAACCCGAGTACGGAGCCGGAACATACGACAATGTGATAACAGGACTCGCGCTTGAAAGGCTACTGAGCGCCTCAGGTCCCACAGGCGGACATGTGCTCCGTCCATCCGACGGTAGAATCCCGAGGAAGGTCGCATTTGTTCAATGCGTAGGCTCGAGAGACGAGAAAGCGGGAATTGACTACTGCTCCCGAGTGTGCTGCATGTACGCCATCAAGGAAGCGGAACTGGTCAAAGAGCATGTCCACGGCGCTGACACCACAATTTTCTACATGGACATCCGAGCTTTCGGAAAAGGGTTCGAAGAATTCTACAGAAGGGCGGAGAATGAATTCAAGATCAAGTTCATCAAAGGCCGAGTCGCCGAGATCGTCGAAGTTCCAGCGACAAAGAACCTCGTCATTCGCGCGGAAGACATCGAGACGGGCGAACTCGTTGATCAAGAGGTAGACTTGGTAGTGCTGTCCACAGGCCTGAGGCCAGCAACTAACGGAGATTTTGCAAAGCTACTCTCGATTCCAGTCGCTGAAGACGGCTTCTTTGCAACGGAGAATCCAAAGATCGACCCCGTTACGACCCCTGTAAGGGGAATCTTTACCGCAGGCGTAGCTGAAGGACCTAAGGATATCCCAGATTCAGTTGCCCACGCAAGCGCCGCAGCAATGAAGGCCTCGATAATTCTCAAGGAGTCGTGAGGTTCCATAACCACACCACAGGAGCCCAAGATTGGGGTCTACATCTGTCACTGTGGAATCAACATAGCCGGCGTCGTGGATGTCGAGGCCGTCAGGGAATATGCGGAGAAGTTGCCGAACGTTGTGGTCGCCAAGACCTACCTGTACACCTGCTCATCTCCTGGCCAAGCCATGATCAAGACGGATATTAGTGAACAGAAACTAAACCGGGTCGTCGTTGCCTCATGCTCGCCTAGAATGCACGAAGCGACCTTCAGGAAAGTCGTGGAGGAAGGCGGCCTCAACCCATATCTCTTTGAGATGGTCAACATTCGAGAACATTGTTCATGGGTGCACTCGGCTGAGCCGGAGAAGGCCACCAAGAAAGCAAAGGACCTCGTGAGAATCGGCGTCGCGAAGGCGCGTCTCCTTGAGCCACTCCAGAAGAAGTCCGTCGCGGTCACCGAGAGAGCGTTGGTCGTGGGCGCCGGCGTGGCAGGGATGAGGGCCGCGCTTGATCTGGCGGAGAGAGGTTTTGAGGTCTGTCTTGTCGAGGATCAACCGAGCATTGGCGGAAAAGCAGCTAGACTCAACACGTTGTACCCGACAGGCGAGTACGCGATGGATACTCTGAGCCCAATGATGAAGGAGGTCGCTTCGCATCCAAACATCAGACTCTACACGAACTCAGAGATTAGCAATGTTGACGGCTACATTGGAAACTTCAAGGTAAAGATCATCAAGAAGCCGAGATTCGTCTCTGAAAGATGCAATGCGTGTGCTCGTTGTGAGAGCGTCTGCCCGATTGAGACCTTGAACGAGTTTGACTTTCGCCTCACCAAGAGAAAAGCCATCTACATGCCGTTCAAAGGCGCAGTACCCCAGGCCTACGTCATAGACGAGAAGACATGCAACAAGTGTGGCAAGTGTCTCGACGCGTGTGAGAAGAAAGCAATCGACCTTGAGGAGAAGCCTGAGGAACTGGAGTTCGATATCGGCACAATCGTAACAGCAATCGGTTTCGACTCGTACGAGCCGCTTGAGGGAGAATTCGGCTACAAGAAGCACAAGAACGTAATCACAATGCTCCAGCTGGAGCGAATACTAGACGAGAAAGGCCCGACTGGAGGCGAACTTGTCCTAGGTGATGCTTTTGGACCGTTCTTCCGAAGCTCCCGAACGAAGAACATAGTCTTCATCTCCTGTGTCGGATCGAGACAAGAGCCAGGTGTGTACAAACCTCTTGAGAAGGACCAGCAACTCAACAGGTACTGCTCACGAGTCTGCTGCACCGGAGCTCTCAAGAACGCCCTACTCATAAGAAAGAAGTATCCTGACGCGAACGTATACTATCTCTACAGAGACATCCGAACATACGGGAGGGGTCACGAGAAGTACTACAGAGACGCTTCGGAAGCATTGATTCGCTTCATGAAGTACGAGCCACAAGCTCCTCCGATTGTTACGTCGGCCTCCGACGAACTCACGGTCACCGTGGATGACGTACTGACGGGAAACGAAACGTTCGCCATACGAGCCGACCTTGTCGTGCTTGCAACCGCTATGGTTCCCAGCGCGAAGCTCACGGATGTTCAAGGCAAGCTGAAGATTACGAAATCGGCGGACGGCTTCCTTCAAGAAGCTCACGCGAAGCTCAGGCCGCTAGACACGGCGACTGAAGGAATCTTCATCGCTGGTGCGGCCCAAGGGCCCAAGGACGTTACCGATGCTGTGGCCATGGGCAGTGCCGCCGCGGCCAAGGCTTCGATACCACTGGCGCAAGGAAAAGTTGACCTTGAGCCGATGAAGTCGTTCGTTGATCTTTCGAAGTGTGATGGATGCGCCATGTGCGTCGATCCTTGCACCTTCAAGGCGATCAAGATAGAAGAACACACTGAGAACGGGACTGTCAAGAAACGGGCGGTTGTGAATGAGGCACTCTGCAAGGGTTGCGGAGCGTGTGCTGCGACATGCCCGCCGAAAGCAATATTTGTCAAGGGGTTCACGCTCGATCAGTTGACGGCACAGGTGAACGCGGCGCTAGCGGAGTCATAGGTGAAGGAGTGTAGACGTGACAGCGGAGTGATGGAAGTGAAGATCGAGATCGATGCGGACAAATGCACTGGCTGTGGGACTTGTCATGACATCTGTCCGTCAGACCCCAACGTCTTCGAGATCAGAAGTGACAGTGGGGCGAAGAAGTCGTACGTCGTCCACCCCGAGGCGTGCCTCGAGTGCAGAGCGTGTGAAATCCAATGCACCGAGGCGGCCCTCAAACTGACAGACTGAACATCCTCCGACAGTGAACTCGCAATTCCTAGCGGGCGCGGATGAAGATCTGTTCTACGCCCCATGTTCCCTAATCTTCCTTAGTGCATCCCCGTAGGCCTTCGAGGGTATCCCGGACACAAAGTTGAGAACGTCACCCGCAACCACCGTGCCGAACATGCCACTCTTGTCAGCGACCAGGATCCGCCTAGCTCCAGTCTCAGCCATGAGCTTGGTTATCTCGCCCAAGCTAGCGTTCAGCCCCACTGTAGGAGGCGGAGTATACATGACCTGACGAGCCTGGATGGTTGCGGGATCGAGATGAAGTGCAACGACATTCGTTATAATATCCCAGTCTCTGACAACTCCAAGAGGCTTGCCATCTTTGACAACGAAGAGGTTTCTCACTCCCTTGTGCTTCATCGTTCGAGCGACATCGAGAACCGAGCTCGAAGCTTCCACAGTCGGCACTCCGGGTTTCATCAGGATCGAAAGTACAGAGCCCATCTCAGGCACGCAAGTATCCTCCAGATTCCCTCTTGTGCAGCAAGGCGTCCAAAGCGAGCGGACGAAGATGGTTAGAGTACTAGTTCTAGCTCATATAAGACAAACGGCGCACATCGCACACTAGAGTCGGCATGACAGCACGCCTTGGGATTCCCTAGTAGAATAGCGGCTGCTTACATCCCAGCCATTTCAAGCACGATCTGGGCCGCCCGACCTACTGCGTCCTCGACAGATTTCGAGAGTCCCTCTGCTATCTCGGAAGGGATATTCTCGGCTTGACATGCCAGGATGATCACTTCCACACTCTTCCGGTCTATCAGTTCCTGAAGTATCCTTCTCGCAGAGAAAGTGTGGAAAGAGAAAACGTCTGCTCTGGTTTGGGGTAGCTGCTCGACGGACAGTCGGACCAACGCTCCCGGTCTCTTTCCAAGATCGACGGTGTCCATTATGATCAGTCGCTTCGGTCCCACATCGCTCAACAGGATGTCGAACAGGATGGGCATGACAGCCGTCCCAACATCAAGAACACATACGTCACTTGGCACCTCGGCGGTTCTGAGGATAAACCGAGCTGTTGCAGGACCGAAGGCATCGTCGCCGAACAGGTCGTTGCCTACCCCAAGTACCACGACTCGCTTTCTCACATGTTCCGGAAGATCACGCATGTTCAACCCAGAAACCTCCGGTCCACCTGCACGAAATGTGATGCGAGGCACCACGAACAGGTCGTGCCGAACTTGATCGCCACCGATTTGCTGTATGGACCTCTCTATACTCGGGCCAGACGCTAGTATGACATGAGATAAATATGAAGTTCGCAGGACACTATGGTCGGTTGTGGGCATGACTGCCAAGATTGTAGACGAGTGGCTCGGAACATGTGCGGGCTGCGAAATGACGCTTCTGGATATTGGCGATGCGATCCTCGAAATCCTTCCTAAGGTCGAGTTCGTTCACTCTCCCGTCGTGATGGATCACAAGTACTACGGACAGACCGGCGAGGGAACCAAGATGGAACTCCCAGAAGCTGACGTCGGCATGGTGAGTGGATGCGTACGAACAGAGGAGAACAAGGAAGTCTTGCAGGAGATGCGAGCGAAATGCAAGGTTCTGATAGCGAACGGCGCCTGCGCGTCTTGGGGCGGTGTGCCATCCTTGGCAAACTCGTTCACGCGCGAGGACCTGTTGAACACGGTGTACAAGAGCATGCGAAGCACCGTTCCGAGCGCGATTCCTTCTGAGAAGATCCCTGCGCTCTTGGATCGGGTCTACGCAGCGGACGAGATTGTGAAGGTTGACGTGTACCTGCCGGGGTGTCCCACTGAACCCGGAGTGATGGTGCAAGCTCTGAATTCGCTGCTTGAGGGAAAACCCTTCGTGATGGAAGAGAAAGCCGTCTGTGAGGATTGCCCTCTCAAGAGAGAGAAGAAGGCTGTGGCGCCGGGCACAGTATTGAAACGCACTCTGGAACTCCCGGCTCCAGATAAGGAGCGGTGTCTCTTGGAGCAAGGTTATTTCTGCATAGGACCTGCGACGAGAACCGGCTGCCACGGAGGGGGATGGGGCGGCCCCAAGATTCCAAGGTGCATCGCGGCCGGAATGCCCTGCGAGGGATGCTTCGGACCCATACGAGCTGGCGCGAGCCAAATGGTTGACATGATGGGTGCCCTCTCGACCATAGGAGTGGATGTGAAAGCGATGCTTGACAGACCTGCTAGTTTTAGCAGATTCGTCGGGGCCAAGGCGAGGCTGAGACCGAGGTGATGAAGATGGCGAAAGAGATCGTAATAGAGCCTGTGACTCGAATCGAGGGACACGCAAAGGTAGCGATACAGCTAGACGACCAAGGAAACGTCGCAGACGCGAAGATGCACGTCGTGGAACTGAGAGGATTCGAGAAGTTCTGCGTCGGACGAATGGTCGAAGAACTGCCGCGGATAACACCGCGCATATGCGGGGTCTGCCCTTGGGCCCACCATCTCGCCTCAGCGAAAGCAACCGATGCCGTGTTCGGCGTCAAGATCCCTGACGCCGCACGGAAGATAAGAGAACTGGTCTACATGGCAGAGATGGCGTCTGATAGGATCCTTCACTTTTGGATTCTCTCAGGCCCTGACTTCGTCCTCGGCCCGACAGCTGACTACAAGGACAGGAACGTCTTCGGAGTCGTCAGGGCAAACCCAGACGTAGCCAAGAGGGTCGTTCACGTGAGACACCTTGGGACGCGAATAGCCCAGCTACTTTCTGGAAAAGCGATACACCCGGCGGCGGCAGTTCCAGGAGGCTGGAGCAGACCGCTCAAGAAGGAAGAGATCGAAGAAGTAAAGGGCATGGCGAAGGAGATGCATGACTTCGCGCTCTTCTCAATGAAATTCGCCAAGGAGGAGATCTTCCCGAAGTACATCGACTTGGTGAAGAGCCTTGCCGTATTCAACACGGGAT